>JAEEGL016453713.1_pt1 | contig 10325 bp, 6 predicted proteins | sample 9134231 | NCBI WGS metagenome assembly JAEEGL01 (sample SAMN16246548, study PRJNA631951) | gut metagenome | biome: gut microbiome; feature: rumen; material: fiber-attached | host: Bos | place: Iran: Karaj | collected 2018-10
AAGAATAAAATAGAACAGATAAGCACCAACGGATACTGCTACAAACCAAAGCTATTCATATACAACAACTGCATAAATTTATTGTGGTTCACATTCCTTGGTCAAAACAGAAAAATCTTTTTAACAACAAAAGAAGGTGCCTGGTGGAATGATACAGAAACGATTTCTACAGAAGGCTCTTCACTTCCCTGCTACATGATATGCAATAACAAGCTTTCATTTGCCTGGGAGCAATACAACAGTAAAAACAAGAAAACACAGATTGCGCTTTTAAACTCAGACAATTCAACAAAAGTGCCAAAAGTTTCCGGCGTTTCATTTAAAAACGGGGAGCGAAAAGCAGAAAAAAAAGTACAGGTAAGAGTAAATGTTTTAGACGATTCATCAGGCGTAAAAGGCTATTCCTGGATTTGGACACAGGATGCCGGCAAAATGCCTGAAAAACAGATAAAGAATTTAAGCGATGAAAAAACTGTTTCAGTAGAAGCAGCTAAAGACGGAATCTGGTACTTTAAGGCAATTCAAAATGACTATGCGGGAAACTGGTCAAACGCAGCTGAAATTACCTACAACCTCGATACAACGCCTCCAGAAAAAGTACATTTCCTGGATTACGATATTGATGATTACGAACTGCCTTATTCAAATTCAATAAAGCTTTCCTGGGTTCCAGACTCAGTTGACAGAGATATAGCCGGTTACACATATTCATTAGTATACATAGATTCAATCCCTTATAAACTTGCAACAAATGCACGCCATCCAACACGGTTAAATGAAGACCAGATTTATGATACTGTTGAAAAGCTTATAAATGATAATGAAGCTGCCCTGGACAGGGACTTTACAGTTCCAAAACAAATTTTAACTAAAGCCGGATATTTAAAACTTAACAACATTAGAAACGGCTTATATATGCTTAACGTTGCAGCAATAGATCTTGTTGGAAACATAGGTGAAATTGCTTCAAAAGAAATCGTATTCAACAAATATATTCCTGTAACTTATATAAACAAAATCGAAACGGAAGAAAACAGTTTTGGCGATATTTCACTTTCAATTATTGGCGGCGGTTTCACTTATGACGGAAGGGTTAAGGAAATCTACATCGACAAAGACGGTGAAGTTCCTTATGACTATACATTAAAGCTTACAAGCGATGATTACAAAATAACTTCAGATTACATTATTGAAGATATTACCCTGACGAGAATTAAAACCGGCGAATATAAAATTGGACTTTTACACACAGACAGAGGACTCTTCTTCACAAAGAACACCATGCTTTCTGCAGTTGAAAAAGGAACCGTAAAAAATAAATCAAGAAGAGCTATTGAATTCATCTGGGATTCAATTTCAAAAACAATCAATGTTAAAAACAGCATAGCAATCTATGTACTGATAATTTTAATAATCCTTGCATTAATAGGAATTTTAGTTTCAATAAAATCGCTATTTGACACTGGAAAAGATACAATCACAGCAAGAAAAGAAGTTGCTGCTCTTATAGAAGGAGAAATTATGCCTGAAGAAAAAAAGAAAAAATCTCAGATTTATAAAAAAGTTGGAATGGGCTTAAAGACAAAACTTATTTTATTCTCAACAGCCTTAATCAGTTCAGTTGTAATTTTAATCTTCGTTGCATTCGGCTTTTATACAATCAGGAACCAGAAAATAACCCTTGCTTCATCACTTGAAAACCAGACAAAAGTAATGCTTGAATCCATTGCATCCGGTTCAAAAATATATTTACCGCAGACATCAAGCGATGACAATCTTTCTTTAACTGATATCACAAATCAAATTTCTGCCTTACAGGAAAGTAAATATGCAACAATTATCGGTTACCCTGAAGAAAATGACAGTACCCTTCTCGATTCAGTCTGGGCAACAAGCGATAAAGACATACTGGAAAAAATTGACACAGAAACACTCATCCCGGGCCACTCGAGACTTTCAATTCCGGAACTGGAACAAATTCACGAAAATATAAAAGACATCAACACAGAAGCTAAAGAAGCAGCAGAAGAGCTTTCTATAAACATTATGGAACTTACAAAAGAAGCTTTAAGTTTAGTTGATAAGACTGATGCTGAAAGTATAAGAAGACGACTTGAAATCCAGAACATAAGAAACCAGCTTACACTTAAACTTGATGCAAGTCTTGATAAAATCTCAAAAGAAAACACAAGCTCAATTCCATTCTATGACAGCCAGAATCTTGATAACGAAAATACAAAATACATTTTCTACAGGCCAATAATTTACAGACACGGAAATGAAGATTCTTATCTGCACGGAATAATTCTTGTAGAACTTTCTACAGAAGACATTTTGGCCCAGATTACAAATGCAAGGGACACAATCTTAAAGAGCGGAATTTCTGTTATGGTTGCAGTCCTTTTGATTTCATTCCTGCTGACATTGATTATTTCTTCAATTATTGTAAAACCAATCAATAAGCTTGCAGAACACGTTGCAATGATTCGCGATACTGATGATAAAGAAAATCTTGCAGGCAAAAATATAGTCATAAAAACAAAAGATGAAATCGGGCTTTTAGGCGACACAATAAACGAAATGACACATGGTCTTGTTGAAAGTGCAATTCAGTCTAAAAACTTAGTCATTGGTAAAGAAGTTCAGACAAAATTTATTCCGCTTCAAACTGATGAAAAAGGAAACACACTTACAACAGGCTCTCTAATAGTAAAAGGAGCTGAGTTCTTCAGTTATTATGCGGGTGCAGATGATCTTTCAGGCGATTACTTCGATTACAAGCAGCTTGATAGAAATCACTTTGCAATTATTAAATGCGATGTTTCAGGTCACGGAGTTCCGGCCGCTTTAATCATGGTCGAAGTTGCAACCCTGTTCCTTAACTATTTCAAAAACTGGGATATGAAAAATCAGAAACAGGGAACAAATTTAGCTCCTGTTGTAGGCCAGATAAATGATTTACTTGAAAACCGCGGCTTTAAGGGAAGATTTGCAGCCTTTACACTTTGTATTTTCAACAGTGAAAACGGAGAATGCTGGTTCTGTAACGCAGGTGATAATCAGGTTCAAATATTTGACAGCCAGCTTCAAAAGAAAAAGACAGTAACCTTACAGGAAACGCCTGCAGCCGGAATGTTCAGTACAGATTTGATTGAAATGAAAGGTGGTTACAAAGTTTCCCGCCTGAAGCTGAAAAAAGATGATGTCCTCTTCCTTTACACTGACGGTATTGAAGAAGCAAAACGAAATTTCCGAGACGCAAACTATAACTTAATCAATTGTGCTGTAGAAGGATTAAAAGACGGAGATGAACACGAAACTCACCAGGTGGGCGAAAACAATGAAGAAATGGGAAGCGGTCGTGTTACAAAAATAATTGAAGCTGTATACAAACGACAAATTTATTCCCTCACAAAATATCATAATCCTGAACAAATTGATCATCTGGATTTCGACTTTACAAGTTGTGAAGGAACTGCAGAAGAAGCTGTTATGGCCTTAGTTGCTGTAGAAAAAATATTCAGAATGTATAAGCCTAAAGAAATGAAAATTACAGATAAAGTAAAAGTCGATAAAAAAATTGATGTATTCCTGAGAAAGCACTTTGCCCAGTATTCTACATATTGCCGCGACAAAGATGAAATTGAAACAGACGCAACACACTATTATTACAAAGGCGTCTTAGAAGATGCTCAGTATGATGATTTGACTTTGATTGCTGTAAAAAAGCTATAACTATTCAAACAGCAGCTTTTGATTTTTTTCGAAACTCTCAGACTTTAAGCCTAAATGTTCATAGGCTTTACTTGTAACAATTCTTCCTCTTGGAGTTCTCTGCAATAAGCCGCATTGAATTAAATACGGCTCATAATAATCTTCAAGGGTATCAATACTTTCTCCAATAGAAATAGCAAGAGTTTCAGCACCTACAGGCCCTCCGCCAAAATTTTCTATAATCGACAAAAGTATTTCCCTGTCATATTTTTCAAGCCCTAAAGAATCAATCTCAAGCTTAGCAAGACCTTTTTCAACAATTTCTTTGGTAATAACATTTCTTCCGCTCACCTGTGCAAAATCCCTCATTCGGCGTAAAACTCTGTTTACAACTCTTGGAGTTCCTCTTGAACACTGGGCAATTAAAAGAGCTGCATCATCATCAATTTGAATTTTTAAGATTCCGGCTGAGCGTTTTACAATCTGAGCAAGTTCTTCCCGTGAATAAAACTCAAAGCGAGGAATAATACCAAATCGGCTTCGCAAAGGACTTGAAACACTACCAGCTTTTGTAGTCGCTCCAACCAAAGTAAATGGCGGAATCGGAATGCGGACAGTTCTTGCTGCAGCCCCCTGCCCGATTACCCAGTCCAGTTCAAAATCTTCCATTGCAATATAAAGCATTTCTTCTATGGCTGGTTTTAATCTGTGAATTTCATCTATAAAAAAAACAGTTCTTTCGCTAATCGTAGAAAGAATTCCTGCTAAATCTTTCGGCTTGTCTAAAGCAGGAGCACTCGTTACCTTAAAATCAACACCAAGTTCATGAGCAGTAATTTGTGCAAGGGTTGTTTTTCCAAGACCTGGAGGTCCTATTAAAAGAAGATGGTCTAAACTTTCCTGTCTTTGTCTTGCAGCTTCTATAAAGGTCGAAAGATTATTTTTAATGGCTGTCTGTCCCAAAAAATCTTTTAAATACTGAGGTCTTAAACTTGAATCGTTTTCATCAGAAACTAAAGCAACATCAGCCCTGACAATTGCAGAAAAATCTTTATTTAAATCATCATCTTTCATTTATTACATTTTAACAAAAAATAAAATTCCATACAAGAAATTAATAAACAGCTGCATTCCTGTGCCCTAAAAAAAGGACACAGAAATCGCTTAACCACCGAAGCTTTTAGTTTTCAGTGTAGATAAAAAATCTGTACAAAGGTTTTTCATAGGAAAGGTCATCATCCTGAGAAAGAGGAGAATCAAGCATTTCCTGTGAGACAGGTTTTTCTGCGTAGAATAAATCTGTGGGAGGAACACAATATGAAGCAAGATCCTTTAATTTTAAAGGTCTGTAGGAAGTAATACTGTAAGGTCCGAAGAAATTCTGATCCGGTTTATATACAGGTTTTCCTTCTTCTGTAAGAGCATATGGATTTGTATAATACCATTTGTAAATGTAGAGACCAGAATCTATAAAGCTCTTTTTAAAGGCGTAAATAATATTCTTTCCCCAGGTTTCATCGCCAGGTTTAAGTTCCGTGGCACCTTCCAGAGTTTCGGTTTCCGAAAGATAAACTTTATCGACTTCAAAATTAAGTGTTATGCCGGCATAATTATTCGGGTTATCATAATCATTTAACCATAAGGAGGTTTCCTCATTTATGATAGTATCGTATTCTTCCTGTGTAAGTTTTTTATGCAGGAAGTTATCGAATTCCATGGAATTGATATAAGGAGTCTGCTCAGAATCAACCCAGCGCTTAACAGGATTTATCTTGTCTACCGGAATTGTTGTATCATCGAAAACTTCCACATAAATTGTAAAATTATAATCGAGGTCTTCCTCTGGAATTTCGTATCCGTCCGAAAGCTCATGGAACACATAATTTTTGTCCATATAACCTACATAATTTCTTGTAATTTCTAGGGTAAGGCCGTATTCTTTGACAGACTGTCTGAAGAAATCCAGATCTTTTTCTGTAATGATATTTGAGTCAAGAGAAAGATTTCTTTTTATTGCAGTATAATTTCGATATCCTTCTTGATCTTCGGCTCCACAGATTCCAAGATTGTAATAAAGACTGCCTTTCTGAATAAGTACTGTTGACGAAGATTTTATTTTATCGCTTTCAGAAAGAGGCGTTCCCCATTTAGATTTTTCTTTATCATAAAGCATTACCTTAAATTCACTAAAGTTAGAGCCCGGTGCATAATAGTTTAAAAGCACATCTTTTGTTTTATCTGATTTATCGTTAGGCGGATAATTATAGCAGGATGAAAAAGGAATTTGTGTAATGGAATTCTTGTACAGGACATTGATAAAATATGTTCCTGCTTCTTCCCAGCTCTGATTTAAAACAATCATTATGATTTTTCCCTGAATTTCATCTCCTTCCTTCCATTCACTTCCGATTTGAAACTCATTCAGAGGATCAATGTCTCTGCTGCAGGTATAAACCTTAAAAATTGAAGTTTTTGGATTTGTCAGAACTTTTTTAATATCATTTAAACCAGATTTCTTTGGAAAGATGTTTGTTATATAATTTCCAAAGGGATAAGTTTTATTTTTGTCGGCAACTACACAAATTGTATTTAAGTCAGAAAGTTTTTCATTGACTTTAGTGTAGATTATATACTTGGGTAAATTGTTTGACTCATAAACCGGAGTTAACTCGCCGTGGGTAAGGAGATTAGTAAAGCTGCTGTCGGTGTAAAAGCCTTTAATTCCATCGGCTTTTGTAAGACCAAAAGAATCTAAATACGCGTTTAATTTTACGATTGTATCTTCTGTAATGACAGGTCCTTCCTGATTCTTATAGGGAAAACAATTACAGATTAAGTTTCCTGAGCTGTTATCCTGCCAGTAAATATACAAATCAATATAAACAGGCTGATTTTCCGGCTCTTCTGTTTCGGTCTTGCAGCCAGCCATAAACATCACTGTCATAAACAAAGCAGGAAGCATAAAAATTTTTAACAGGTTTTTCATTTATTCCTCCAAATATAGCTTTCAAAAGTTTATAATATTATGAATTTTACACCCTTTTTTCTTTTATGTCAGTAAAAAAGCTTTTTCGAAAAAATGAGTTGTAAAATATAAAATTTTTATGGATAATTAAATATTAAGTATCTGAAGATATAAATTTCTTAATAGATAAAAATCTTTGGATAAAAAATCTTTATTACATTGAGGGGAATTAAAATGAAAAAAAACTTAGGAGCAAAAACTGCCTTATATCCAATGCCTGTTTTAATTATTGCAACCTATGACAAAGATGGAATTCCAGATGCAATGAATGCTGCCTGGGGAGGAATCAGCGATACAAATGAAATTGGAATCTGTTTAAGCAAAGAACACAAAACAGTCGCAAATATTTTAGAAAAAAAAGCCTTTACAGTAAGCGTTGCAGATGTTGAAAATTTAATTGCCTGCGATTATGTTGGAATTGTCAGCGCAAATGATGTAAACGATAAAATAGAAAGAAGCGGTTTTCACTGCACAAAATCAGAATTTGTAGACGCACCTTTAATTGATGAACTTAAGTTTACGCTCGAGTGTGAATTAATCTCATACGATGAAAAAACATCTCATCTACATGGAAAAATTATTAACCTCTGTGTAGATACAGCAATCCTTGATGAAAATGATAATGTTGATTTACAAAAATTTAAGCCTATAACTTACGATCCAATAAATCACAATTACATTGAATTAGGCCCTGTAGCGGGAAAAGCGTTTGCGTCAGGACTGGTTCTAAAAAACAAGAACTAAGCCAGAGAAACAATAACTTTTCTAAAAATAATATCTTCCTTTTCCTTCTGCGATTTAGAGGTAAAGGAAGACTGCTCATTTAATTCAGCTTCAATTTCATTTATTTTTTCTTCAACAGTTTTCTTATCATAGCCCATTTCTGTTAACGATTTAATTAAATCCCCATAAACAGATTTCTTTGGAACAGTTATAGTTTTTGTATCATCAGAGAAACTAAGCTTTCCCTTTAACGCTAAAAGCATCTTTGCAGCAGTTTTTTTACCAATGCCAGGAATCTTTTCTAAAGCTGCAAGCTCTTCATTTTCCAGAACATTAATCAACTGAGAAGAAGAAACATTGCTCATTATTTTAACAGCACCTTTCGCACCAATACCGTCAACTTTTATTAAATCAAAAAACAGCGCTCTTTCTGTTTCACTAGAAAATCCGAATAAAGTCATAGAAACATCAGTATGCAAAAGATATGTATAAAGCTTAACAGAGGAACCGACAGGCGGAAGCTTTTCAATATTACTGTCTGGAACACATATATCCCATTCAACTCCATTTGTATCAACAAAAACCTGTTTTTCATTTTTTCCAGTTAAAATACCAGTAATAGAATTAAACATAAGTTTCTCCAAATTATAATTTTATTGCAATTGAATTTACATGTGTAATTGCACCGGCCAGTGCATCAGATGCATGATCAGGCTTTATCTCAGATTTTACACCAAGCAATAGTTTTACATAATACTCAACAAGCTCTTTATCTGCTGCAGCAGTTCCTGTAACAGACTGTTTTATTTGATTAGGTGTGTATTCTCCAAGTTTTATGCAATGCTGGGCAAAACATAAGGTTGCAACACCCCTGGCTTCTGCAACACTCATTGCACTTGTAACATTCCGGGCAAAATACAAAGTTTCCATTCCAGCTTCGTCAGGTTTAAACTCATCAATTATTTTACTCAGGCAATTATAAATCTTTAAGAGCCTCACAGAATGTTCCTCGCTATTTGAAGTTGTAATGACTCCATAGGAAACAAGAGTGAATTTACTGTTGCTGTATTCAATTACGCCCCAACCTGTATTTGCAAGGCCAGGATCAACACCTAAAACTCTAATACTTTTCTGCATACAAAAAATCTAAAAAAAAAGACGCTTCAAAAATCTGGAGCGCCTTTATAAAATCACTAAAAAATATAATTAGTCTTCTGGATTGAAATCATCAGGATATTCAACAGTAGACCAAACGTTCTGCACATCATCATCTTCTTCAAGACGATCCAAAAGCTTTTTAACTTTTGCTGCAGTTTCTGCATCTACCTGTGTATACATCTGAGGAACCATTGAAACTTCAGCAGAAAGTGCTTCCCATCCCTTTGGCTCTAAAGCTTCAACAACCTGTGTAAATGAGTTTGGATCTGTTGTTACAGTAATAATACCATCTTCATTAACAATGTCTTCTGCACCGGCATCCAATGCTGCTTCCATAACTTCATCTTCAGAAACTTTTTCAGCATCGTATTCAATAACACCCTTGCGATCAAACATTCTACTTACAGAACCTGATGAACCTAAATTACCGCCGTTCTTTGTAAATACATTACGAACATTTGCAGCTGCACGATTATGATTATCTGTAAGAACTTCAACTAAAACAGCAACGCCACCCTGTGCATATCCTTCATAAACAAGTTCTTCGAATGTTCCACCACCAAGTTCACCAGTACCCTTTTTGATTGCTCTTTCAATATTATCTTTTGGCATTGAAGCAGCACGAGCTTTTACAATTGCTGCACGAAGTCTTGGATTTGAGTTTGGATCACCACCACCCATACTTGCGGCAATGGAAATTTCCTTAATTAATTTTGTGAAAAGGGCACCTCTTTTAGCGTCTGCTGCACCTTTTGCATGTTTAATTGTCGACCATTTATTATGTCCTGACATCGGAACACTCCTATACTAAATACATAAAATTTGTAAAGAATTCTATCAAATTAGTCATTCTAAGTCAATAAGATATATTACATATGATAAATTATATACAGATTATAAGCTAATTAATTTGAAAGTTATTTTCTGGTATAGAATAAAAAAGCCCCGCCTGTTAACGGAGCTCTATGATTTTACCCGCAGTTTTAGCTGTCGGGTATAAATTGATTTCTCCTGCAACTATGATGTCAGGAGATTAAACGCTTTTGACGGCACATCGACAGATGTGTCCGTCAGAAAGCATATTAGAAAGAGCCAGCAACTGCTACTGCGCAAGCTACTGTACAGGTCGCAACCTTCGGTTGCTTCCCGAGTTTCTCCTTGCTCGCCAAAGGGCTCACATTTTTTGCTGTGCAAAAAAGCGGACAAACTCGCACGGCTGCCCCGAAGTCAGTTCTTCATCAGAAATTGATTCTAGAAAGAACCTGCAACAGCTACAGCACATGCTACGGTGCAGCCTACCATTGGGTTATTACCCATTCCCATGAAGCCCATCATTTCAACGTGTGCCGGAACTGAAGAAGAACCTGCAAACTGAGCGTCTGAGTGCATGCGGCCGAGAGTATCTGTGAAGCCGTATGATGCTGGACCTGCAGCCATGTTATCAGGATGGAGTGTACGGCCTGTACCGCCACCAGAAGCTACAGAGAAGTATTTCTTACCAGCAAGGAGTCTTTCCTTCTTGTAAGTACCTGCAACAGGATGCTGGAAACGGGTTGGGTTTGTTGAGTTACCAGTAATAGAAACATCAACATCCTCGTGCCACATGATTGCAACTCCTTCACGTACATCGTCAGCACCATAGCACTTTACGATAAGGCGTTCAGGATTGCTTCCGTAAGGAATCTCTTTTACAACTTTAAGAGCC
>JAEEGL016865709.1_pt1 | contig 10325 bp, 7 predicted proteins | sample 9134231 | NCBI WGS metagenome assembly JAEEGL01 (sample SAMN16246548, study PRJNA631951) | gut metagenome | biome: gut microbiome; feature: rumen; material: fiber-attached | host: Bos | place: Iran: Karaj | collected 2018-10
AATAAGATCGACCGTCCCGAGGCACGTCCCAGAGAGGTTGTCGACGAAGTTCTTGAGCTTTTCCTCGAGCTTGATGCAGATGATGCCCAGCTTGATTGCCCTTTCGTATATGCTTCCGCAAAGAGCGGTATAGCAAGTATGGACCCCGATGAGCAGGGAACCAGCATGGCTCCTCTTTTCGATACCATTCTTGATTACATTCCCGCTCCCGAAGGAGATCCCGAGGCAGGAACCCAGGTTCTTATCTCAACCATCGATTACAACGAGTATGTAGGCCGTATCGGAATCGGTAAGGTTGAGAACGGATCCGTTAAGGTTAATCAGGAAGTTGTAATCTGTAACCATCACGATCCCGATAAGCTGATCAAGACCAAGATCAGTAAGCTCTATGAGTTCGACGGACTTAAGAAAGTCGAAGTGACGGAAGCTAAGATCGGATCCATTGTTGCAATATCAGGTATTTCAGAGATTCACATCGGTGATACTCTCTGCAGCCCCGACAATGTAAGCCCCATACCTTTCCAGAAGATTTCGGAGCCTACCATTGCCATTGATTTCTGTGTCAACGATTCACCCCTTGCGGGTCAGGAGGGTAAGTTCGTTACATCCAGACATTTAAGAGACAGACTTTACAAAGAGCTTAATACAGACGTTTCACTCAGAGTCGAGGAGACCGAAGATACCGACCGCTTCAAGGTATCCGGAAGAGGAGAACTTCATCTTTCCGTACTCATCGAGACCATGAGAAGAGAAGGATATGAATTCGCAGTATCCAAGGCAGAGGTTCTCTATAAGACCGATGAAAACGGCAAGAAGACCGAGCCCATGGAAGTTGCCTATATCGATGTTCCCAATGACAATACCGGTGCCATCATTGAAAAGCTGGGCAGCAGAAAGGGCGAGCTACGCAACATGAGCTCCATTAGCGGAGGCACATATACCAGACTTGAGTTCCTCATCCCTTCAAGAGGACTTATCGGATACAGAGGAGAGTTCCTCACTGATACCAAGGGAAATGGTGTCATCAATACCGAGTTCGACGGATATGCTCCTTACAAGGGAGATATCTCCTACAGAAAGCTGGGATCTCTTATAGCATTTGAAGCAGGTGAGGCAGTTACCTACGGTCTCTTCAATGCGCAGGAGAGAGGAAATCTTTTCATCGGCCCCGGCGATAAGGTTTATGCCGGAATGGTTGTAGGTGAAACCGGTAAATCCGAAGATATCGAGGTTAATGTCTGCAAGAAAAAACAGATGACCAACACCAGATCATCTTCCGCAGACGAAGCACTTCGTCTTACACCTCCCAAGATCCTGTCGCTTGAGCAGGCACTGGACTTCATCGAAACGGACGAGCTCCTTGAGGTAACCCCTCAGACTCTCCGCATCAGAAAGAAGATCCTTGATTCAAGACTTCGTAAGAGAGCGAATTTCAATAACTAATGGGACACGGGGACGTTACAGATGTCCCAAAAGAAAAGGTATGGCGAGTTCAGAGAGCTGTACCTTTTTTGATTCTTGGGACATCTGTAACGTCCCCGTGTCCCGTTTTTCTTGACAATATTCTTTCCCTGATAGTAAACTTCTTTCCGAGGGAACTGTTTTTTTCATTTATATGAGGGAGAAAGAAAATGAATAAAGTATTTCAACGTCTTATTTCTTGCATTCTTGCATCTGTTTTGTCGTTCGCATTTATCTGCGCAAATCCGATCATTTCACACGCTGAAGATGAGTTTAGTGAATTTACTCGTACTGGATATACTACTGTTTCCGTAGCAGGTGGTCGTAACTCATTACGTAGAGACATTAGTATAATAGGCTCGGCGGTTTTTAAATATAGAGATACTTCAGTCGCCTATGAAGGTGCTCTCTTGCAGTTGGTGTATCTCGATCAAGACCATAAAAACGAACTTGTCGAGATTAGACCTATTTTCTATAATACTCCCGTCGGTGATGAAGGTGAGGTGTACTGCAGCTTTGATTTTACTTATAAAGGCACACGATATGTGGGAAATGACATCAGATTGTATTGGAGTAATGAATATGGTAAATGTATTGCTTTCCTTAACGCCGCTGATTATATAGTTCCCGCTGAAGAGGAAGAAGTCGCACGTTGCCTGATGTATCGTCTCCACAATCCCAACTCCGGAGAACATTTCTACACCGGAAGCCTTGAAGAACTTGAGAACCTCAAGAATGAAGGATGGATTCATGAGGGTAACGGATTCGAAGTTCCCGTCCTTTCAGATACTCCTGTCTATAGATTGTATAATCCCAACGCAGGAGATCATCACTACACCGCAAGCGCTGAAGAGAAGGATAACCTTGTAAATGCCGGATGGAAGTTCGAGGGCATCGCATGGTACTCAGCTCCCATAGACTGCAATCCTCTCTACAGACTCAACAATCCCAATGCATCATCAGGAGCTCACCACTACACCATGAGCGAAGAAGAGCGTGACAATCTCATTAACGCAGGCTGGAACCTCGAAGGCATCGGCTGGTTCGGATATTGATTGGGACACGGGGACGTTACAAATGTCCCAATATAGAAAGGGGTACGGCAATTGCCGTACCCCTTTGTTTTTTAGTTTGTGACAGTTAAACGGTTGTTGTTAGTTTGTATCCGGATTCAATCATCTGCTTTTCAAATTCTTGAACTGTAACTTGCATTTTTTCGGAGGCTTTTTCGATTGAAAGATCTCCGTCCTGAACAAGAGAAAATAAAGTGTCAGCGATTCCTTCGGCTTTTCCCTCGGCTTTTCCCTCGGCTTTTCCCATATTTCTTAAGCGTTCAGCTACTTCACACATAGTATCAACCTCCTCTATATCTGAATCTGAAAGTACCTCTTCATATCCGTTGTCTCCGGTGAGGGCTGACAGTAATTTGAGCATTTCTTCAACGTGCTTGATCTTAGTTCTGTCTTTTGGAATGTAGTCAGGATCAGTACGTCTTTTTACAAAAAAATCCGCCACAAGTCTGAAATCGCTTTTGAACATGCTTATCTGCTTGTCGGATAACCATGATATTTCAAAAACATGGATTTTGTAATCATTAACGTACTTTTCTATTACTTTGGGGATTTTAAGAGTATCCCTAAGATTGATTGGTACATTCCAGTGCTCTTTTCCAAAGTATAACACAAGAGTGATGACAGGTAGTATTTTTTTCCTTCCGGAGGTTATCTGACTTTTATACGAAGCACCGTCATATCCGATAACTCTGACAGGCATGAGTTTGTCTACCTGAGTCTGATTTTCAATCCCATATAGGGCAATCTGGACATTTCCATCTTTCCAAAACTTTGCCACATCTCGTTCCTGCTGATGCGTTTTCCTGTCGTCAGCCTTGTACTGTGAGTGGACATTCGAATTCACAAGAGATTCGGGCTTTACTACTTCGAGCCCCTCAAATAACAATACATTAACAATATCTGCGAAGACGTCATCATAGTCTTCCAGCAGTTTTTCAGTAATATCTTTTTCTCCCAATAAAAAACTCCTCCTTTAAATATGTTAGATAAATGGCGTATACGGTCCTGAAATGTAAAATAATAGGTGGGATTTTTTATCCGACAATATGCTTGTGAACTGATGGTATGCTTTCTATAAAAAAGAATGCCGGTCGACTCTGACGAAATGCCAACTCCTCGATATCCAGTGTATATATGATATCGCAGACGGTCCTGAAATAAAATTGTCAAAAACAGAGAAAAAAGCATTTGTTCCTAAAGCGTGATAATTACTGAGAATATTGATGTTTTATGACACAAGTGTCGTTGCATTAGAGAAATAAATGTACAATTTTACTAAGTGAGACAGTTGTAAAAAACAGGGGGACGGTTCTGCTATTTCATCTAGTGAACAGTTTTAATTTATCAAGAGGAATTCTTTTACAGAGTGCCTCTTTTTTGTGTAACGGCGGAACTGTCCTTATTCTTAATGTCAATAAAATTTGACAAAAATGTGTAATGCTGTATAATTTTATTGACGTTAGGAGATGAGCTATGCCAAAAAAAACAACAGTTTTACTACCTGAAACAATTAAAATACTTGCACAAATGGGAGAGCAGATCAAATATGCGAGGCTTCGCAGAAAGCTGAGCGCTGAACTTGTGGCTGAACGAGCGGGAATAAGCAGGGCTACGCTGGTGTCCATTGAAAAGGGTTCGCCGTCAGTGGCTATCGGTTGCTATGCAGCAGCTTTACATGCGCTGAATTATATGGATAAAGATCTGCTTCTTGTTGCCAAAGATGATGAACTGGGCAGAAAGCTTCAGGACCTGGGTCTTACCGTCAAGAAGCGCGTTAGGTAGGTGATACTACATGAGCAGTGAAAGTGATGCCAAACAAATCATCTCCGAGATAAGTGCTACTGTAGATACACACTGGAAGAGACTTGCAAAAGAATACGGTATATCAAGAAGCGAAATTGAGAGAATCACTCCGGCGTTTGAGTAAACAAGGGAACGGCGGAACCGTCCCCCGTGTCCCGCTTGACCGTGGTTTTCGGATTAGGTATATTTTAGTAAGTTTATTGTATTTCTTATGAGAAGGAGAGTAGTAATGGTTAGTTTCAGGAAAAAAGTAAAATGCGGTAAAGCTGTTTCAAAGGCGCATCTCGCATTTCTTAGTGCAGTTATATGCCTTTGCATCTGCATGCTGCCTAAGGCAAGTATCAGGTCGGCAGCTGCTGCATGTACCGAAATGAATCTGCAGGTGGTTACAAATGGTGCTGCACCCGGTATTCAAGGTGCGCAGCTTGACCGCGTTTATTTCGGCACATATCCTCAAAGCAGTGATGGTGAGGGCGGATTTAACATTGATCCCATCAGGTGGAATGTTTTGGAAAATGCTGACGGGCAGTTGTTTTTGATGTCAACTCAGTATCTTGATGCTGAATGGTATGACTTGACTGGTAACCCCCAGGTTTCATGGGAGAATTGTACCTTAAGGTCATGGCTTAACAGTACTGATGATGGATTTTTGTCGAGTGCATATAGTGCCGTTGAGTCCGGATGCATTGCAGAAACGGAAGTTGAAGCCAATATCACTGATAAAGTATTTATTCTTTCCTACGAGGAAGTAATTAATGAGGATTTTGGATTTATTAGTAATCCAGGAGCGCCCGACCCTAACAGAATGTTTTCAGCTGACGCGTATGTTTTCAATAAAGGAGATGTGTTGGATTGGTGGCTTCGTAATACAACGAATGACGGTAAAGCTTTGTATGTCGGAGCGGGTGGCAGCGTTAGTTATACAGGTCATTTAGTTAATTCTTTATTTTATTGTGTCCGCCCTGCATTTAAGCTGAACCTCTCATCCGTAATCCTTGCATCTGCTGCAGAGGGCGGAAAGGTTTCAAATAACGTAGGTGCCGGTGCTCTTACTCAGATTCAGCTCTTTGGTGGTTCTGAGTGGAAATTTACCGTTCATGATTCATCCAGAGATAATTTTTCCGTATCACGCGTAGGAAACGGTGGCGTTCTTCCCGGCGAAACCATTAATTTCTCCTATAGTGATGCGAAGACCGGAACAAATGAGTTTGTCTCGGCACTTCTTTTCGATTCCTCAAACAATCTGATCTCCTACGGAAGAATTGTAGATCTTACCGCATCTTCCGCATTAGCATCCGGTAATGCTTCAGTAACTGTTCCGGCTGATCTTACCGTAGGTTCTGCCTATACACTTAAGTTCATCTCAGAGCAGTGCAACGGTGATAAGATGACTGATTATTCCTCAGATATCACCGACGGCAATTCAATTACATTTACAGTTAAACCCAATCCTGCAAGTTCCGATTTTGTAGTAACTCTTCCTGCAAATACCGTATATGACGGTAATCCCAAGACTGCGAGTGCTGCTGTTAAAAGTACAGTCACCGGAATGGGAACTGTAACCGTAAAGTATTACGATGAGGATGATAATCTGCTTTCCGGTGCTCCCGTAAACGCCGGAACCTATAAGGTAAAGCTGGATGTTGCAGAGGGAACCGGTTATTATTCCGCAACCGGAATCACCGATGCTTCCTGGACCTTTACCATAACCGGTAACAGTAATGCAGGAAATGACGACGCTGATAACAACAATAATAACAATGACAATAATGATGATGACGATAACACCAACACTGAAGTCGCTCATTGTCTGATGTATCGTCTCTATAATCCCAACTCAGGTGAACACTTCTACACGGGAAGCGATGAGGAACTGGATAATCTTAAGGCCGCCGGCTGGACTCACGAAGGCAACGGATTTGAAGTACCGGTTCTTTCTGACACTCCGGTATACAGAATGTACAATCCCAACGCGGGAGATCATCACTATACAAACAGTGCGGAAGAAAAAGAGAATCTGGAAAATGCAGGATGGAACTATGAAGGCGTAGCATGGTACTCAGCTCCCATAGACTGCAATCCTCTCTACAGACTCAACAATCCCAATGCATCATCAGGAGCTCACCACTACACCATGAGCGAAGAAGAGCGTGACAATCTAATTAACGCAGGCTGGAACCTCGAAGGTATCGGCTGGTTCGGATATTGACCCATGCCCTTGACACAGAGCTTTTGCGGTGTTAGTATTCATTTCAAGTTAATAAAAACGGTAGAGGTTGCGCTGATCAAGAGTAGTAAACTGGATGTGACGTACGCAGATGATGGTTTAAGAAAGGGTGAGGCGCCGAAGGAACGGTTTATACGTTAGGACCGGATCCTGGGCATACGATCAATAGTCGTATGACTGTCATCCCGAAAGGGATGGGGAGCTATCAAATTATTTGTTGATAACGGCTGACCGTATTTTATTACGTGTCAGCCTTATTTTTTCATAAGAGATATGAAAAAGAGGCTGACGTAACACGTAACTAAAGTCGAGAGGAGAAACAAAATGAGCAAACCTATTTTCACCGGAGCTGCAGTAGCACTCGTAACACCCATGACCGCTGACGGAAGCGTCAATTACGAAAAGCTTGACGAACTGATCGAGTTCCAGATCTCCGGCGGTACCGATGCCATCGTAGCCTGCGGAACCACAGGTGAAGCATCAACCTTAACTCATGAGGAGCACTTGAATGTTATCAGACATACCGTAGAGAAGGTTGCCGGAAGAATTCCCGTTATTGCAGGAACCGGATCAAACAGCACAGAGACTGCAATCTATCTCAGCGTAGAAGCTCAGAAGGCCGGAGCTGATGCACTCCTTCTTGTAACGCCTTATTACAACAAAGCAACCCAGAAGGGTCTTGTAGAGCATTTTGTTAAGACTGCAGAATCCGTTAAGATCCCTGTCATCCTTTACAACGTTCCTTCAAGAACCGGATGCAATATCTTACCCGCAACCGTTAAGCAGATCAACGAGCGTGCTAAGAACGTGGTTGCTATTAAGGAAGCAAGCGGAAATATCTCACAGGTTGCAACTCTTGCATCAATCATGGATGAGGATTTCGCAATCTATTCCGGTAATGATGATCAGATCGTACCTTTGCTTTCACTCGGCGGACTCGGAGTTATCTCCGTTCTTTCCAACGTAGCTCCCCGTCAGACTCATGACATCGTAGCTTCTTACCTTGAAGGTGATGTAAAGAAGAGCTGCAAGCTTCAGCTCGAAGCTCTTGACCTTATCGGAAGTCTCTTCTGCGAGGTTAATCCCATTCCCGTTAAGACCGCTCTCAATCTCATGGGAATGAATGCGGGTCCCTTAAGACTTCCCCTTACCGAGATGGATGAAGCCAATGTTTCCAGACTTAAGAAGTCCCTTGCGGATTACGGACTTAAAGTATCAGAGGGCGCAGTGATCAAATTCAATGACCTTTCCAAGGATTGAGGTGTGATATGACCAGAATAATAATGCACGGCTGCAATGGCCGTATGGGACAGATGATCACAGGCATTGTTAAAGAAAGAGATGATGCCGAGATCGTTGCCGGAATAGATGTTGCAGATACCGTTACTACAAACGGTTATCCCGTATTTACGGATATTAATGCCTGCGATGCAGAGGCAGATGTTGTAATCGATTTTTCCACCGCATCAGCAGTTGACAAGCTGATGGATTATTGTGAAAAAAAGAACCTTCCTCTTGTTCTGTGCTCAACGGGTCTTTCCGAAGAACAGCTGTCTAAGGTTAAAACTCTTTCAGGTAAGATCGCAGTTTTAAAGAGTGCAAACATGAGCCTCGGTATCAATCTTCTCCAGAAGCTTCTTAAGGATGCGGCAGCTGTCTTAGGACCTTCAGGATTTGATATCGAGATCGTTGAGAAGCATCACAGAATGAAACTTGATGCTCCCAGCGGAACAGCACTTGCTCTTGCAGACTCCGTTAACGAAGCTCTTAATAATGAGTATGAATATGTTTATGACAGATCTGTCAGAAGAGAGAAGAGACCTGATAAAGAGATCGGTATCAGCGCAGTAAGAGGCGGAACCATCGTAGGTGACCACGACGTGATCTTTGCAGGAACCGATGAGGTTATTACTTTCTCTCACTCTGCATACTCAAGAGCAGTGTTTGCAAAGGGCGCAGTAAGCGCTGCGGTTTTCCTTGCAGGAAAGCAGCCCGGATTCTATGATATGAGTAACGTCATTGAGGAGTCGCTTAATAAGTAATGAGATTTCGCCCCTGTATCGATATTCACAACGGAAAAGTAAAACAGATCGTAGGATCCTCTCTCAAAGATGAAGGAAATTCAGCTTCCGAAAACTTTGTATCTGAGAAATCTTCTGTTTACTATGCCGGAATGTTTGAGAACAAAGGTCTTAAGGGCGGACATGCGATCATTCTCAATAAGAAGGGCACTCCCGAATATGACGCATCATATAAGGTATGCATCGATGCGCTTAAAGCTTATCCCGGAGGCCTGCAGGTAGGCGGAGGTATTAATCCGGAGAATGCAAAAGATTTTCTTGATGCAGGTGCATCACATGTAATAGTAACTTCATATGTTTTTTCAGGCGGACACATTATACAAGATAATCTCGAGAAGATAAGCAAAGCAGCTTCGCCCGAGAAGCTGGTACTGGACCTTAGCTGCAAGAGATATGATGATGCATATTACATTATGACGGACCGCTGGCAGAACAAAACTGATGCCGAGTTATCCGTAAAGCTTCTTGAAGAATTATCCGTTTACTGTGATGAATTCCTGATCCATGCGGTTGATTCCGAAGGTAAGGCAAAGGGCCCGGAAAAGGGAGTTCTTGATATCCTGAAAAGTTTTTCATTGAGACCTGTTACATATGCGGGCGGCATCGCATCTTATGATGATATAAGAGATATCGGAAAGCTTGCAGGCGGAAAAGTTGACATTACTGTCGGGTCTGCGCTTGATATCTACGGCGGATCACTTGATACGGATGAGATCATAAAGATCTGCTCACACTATTGATATATAATTAAAGCAAAAGAGTTCCGGATACACCCGGAACTCTTTTTTTGCGTTTTTTGATATTATTACATGCTTTTTTGCTTTATTTTGCTCATAAAACGCTAAATATTACAGCATTGTTACGAATTATTTGCATAATTATTTTTATAATGATATAGTTACCCATAATCGGAATTAAAAGTTTTGGAGGTTTGATGGCTTCACGCTTCGTATATGTGCTGAAAGATTCAAAGCACAAGAAAAAAATCAGACGCCAGATGATCGTAGCATCCGATGATGTTAATGAAAAGATCAAGCCGGTAAGGATACATAAGGGACTTATTTATACGGGTACACTGATCGTGTGCACCGTTCTTGGTGTATCTGCAGGATATTTTGCCAATGAAGCCGGAATAATCAAGCGTTATACCGACGGTATTAATATCAGGAACGAGAGGATCGCATCCCTTGAATCCGAAGTAAACAGATTAAACGGTATCATCAGCTCCAAAGAATCCGATATTCAGATGCTTTCACAGACCGTAAATGCCAAGTCGGACGAACTTGAGCAGTTAAACGGAAAGCTTGAGAGCATGTACATTCCAACAGGATTCCCTTTAAGCGGATCTGCCACCATGACAAGTACTTTTGACGGTGACATTCCCGTTATCATTTTTACAGGCTCTGAAGGCGATTATTGCAAGGCAACCGCTTCAGGCACAGTCATTGAGATCAGAACAAATCCTAAAAGCGATAATGACGGATCCATCGCTGAATATTATGTTGCAGGTGAATCAACAGACGGTTCCGATAAGGAAGTCAAGGATCTTGGCTACTACACCGTTATTACCATTGATCACGGCAACGGATATCTCACCATATATATGAACGATGGTGATCCGATGGTTTCCGAAGGCGATACGGTATCAGCCGGAAATACTCTTTTCAATCTTAAATCGGG
>JAEEGL017335733.1_pt1 | contig 10325 bp, 4 predicted proteins | sample 9134231 | NCBI WGS metagenome assembly JAEEGL01 (sample SAMN16246548, study PRJNA631951) | gut metagenome | biome: gut microbiome; feature: rumen; material: fiber-attached | host: Bos | place: Iran: Karaj | collected 2018-10
ATTAAGAGAAATCACTAAAAATGGGAAAAAATTTGAAATCTTTTTAACAATACATATTGAAGCTAATTATTCTTTAATTTTATTTTCATATTTATTTCAATTTACTTCTTTTCCAAATGATAAATTTATAAATTCAAAATCAATGCTTATGAGACTTTTAAATTATATAAAAAGCAATATTATTAGTCTATTTTTATTTTATAATGTTTTTATTAAAAAAATAGAAGGTGATGTAATTAAAATTATATATTATACTGGATTATATACATTTTTAATAATTATTGATGGAATTTATTGTTTTATTTTTTATTATCTTGATGAAATTGAGATTTATAAATCTTTTTGTATTAATTATATTGGTTATCAAAAAATTGAAATACCTGAATTTGATATAGATAAAGAAAATAATATTGAAATTACATAAAATTTTTTTCAATTATGAAAATTTATTATATAAACTTATTAAAAAAATTAAATAAAATAATAAATAAATGAAAAAAATTTTGATAACATAAATAATAAAACAATTATTTTCAAAATGATTTAAAAAGCAATTTATAAAAAGATTATTGTAGCATTATTAAATTAAAAAAAATTATTTAATTATAAAAAAAAAATCTATTAAAAAACTTATTAATTTATATATTCTTTTGTTATATAAAAAATATATTAATTAATTATCATATCAACAAATTAATTCTTTAATAACATAAGTAATATATCAAAAATCAAAATTTAATAGAACTTAATAATAAATAATTAATGTGATTTATAATAAACAATTATATAAAATAACAAAATAAAATTTTCCTTTAAAATTCTATACATTTCACAAATTTCAAATATAAAATACTTTATAAATATAATACCAAAATTAATTAAAAAAATTTAGTAAATTATTTCAAAAGGAAATAATGAATAGATTTGATATATTCATAATTTTTTATTTTGATTTTATTACTTTCAATTAATTTTAAAATGAAAATTTCATTTAAATATTAAAAAAAAAATTAAAAATATAATAGTAATATATAATATAATGAAACTAAATTATATAAATAATCTATTAAATTATTTTATACTATTAATATATATTTTTTTGTGAATTCCTTTAATATTATTTTACAAATTTGTAAAACAAAAATAATAAAAAAGATAAAAAAATATAATTTGTTATTAAATTATCTATAAAAAAATATCATTGAAAAAAATGATTAACCCAATAGAACTTATTCTCCTCTTAATAACCATTTTTACAATATCAACAAATGCATTTCCATTTAAAACATTTAAAAATCTAAATGAAGATGTAGGTGTTCGTAAATGGTTAAATCAATTAGTTATTCGAGTAGAAGAAATAGAAAAAGTGGTTCCCATTATTGGTAAAAAATTTAAAATTTCAAATTTGACAATTGAAAGAATATTATTATCAGGAATTAAAACAAAACCAATAATAGAAAAAAACCAAAAAACTGGATTAAATATAACAATTGATGGTATTGGATTTCACATATTTGGAAATTATTATTTAGAATCAGTTTCAGAAGGAAAATTAGAAGCTAATGCATCAGGAGTAAATATGTTTTTGCCTTTTAAATTAATTAAAAATGAATCAAGTGGTTTAATTTCAAATGTAACAACAAAAGGATTACAAATAATAATTGACAAAAATAATACTTATGTTGATATAAAAGGATCTGGTATTCTTCCAGCAATTCTTAAATATTTAATTCAATATTTTAAAGATTATATATTTGATATTATTATGGATCAAGTAAAACCTCTTTTTAGTGATTTAATTGATAGTCAATTTAATAATTTATTTGGTATTGCTAATAATTTAATTTTAAATGGTGCACAACCTATTCCTTTAATTTCAGCTACGAAGAAACCAGTTGATTTAAGAAAATCTCCTATTATTGATTCGCTTAGATTTTTACTTGATCATTTTACAGGAGTTGATGGACCTTTAAGTTTTAATCATTTATTTTCTATTATTTCAAATGGAACTGGAGAAGTACATCTTCATGAATTTTATGATAAGAAAATTAAATTCAATTTTAATGTTAGTGACACTAGTAATAATACTTTATGTAATATTGAAATGGGATTAAATGATCTTAATATAAGTGGATTGAATACTTGGACTGGTTTTCAAGCTTTAATTCCTAATGAATTAAGTCCTATTAGACTTGATAGTTTTACAAATCTTTCTGAACTTGTTATTAATATTACTTTTTCTATTAAAGTAAGTATAAAGAATGATAGTATGATTATATCTAGTTATGCTGATTTATATGAAGAAGCTAATCTACACGCTAATTTAACTAATAATACTTTAATGGCACAAATGCAGCTTCCTTCTTCTTCTGGAAAATTAGCTGCTTATACAAATAAAGATTGTCTTAATTTAGATTGTATTGTTGATTTAGCTGATCCTAATGGAACTGGAATTATATATTTAAATTTGAATGAAACTTTCAATAATATAATTATTACTGGTAAAGAAGGAGATTTAGAAGAAGATATTGATAATCTTATAGATGATCTCATAAAATTATTTCTTGATAATTATAAAAGTAAATTTCCTATTTTTCTCAATGCAATATTGAATAGTACTTTAATTGATCTTGCTAATAATTATACAAGAGATTATTTATTCAAAACAGTTTGTCCTAATATACCAGATCCAGATAATGGTGAAATAAACGTTCCAATGACAACTTTAGCAATCTCAGGTGCTTTATTTTTATTTTTTATCATAATTTTTTTCCCTTATATTATTGGAAATGGTTGTAAAAAAATAGTAGAACAAGTTAGACTTCCATCTCAAAATGAAATAGAAAATATTAGTAATATTTCTAGACCATCAACAGCATCTTATGCATGTTCTTGTGGATGTAGTGATTGGATAAAAGAATTTGGTAGAACTGATTCAGAAGGAGCAAGTCTTTTCCTTAATCCAAATATAAGTCTTTTTTGGAGACTCTTTATTCCTTTGGGAATTTTATTAAATATATCAATGTTTATTAGTTCAAATAGTGCTACTGGTGCTTCAGTTTATATTTTATTAACTTTTGGAAGAAAAATTAAAGTTCCTTCTCTTTTTGATTTTGGTTTAATTAATAGTGTTACTGAAATGTGGAAAGCTAAAGTATATCCTCTTTCAATTATAATTGCTTTCTTTTCTGGAATTTGGCCTTATTTAAAATTAATATTCATGTTAGTATCATTTATAACTCCAACTTCAATTTTAAAAAAAAGAAAAAGAGAATCAATTTTATTATTCTTAGATGCAACTGGTAAATGGTCAATATTAGATTCATATGTAATGATTCTAATGTTAGTTGCATTTCATTTTCATATAAAATTTCCAATAATAGGAAAAGAAGTGACTGAAAATGCATTAATTGATGTATATGTATATGCAGCAACTGGATTTGTAACATTAATAACTGGAACATGTTTCTCATTAGCACTTTCTCATATAATAACTCACTTACATCGAGGTTTAGATGAGCATCCAGATCAAAATTCAGGTAAAGAAGCAGAAAGTCCAAAAGCATTAATGAAATTTTCAGAAAGTAAATTTTTTGGAGATATCTTATTCAGAATAATAATAACATTTTTACTATTTGCAACTTTAATCTTAGTTATTATTGGTTCATATATAATTTCATTTTCTTTTAATTTCCATGGACTTGCAGGTTATGCACTTACTCTTTTAAATATTGATGATCATAGAGAATATTCAGTACTTGATTTAGGATTTAGTGTTCCAAAATCATATGAAAATCCAAATAGTAAAGCAATACGTTTCACTCAAGTAATTTATTTCTTAACTATTTTTGTTTTACCAATTTTACATTTGATAATTACTATTATTTTATGGTTAGTTCCTTTTTCAAGAAAAGTTCAAAGTGTTATTTATTCTATGAGTGAAATTTTAAATGCTTGGTCTTGTTTAGATGTTTTTGTTGTATCTATTATTGCAGCTGTTCTTGAAATTGGACAATTTGCTCATTTTATTGTTGGAGATAAATGCGATTTTATTAATCCATTTATTAAAAAGTATTTTTCTGAAACTTTAGATGGTCATGATACTTGTTTTGAAGTAGAAGCTTATTTACAATCTGGATGTTGGGTTCTTTTTACTTCAGCTATTACTTATTTTATTGCTTCATTTATTGTTATGAAAGTCTGTAGGAAAGCTTTATATGAAAGATTACCACAGGAAGTTAAAGATTATTTGAAAAATAAGAAAAATGAAAATATTATTTCAAAAATTAGATTAAGTGAAGATAATGAAAATAATAGATTTTCCTCTATTAGAAAAAGTGATAATGATATTAATGATATTTCTAATAGGAATACGGAAAATTTATTATCGAATTAATATATATGATTATTTTTTTAGTTATTTGTTGTTTATATATAAATTAGTTTAAATGATTTTATTATTATTTATCACCTATTAGTTTATTCACATTTATTTAGAAACTAAACAATATAAATATATAAACATTTCAATTTTTTTATTTTTTAAAATAATTATAATTTATCAACTCTTTTGAAAATATGTTTTAAAATAAATATTTTATTATTATAATATTATTTTAATGTTTAATAATTATTTTCATTCATTATTTTATTTAAAAATATTGATAATTTAAAAAAATAGTTTTATATAAATTTATTTTTAATTCATAAAAAAAATATCAAATATTTACAATAAAAAAGAATGATTTTATTTATTATTATAATTAAATTTTATTTATTTATTTACAAAATTAATTGATCAATTTTTATTTTTTTCAACTATTGAATATTATCATAAATTTTAGTAAATATATCTTTATTAATATCTTATTTATCATCATATTTCAATTTAAATTAATTCTTTTAAAAAAAAATAAGTAATCTTAAGCATTTTTAAAATATATACTGAGATTTAAATAAATAAAAATAACAATCTTAAAATTATTTAATAATATAATTATATTATTTATATCAATTTAATTAAGAAATTTTAAATTTGAAGTGATAAATTTTGAAATTATAAATTTTATTTTTTTCTTTAAGTAAAAGTGATTTTATATTTTATATTATATTTGAAATTTTATTTTTTTACAATAAAATAGTTAAATAACTTATATTTTAAGATTAAGATTATATTTATATTAATGGATGCACCTAAAGCAAAAGAAATATCCCAAGAAAATTTTACAATTAAATCTGATAAAAATAAATCATTTTCATTATGTATTCAAAATGTATTTAGTTCAATATTTATATATGCATCATATCAAGGAGAAATCCAAAAAAATGAATATGAAAAATCTTTTTCTTTGGATGATTTAAAAAATAATAAATATTTATCCCTTCTTGAATCAATCGATGAAATTTATGAAGAAATAATTAATATAATTAAACAAAAATTAGAAGAAGTAAAAATTATTGAAGAAACAAATCAAATAATTTTATGTATTCCTTTAGGTGGATATAAAATAAAAGAAATTTTATTATGTTTAAATGAAAAATAAAAAATGAGAAAGAACAATTAAATGATTTATATAATATTATATTTAATTTAAAAAAAGAAAATAATGATTTAAAATGTAATATAAAGAAATTGGAAGAAAGAGTAAATTATTTGGAATCTTTTATAAAAGATATTCAATCTTGGAAAGAATATAAGGAAAAAATTGATAAAAAAGAGAAAGAAAAAAATGAAAAAATAAGAAATTTAAATAGTTTAGTTATTAAAGACAATGAAAAATATAATATGACTATTAAAAATTGGATTAACCCAAATTTACCAATTAAAGCAGAATTATTATATCGATTATCAAGAGATGGAAATGAATATAAAACTTTTCATAATTTATGTGATAATAAAGGAAATACTCTTACAATTTTTAAATTAAATGATGGAAATATTTTAGGAGGATATACAACTAAAGATTGGGATAATTATCAAAATTGGAAACAAGATCAAAATGCATTTCTTTTTTCTTTAACTGCAAATATAAAATGTACTACAAATAGTAATTTTAGTTATAATGCTATTTATTGTAATCATGACAGAGGTCCTTATTTTAATGCAATAAGATTTTATTCAAAAAAAATGGATGAAGCATATATTTATTCATCAGATTCATATTATAATGAGAGTAATAAATTATATTATGGAAAAAATAGTGGTCATTATAAATGTGAAGAAGTAGAAGTATATAAGATTTTAATAAATTAACTTTATATAAATTTAATTAATTTTGTTTTATAATGATTCTATTTTTTATCTTTTATAACTTTTTTATCTTTAAATTAATTCATTAATTATTATAAATGATGTTTTTTCTTCTTTTTATAAAGAAAAGTTGATTAATTTTGAGGAAATTTAATTAATTAAAAAAATTATTTAAATTTAAAATATATTAACATTCTAAAATATTTTTTAATAAGCGATTTTATATATAATTTAATTTTAAAAATAATTTATAATTCTCTTTCAATCCATAAAAATTATCTAAGTAACATATTCTATATTTTGATTTTTATAAATTTGTAAATAATTTAAAAAATATTTTGAAAAATATTCATTTTTTATATATTTATTCAAACGTCAATTAACTAACTTAATATATTATTCAATTAACTTATCAAATATTAATATAAAAATCAGATATCTTTTAGTTCAAAATATTTCTCTATAAATTTATATACAAATAATTTTAATATCATGTTGATTTTATATTTTAAAAATAATACTTCCATTAATATAGAATAAAATTAATAAAAATAGGAAAAAAATATCAATTTAAATAAATTTAAAATATAAACATAAATTAAAATTAAATTTTATTTTATATGATAATAATTTTTGTAATTATGAATTTTAATTTTAAAATTGAATTTTTATAGATCAATATATTATAAAATTAGATTTAATTTCATACATAATCCATAATTAATACTATTTTTCTATTTTAGATGATTTTTTTATTTTTTAATTTTTAATAACAAAAAAAATATGAATTAATATTCAATCAAATTCATAATTTATAAATTATTTCATTCTTTTGATATAAAATATTAATATACTCATCATATATAATAAATTAATTCTTCTTAAGAAACATTTGAATTATTTTTAAAATGCTAATATTAATGAATATTTCATAAAAAATAAAAAATATTACATTAAAATTTTGGTATAATTATTTTAATGAAGAATATGAAGATTTTTTACTTGATAAATATGATGAAATATTTTTAGAGAAATGTGATATATATAAACATTTAGGTTAATTAAAAAATTATTTTGAATCAATTTTAAATATTGATACTTTTATATGTTAATTTTTATTTTTCAAAATGTAACAATAAAAAGTGTATTTTTGAAGAAAATATTATTAGAAAATGGTTATTAGATCTAATTTATAAATTAATCATTTAAATAAAGCTGATATGAAAACTTTATTAATTAAAAGAGATAGATTTGAAATATCATCATCTTTTATAAAAGAATTTGGTTATATTTTAAAAATATAAAATATTATTCTGATGATGGATTAATTTTTTCTTCAAATAAAATACATATTTTCATCAATATGATTCAATTAGAATTGATAATGCTCTTAAGGACATAAAAAATTTTTATGAATCAAATACTTTTATAAGTATTAGGAATAAGAGGAATTGTTGGAGTTTATAATAGAGAATATTTAAAATTTCAAGTTTATTTAGGAATTATGAGTGGAATGATAAAATTTTTATCTTTTTTCAGAGATTTATTAAATTTTAATATTTTTAATAATTCTTATTATAGAAAACTTATAACAGAATTTATTATAGAAAATCAAATAAAAAAAAATTAAGAGTTAATTATTTCAATCCTAATTTATCAAAAAATTAATTTATTAAACAAATTAACAATAGAAAAATTGAATAAAAAAAATATAATTGTTGAAAAAAATATTTCATATTAATATTAAAAATTTTTGTTTGCTTTTAGAATATAATGGAAACATTGAAAATAAAAAAATGATTATTAAATGGTAATAAAAAAATACATTGTAATTTAAATATAATTAAAATTTTAAATAATCTTGAAAAAAACGAAACTAATAAACAAGAATCAATATTTTTTAAAGATGAAATATTATTGATAAACAATTCCTAAATTAAATAATTATTTCACTATAAGTGAAAGGAAAAAAACAAAATTTACTATAAATTTAAATGAAAATGATTAAATCTATGAATTGAAATAAATATTAATATTGATAGATTTATTTGTTTTATTTCAAAATTAAAATAATTTAATTATTTTGAAAATTAATAATATCTTTAATTAATTAAAATACATATTAATTTATTTGGAATTAATGAATAGTTTTTTAAACCTCATTATCTAAATTTTATTAAATTAAAAATTTGAATTAGTTAAATAATTATCAAGATATTTTATAACTTCTCCAGTTGATTCATGTCGATCCATAAAACCCATAATTAAAAATTTTCTTGTATCATTATAAATTTTCCAAAATTTTAATCCATAATCAATTATATATTCAAAAGAGTCTTTATTGAATAAAATTCTTCTAATAATTGAACCTGTGTGTTCTGGAAAGAAATAATTAAAATTTTTAAATTTAATTGATAAAAATTATTTATATAACAACTAGAAATTTAAAATAAATTTATTAGCATAATGGAAAATAAAGTTCATAATAAAATGTTCAATGTAGATTTTGGTTTTCAAAAAATTCTCATTGAGCTTAAAGATAATACCTATCAAAATTTTAAAAATGAGATAGAAAAATATATAAAAGATATTAGTTTATATAATGTAGTGAATGGAGACAATGAAATAATCAATGAAAAGACAGATTTAGATAAATTAAAAAATCATGAAATATTAGTTACTGTAAAAGAAAATACAATTAATGAAAAAGAGAATGACGATAATTTAAAAAATGAAATAAATAAAAATTTACAAATATACAATGAGTTTATCAAAAAAAATAAAAAAATGGAAATAATATATAATGATTTAGTTGAAAAAATTAGAGATGCGGAAAAAGAATTGAAAAAAGTTGAAATACAAATAAATGATAAAAAAAATGAATTTTATGAAATAAATAAAAAATATAATCAAATTTATAATAATTATTTCAAGTTAGAAAAAAAAATGTTGCAAAGTAAAGATGAAAATTTAAAAGAAAAGATTGATAAGGGAATTAAACAAAATGAAATAATAAAACAAAATCAAATTAAAGTAAAAGAATTTAACAAACAAATTGAAGAGAAAAAAAAAAATATCAATTTATTAAATTTAAAAATCAAAAAATATAATCAAATAATTCAAAATCAAGAAGAATTAAAAAAAGACTTATATAAAGAAATAAACCTTAAAAAAAATTTAGAAGATATAAAAAATCAATATTTAAATGAAATATCAAAAAACATACAATTATATTTGAATAAAATTCAACAAAAATTTTTAAAAAAAATTCAAAAAATAAATGATGAAAAAATTGAATTTTATATTAACAAATGGATCCAAAATAGAAATTTAAGGTTTAAAGAAGAAGAAGAAAAATATAAAAATATTAAATTATCTTTGTTTGAAGAATATAAAGAAAAGAATATAATTCATTTTAATAAAAAATGTAATAAATGTCAAGATAATCCAATTAAAGGGATATTATATCAATGTTCTCATTGTAATGATTATTATTTATGTGAACAATGTGAACAAATAAATTATTTAGATAAAATACATCCTTATAATTTTATTAAAATAAGGAAATATTCCAATAAATAATATTTGAAACTTTTAAACTTTGATTTGAAAAGAAATTTATTGAAAAATTTTATTATTTCATATAAAAGGATATTAAAGGAATTTTATAATTTTAACTATTAAAAAAGTAAACAATGATAATTTTTAGATTAATATTTGATTTTAAAATAGTACTTCATAATAATTAATTATTTTATAAATAAATTAAATTTTTTTATAATTTAATTAATTTTTTTTTGAAATGTTTAAAAAAGAAAATTTTTGAAATTTCATTATTAATTAATAGAAAAATTTTTTTCTTCACAATATCTGTTAAACCTTTTTTATTATACTTTTAATTATTTTTTTATATTATTTAAATGATAAGTAAAATTTATTTTTATTCTATCTAAATGTTTTTATTTTTTAATAACTGTAAAATTAAAATATGAGAGGATATATATCTATATATATAATTATTATTTTTATATTAATAATATATATTGATATGAAACTTAATGAAATTAAAAATAAG
>JAEEGL010087935.1_pt1 | contig 10324 bp, 8 predicted proteins | sample 9134231 | NCBI WGS metagenome assembly JAEEGL01 (sample SAMN16246548, study PRJNA631951) | gut metagenome | biome: gut microbiome; feature: rumen; material: fiber-attached | host: Bos | place: Iran: Karaj | collected 2018-10
AAACGTGTACCATAACTTTGAATGTTTAATGTAAGATTGAATTACTTAGCTTTTTTAATTTTTACAGTGCATACAGCCGGAAGCAAGGAGAAGGAATGAAAATGTCAAGAGATGGCCGACAAAAATTTCAATCAGCATGACGCAGAGAATTTGGAAGAAGGAGCAACTGCACCCCAAAATCTTTGAAACTTTTTCGAGACAATGTGCTAACGTGCCCTTGCAGAATGACGCTTGCCCGACCTTTGCAATGGAAAAATGAGAAAGCGCGAGTAAGAAATCTATTGAACAGCCAAAGTGGTACAGCGTGTAATAGAAGATGAAATAGCAGGCTTAAGCTACGCCAACAAGCAAGCAGCCCTAATCTCTGTTGTAGGTAGGGGAGAAGAGCAGGAGAATGAATATGAGAGAGAAGCCGCAATCAGCGGCAACAAAGGTGGGAAATGTGCGGTATGTTAGGCATCCAGCGAAGAGTCAAATGCCAATTATGAGCGGCAAACAATCGGCAAGCATGACAACATCTATCTAAGGAGATGTTCGCACAAGTCAATAGTATGGGTGGTGTCAGGATAGAACGTGGAACATGGCAAGAGGAAAAGGTGTATGGAGGATTCCTTATGAAGCCAGGAATTTAGAGTGTCAGGACAGAGAGGCTTTATTTTCCATATATCTTTATCCAATTTTTCCAAGTGTTTATATCATCATGGTTTATTGAGCGATAATGGATTATTCCTTCGGAACTAATTTCTATGTTTCTTTCCCTTAAGCTACTCCTTTTGTTAGTTTCGGGACTCTGCATGAAGTCATATATTTCTCTGATAGAATTATTATAATCTTCTTCTTTGACCAAGAAAAGTAATGTAGAGCGGTCGGGATTGATATTCTCATGAACTATAAGGATATGGTTAGCAGGGCCTTGAATAGAGAAGAGAAAGGCATACTCGGTTGTGTCACCATCTGTATGTGTCAGCCTTTCAACACATGGAATAACCTTATACTTATCACTTTGCTTTGTAATTAAGAAATCAATGTATTTCGATTTGTATTTCCTGAACTCTTCAGGAGTCATTTGCTTTGCCTTCGATAATGCCTGATTAAAAGAAAGCTGTTGTGGAGCTATCCTTTTGTTTTTTTGTGCTTCACCAACATTTATTCGTCTCTGTTTTGCATATGACCTGAATTTCTCTATAGCTTCATTAAGATTAATTTTGTCAATAATAGTTAATTCCAATTTCTCAACAGAGCAACGCACAGGTGATAATCTAGAGTTTAGGAACTCCTTTAGAAAGTTGAAGGATTCTAAAGAGTCAGGAACACTAAGACCTTTAGGCTTAAAATTAACGGTTCCATCAGATGGAGGGTAAATAATAATTAGCCCGTTCTTAAAGTTCACGCAATTCCAGTCAAGGAACCAATCTTTCTTTTGAAGAATATCGAAAGATGATTGTTTATTTTTGGGTCCATTCGTTTCCTTTAGTTTGCTGAAGTCAAATCGTATAACTTTCGAGTCATTGTTTAATTTCCCTAAGATTATGGGATTATCATTCTCATTATCATCTTCCTCGTCTATAGTTTCGTTTTCAACGATGGGATTAATGGGAGAAAAATATCTTTGAATCTTATCAGAATAAAAGTAATAATTATATCGTCTGGAGTCAATGAATCCAAATCCTTCAAACTTATCTTCCCAATAAAAGGTTATAAAATTATCTATTGCTATTTCTTCCCATGCAGCTTCACTCAATGGAATCTTTATGATATCATCATCTAAAAAAATATTCCTATACTTGGCGACATGCGTTTTGCATAAAGATACATTTCGGGGCTTATCATCCATTGGTTCATCCAACAATTCCGCTCCAACTATATTAACAAATAATGCCTTATTCTTTTTAATTGTGTTGTTCCCTATTTTTATAAAGCCAATATAACCATCTACTACGAGGGAGTCTTCAAGACTCCCAAACATTGTTGCATTATAATATAATTCTTCCCATCTCAAATTATCCTTAGTCTCTTCATTTTTCTCTTCAGCATAGACAATAAAAACCTCCCCTTTTTCCCATTCTCCTAAATAAGAAACATCTAAAATATCAATCATTCCAGCGCATGCCAATGTAGCTAAAGGCTGAGGCAAAGCTACACTTCTAGTAAAGTATTTATTTATAATAGGTATGGCTCGCTTACGTTCATTTTTTTTCCTAATTAAAGCCTCTCCAATTGCTCTTAATTCTCGTTTTGCTCCTTCTGCTACTTTGTCAAAATCCTCTATTGTATTAAATTCTTCTGCCATGATGTAATCAATTAACCTAATTTATTTAATGTTATAGAAAAAAAGTATGAATTATATTCAAATATAACAGAATATAAAGAAAGTCACGAAGATAATAACCGTAATGATTAAGGCCCATTTGCTATTGTTATCATCATCGTAATTCCCTCCTGACGAGCATTCACCCTGGTTGAATAACTGGTCGAAGGCTATAAAATCCCAAAGAGGGTTTCCTGTCATAAACTATGTTCTTTATTATATAACACAAACGCATCACGCATGATGTCCTCATGATCGAAAGCTAATGGAGGCAGCGTATCGATGGGAAACCATTGAGCATTTGCTGCATCGTCCTGACCACGAACTTCTGCTGGCGCATCAATGATAGCAAGATATGCCACAGTGATTGTACGCCCCCTTGGGTCTCGGTCAACCTTGGAGTATGCTCCAATCTGGTGAATAACAGAAACCTGCAGCCCTGTTTCTTCCTCCAATTCACGGATGGCGCATTGCTCTGTCGTTTCATCCATATTCATGAAACCACCAGGAAAGGCCCAGCAACCTTTGAAGGGGTCGAAGCCTCGTTCAATCATGAGAACCTTTGGATTCTCTTCTTTTGTCATCACCACGCAGTCAGCGGTGACAGCAGGACGTGGATATTTATAGGTATGTGCCATAATCGACGTACTTATGTGAGAACTCAATAAGATTATTCATTTGTACTAAAAAGTTCTGTATCTCTTATATATCGCCTGTAGAAATGAATAACTACGCTCTTCATGTCCGATGGAAGGTATTCTAAAACCTTTTGCCTCATTTCTTCTGAAATACCCCATATAGCTTCAGCAATGCTACCAACAATCGCTCCGAGGGTATCAGCATCAGCCCCAAGACTAACAGCTTTTCTTACAGCATCCTCAAACGATGTGCTTTCACCTATAATCCATAGTGCAACAGGCACAGTCCCCTGGCATGTTTCATCGAAGCGATTAATAACATCTTCTTTTCTGATATTGATGTTATATCCAGCACGACTTGCGCAGGTCTCAACAAGCTCCTTGACATTTTTCTGCGTAAAATTCGGGTGATAACACAGCAATTCTATTCCATACTGAATAGCCAAGGCAACCGTCTGGGCACCCTTAATGCCCTCTGGGTGGTTATGGGAACAAGCAGCACACTTTTCTGCCATATTCATCAGATATTTAAACTCTGTGTCGTTTGCTGCCCATGCCACAGGACTCACTCTCATGGCACTCCCATTACCCCAACTATTGTATGGCTGTGGATTGTCACTTCTTACCCACTGAGCGAAACGTCCACCATATCCACCCATTGGATGAGGGTACTTACGACACCATTCATGGATGTATTTGCCAAAGTCTTCTGAGTCATGGAGTATGGCATCGGCCACGGCCACCGTACAGATGGTATCATCTGTAAAGCCGTTCTCATCCGACAGCCATTCAAAATTGTAATCATTAGTGGGATTAAACTCCCATTTGCTACCAACTATATCGCCAATGATTGCTCCTATCATAATCTAATTATTTGCTTTAATCAGCTTCACTTGTTTGCTTGCATCTCCAGAGTGTCGCAGGTAGATTTCGTAGAGAGAGCTATCTTTGGGGAGCATTCCAAAAACAATGGTGTTGGCCAACTCAGCCACATAATGATTACGGGCATGGGCTGCAATGTTGCTTGTTCGGGGGGCCTGGTTTACTGAGATAAAGAGTAAGCGTCCATCGTCGTAGGCTTCAGTAAGCTCCTCTGGTATATGTTTGTACATAGCTCTTGCCAGTACCACAACTATTGGTATTCGCTTTTTCAAAAGGAAATGCAACACATCACGTTCAATGGGAGATTGGAAGCCACTGACCACGCAATCCGTATCGGCACAGAGACTGGTTGCCCAGTCGTAACAAGCCAACACCTTCGCAGTTTGCACGGTTCTGCTCGCAAAGAATGCTGTCAGCTTCCTGTTGAGCAAGTCTTTATTGCCAAGGTATTGCGGTGTCATAACTTACTTATCTCCCACGTTCCTATAATATTAAATTTGACTATGAGTTTAGTCAAGATTCCGAATCTTACGTCAATGTCAATAACTTGCATAGAAAAATCATTACCAATACAATGTCCGATTATTCTACTTCCCAAATGATTTTAACTAATTGGTAAAGCAATTGTGTTCTTTCTTCGAGAGCAGTCTTATCAAATTTTACATAAGGCTTAAAGCATACATTATACTTTTTTTGTAATCTGTCGTTAAAAGAGGTGAAGTTGAGATTCGAATGGTAAAAATCTTCACAGAGCGTATGTCCCCAAACTAATCCATTGCTATATGTTTTCAGCTTATCTACGTATTCTTCATTTCCTGAGCTGATATTGTTAAGACCTTTCAGGAGAAGTAAACCACCCAAATAATTTCGTTTATCCTCAAACTCCTCATCACTTTCAAAATATGCTCTATTTGTATCGTTATGGCAGAATATGTGCTCTATATGATACCCATAAACACTACCTGTTTTCTTTGAAATCCACAACACATCATTCTGCATTTCAATATTAGTTTCCTTGCAAATATATTGCTCTATTCGAGCCAGGAAATATCTCAATGCTCGTGTGTTCATATTAGAATACCCTTTACGACTAAAACTACTATATTCCAATAGAGAGACATCACCCGAAATGCTTTTCTTCTCTTTAATAGTATCGAGCAACATCTTGTTAAACAAAGATCGGTACTCTGTTATATCAGACTTTTTTAGTTGCTGACTAAGTATATAGCATTTATTTTGAAATTCGTTGCTATCATAGACGCTGTTGAGAATGAGCAGCATCCAGAAGCGATCCATTTCTTTTGCCAAATTTAATATCTTGCTGTCTTCTTCTGGGTCATTTATTTTACAGGCTGCCATGATGTTTTGATATTGCATAGACAAGTCATTGATTTCATAGTCATATTTCAAGTAATCAATACTGTTGCTCCTTATCTTAGCATACAAACCAGCATAGTATGTTAAATCGAAATCTATAAATCTCTTGATGTTTTTGATATGCTGAATATCCGTTCGTCTGAAAGAAAGTTCTTCTGCGATTTCGTTTACATCGAATATATATCGGTGATAGCTATTACTCAACGAGGATTCAAGTTTTGTATTCGATGATTTCACAAACCTTGATTTTAGATAATCTCCGAAAAAGGCATCCTGTTTCTCGGGCAATTTACCTAAAGCTTCGTCCCATTTTTCAGAATAAGCCTGCGTGTCTGACTTGCTTAGAAGTCCGACCATTTTACCCTTCAAAATTTCAAATGGTTTAAGAGCTTCACCACGGTCATTGATAACCTCAAATACCATAGGAGTATCATCCTTCTCAACGGATAGCTCAACCAAAACCAATTTTCTAAGGAAATACATACAAAAAGCACGAAGCTTTTGTTCTTCCATGCCCATATTATCGACAAAAGAACTAATGTCCTTATATCTGGCAAGAAGGGTTTCCTCTGTTTTATTCTTAATGGTAGCTGTATATTCTTCACCACTCAAAATACTCTCCATCACATCTTTGCGCTTGTCATTGTCAAGACAAAAGACGTTTCCTTTGAACATATCCTTAGCAAAAATACATTCTTTAAGGAGCTCCTTCAGATTGGGGTCTTCAACAATGTGGTAAAGTTTTGTAGCGATTAGAGTCAATGTGGAAAGTCGTTGCTGTCCATCAACTATATAAACTTTTCCATTCACTTTATTTGTGATGAAGACATTCAAATAGTACCAATTGTATTTCTCCAAGACTTCTTCTGTCAGCTCTTCATCCTTATGTTCATTATAAGAAATATCAAAAGCATAGAAAATGTCTCGAAGAAGTATATCAACTGTTGTTTTACTCCATACATATTCACGCTGATAGAAATCTACAAAATATGATTTCTTACTCAGACAAGACATCACACACTGTTTATCCGGACTTATTTCTTGTGCCATAGTTTAATATCTGTTTTTTTTGATATATTTTTTATTATTTCTTGCATTTTAGATTTAAGTGGCTCTTTTTCCCATTCACGCTCAAGGGCTCGCATCTCAGTTAAATCTATATTGGGCAGTCCACACGAATTTGAAAATTTATATGTCGCGACTGATAGTATGTGCACTTCATCACGCACTAATTGCTCTACAACTTTGGTGTTCACATGATGACTATCAGCGACATAAACGCAAGTTATTGCCTGATCTACTGAAAGAGTTTCTTTCGTATCACTTACAATTCTAAATTCATTTTCGTGTTCCCAATGCTTGTGTTTTGTAAAGAAAAATGTTTCTTGGTTATCTAAGATTAGGTTACGTATTTCATTCTCTCCACACCGAATAGGTTTTGGTATATCTACAAAAGGCACCTTTGTCACATATGAAACCTTTGAAGAATAAACATCTTCATGCTTAGGTACTTTTTCGGAATCAAACTCTATGCATACCCCCTTGTCATTATGTGCATAATGTCCCCACATCAAAGGTGATTTATAACCAGGGGTGTCATTATAATCAGCAACAAGACTGATTTGTTTAAACCCGTAAAGAATCGCATTAAAGGACTTCCAATACTCTTTAGCTGGTATATTAAAATCACTTGGCTGCAAATCATACATGAATTGGTGAAGAATATGGAACAGTTTTTCTCTCTCAAACATATCGTTGGTGTTTTGAGAAGGAGAAAACTTTAGTTGCTTAGATACCCAAATCTTAGCAAAAGAGTCAAGTGTAGTATAATGATATAATTTCATTTTATTCTTCGATTTTGTCCATCACCCATACTGCACTATACATCACCCGTGCAGTTTGCACGGTTCTGCTCGCAAAGAATGCTGTCAGCTTCCTGTTGAGCAAGTCTTTATTGCCAAGGTATTGCGGTGTCATTCTTTACTCATCTCCCCACGTTCCTGTTGTATCAAATTCGTCTATTATTTCAGGTAGAATATCAATGTCATTACTGGATGTAGTAACGCCCATGAAGAAAGTGGCTCGTGACAATCCCACATAAAGGTATCGACTTATCAGTTTGTATGCCTTCACTCTATCTATATTATGGAAGAAGACAACTTCAAACTCCATACCTTTCACCTTGTCAAGGGGGAAGATACGAAGCATATCTTGTGCAGAGAGGTTGTCGCCAGAGCTACAATCTTTCACGTCAATGCCGTTATTTTCCAAACGTCCATCTTCTTTAAGTAGTAACTCCAGCTCAGCAGCGTCCTGTTTGTCTGCAACAAATACAGCTATGGAGGGGACAAAACCATACTTTTGTTTTACTTCAAGTACACGTTTTGCTATCCATTCTGCCTTTTCCTCTTCATCTTCCGACTCTAACAAAAGCGGATTAGGACAACTTTCATCTTGTTCAAGCTTGCACTTATATGGCGATGGCTTTTTCATCTCATGCTCATAGATGGCATCAGCCAATCGCATAAGTTTCGGACTTTGTCGATAAGAGATTGTGAGATCCTTAACCTCTACATTGCTAAACATATTAGGACGCTGCAAGTCCATCCAATCCGAAATGCCATCAAGACGCAAACCTTGCATCATATCACCAGTCAAAGTAAATGAGGAAACCTTGTAGTGACGCAGGGAGTTGATGGCATAGTAATCGACAAGCGTGTAGTCAGTTGCTTCATCAATTCCAATAACGGGACGGCATACATCTTTGTAAGCCACTGCAAATTTATGTTTAAGAATATCGAAACGTCGGTTTGATACTGAGCGTATGCTTAATATAAGATTGTTGATAAATCCTATCAGCAGGGCCTGCTCCTGCTGGCACAATGGGCGGTTTTTCCCATCTTCAACAATTTGCTTCAATAAATTCTTGTTCCATCCGGCCATGCCTGTTTTCAGAGCTTCCCTGCGGAAGTTTTTATAGATAGTTGTTATCTTGTTGAAGAGATAGCCCTCATAGTTATGAATGATAGGATAGAAGAACTGCATAAAGTAAGCATACTCTGCAAGATTTTCGTAATCGGCCACAACGATACGATTGTTTACTTTGTCGTAGAGTTGTTTTGCCCTGCCACTAAGGGTAATCTTAGCATCTATGGTATGTAGTGCCAGCCGCTTCATCATGGTTTTCAACGTAGAGAGCAACTTGTTTTCTGCACCAGCGAGGATTTCTTCCTCATCCATTTCACCGACTTCCTCCTCTTCCTCTTCTGTGAGGTTGTTGTTCTTCCAGTTTTTAGCCATTTCAACAAGGCTGGCATAAAAATCTTCATCCTTACGCCAATCTGCCATATATGATGTAGATATGAGCTGCATTTGTTCCTTGTAGGAGTCCACGACTTCCTTAGCGGAAGGAACTCCTGAAGGTGTAGGCATCTCATGTATTGCATCCAAATCAAGCATTAACCTTACGAGCGAAGAGGTGGCACTGATGCGTTTATTCGCATCCTTGCAAACTTCGGTGATACGTTTACCCACCTGATGCCATCTGAAACGACTTGTATCAATTTCGGCTACAACTTGCAGCTTCTTCTTCATCTCCAAGATATATTCACGTATGAATCGATTGATAAGCGTGACATGGTTACTTGTGTAGATAGGACTATCATTCATTGAGGACTTCGCAAAGTCAAATGGGTAATCGTCGCCGGCAAATTGATATTTGTCGCGTACAAGCGTTCTTCTAAGATAGTCAGCCCACACTACAGTTTTGCGGTTCGTGTCAGTCAAACCCTCATAGTTCATGTTATCGCGCATAAACTGTCTTAGGAGTTCTGTAGGAGAGAAGAAAATCCAATTGCGTTCAGGGTCTGATGCAATACGTATTTGCTCATCCGAAAGCGTACAATCAGGATGGTTCTCACGATAGTCCAACAAGTCTGAACTACTAATTAGAAGTTTAAGACGTTGTATGAGTGTCGTAGTCTTGCCTGTTCCTGGTCCTCCATTTATGACAACAGTAGTACCATCCAAAATGTGCGAGAACTTGATTTCATCCTGCTCTTCGGAAAGCTTTGGATTTAGACGGAGTGAGGCTTGTTTTCGGATGAAATTTGCTGCATTGGCATACTTGTCAGAAAGAGCCACCAGCTCTTCTTCGAACTGTTTACGCTCTTCTTCAGCTTTACGCTGTCGCTCTTGTTCCTCTTCAATTTGTCGCTGCCTCTCCTCCTCAATGCGACGCTGTTCTTCTTCGATACGTCGTTTCTCTTCAGCATCTTGGGCGGCCTTGATTTTGCGCAGGCGTTCCTCTTCATCACGTTTGCGCTGTTCTTCTAGTTCCTTCAAACGTTTCTGAGCCGCCTTTTCCTCTTCAGCTGCGTTTTTCTGTTTAGTGGCAACTTCCGATACTTGTTTCAAAGCTGTGGCAATATCTCGGAAGTTCATAAAATTATTCATGCCAACCATGCCAACCTGAATGTTCGACAGGTCACGAGAATTGCCAGTAGGAGGATTGATGAAGTTTGCGGAATTGAGAATGTCAAAGATGATACGTTTGCCATTATACATCACCTCGTGATGTCCATCAAAGTTTCTTAAAATTTGTTGGGCATACGTCTTGTTCTTTGACACCACAAGTTGGCCTCGTTCTACGAGCGCACTACAAACACTATCAGTGATTGAAGCAAAGGAACCATCTCTATAACGCGGACCATATTGTGTATATTCTGGATCAGTATTGGTTATCCAAATTTGTTTTTCCATCTTTGGCCCAGGCAGATAGATGTTTCCTCTGCCAATAGCCCGAACCGTTTTCGCCTGGTCATATTCTTTATCGGCGCGGTCCTTAATGTCTTGGATGATGTCAATTATATTCTCGCTCATGACGATAAAAGGCTACTTGGTGTTAACGAATTTTACTCTTCTTCCTCTTCATCGGCTTTACCCTTGTCAGTTAGGACACATGCAGCAATATGGCTCTCTACCATTTGCTGGATAGTGTCCACATCCAAACCCATATATTTGTAGAATATGCGGTCGCTTAGGTCTGTTAAATGCCAGAGCTTTTTTGTGTTGAACGTACCTACATATTTGCCAGCATTCAGCTTAAACTGAGTTGTAT
>JAEEGL010193051.1_pt1 | contig 10324 bp, 8 predicted proteins | sample 9134231 | NCBI WGS metagenome assembly JAEEGL01 (sample SAMN16246548, study PRJNA631951) | gut metagenome | biome: gut microbiome; feature: rumen; material: fiber-attached | host: Bos | place: Iran: Karaj | collected 2018-10
GGGTGTATAGCTCAATTGGCAGAGCATCGGACTTTTAATCCGCAGGCTGAAGGTTCGATTCCTTCTACACCCACTGGCCTTCGAGGCCGTAGCGTCGCTCTTCGGAGTGGCGCTTTTTTTTTGCTTTGTACGGCGACAGTGTTGATCTTTTCAGTTTTGGCCGTTAGTTGGTCTGTCCGGGCGTGCCGCAGGCACACCCGGTTACTGATGCAGAGGTAACGCCTTCCAGGCGTGTTATATTATTGTTTCGCTTTGATGTGTCATGAGCATTTTGATGCTATCAACGCGCTTGCCGTACAAAGCTTTTTTTGCGTTTTTTTTGCCCGGCTTGTCGGCTGCCGCCGCCTGCGCCGTGCCCGTGCCTATGGCTGCGCCATACGGCCCGGATCCCCATTTTCCGCCGCTATTGCATACGCGGCGGCACATACCCCGGCAACCCCAGCATAAAGCGCAGATTCTTGATTTTGTCGCCATTATGCGGTATCGATGCCAGATGTCATCGGAGCAACATTTGCTCCGTCACATGACCTAATATCATTCATTCGGAGATAGCGATCATGGCTTTGAACAAGCATTTATCCAGACTGGTTAGTTTCTTTGTGCTGTGTCTCACACTCGTATTCTGCCACAATGCCATGGCGCAGTCCGACAACACATGGCAACCCATTCAAAACAATACCATCAAACAACAGCCTACATCCAAACGCGTCGTCGGCGAAATCATCGGCGGTCTGGTTGGCGTTGCACCTGCACTTGGCGTTGGCGCAATTCTTGGTCGGCTTGTCTCCGATGATAAGGATTCCAGCAAAAGACCATATCACAATCACTTTTCCAGCCAACAGCGCATGTTTCTGATTGCCTCTGCGCTCACCCCCATGACCGAAGCCATTGCCGTTCACATGGTTGGCGACCACAGCGGAAGTCTGGGTAAAGGCTGGACGCCTTATGCCGGTGGCGCAGTCGGCGGCGTCGTTGGCGGTGGTCTTGGCGCACTTGGATTTCTCAAGGATACCGATACAGCCATGCTCACCATCTGGGCTGGTTCTGCCGCAGGTGCACTTATCGGCGCATTGCTTTGGTACGAACTATCCAATTATTTCGAATCTCAAAAGGCCATTTCCAATCTCCATCCTACAGTCAGCGTGACCGATCAATATACATCCTTTGGCATCGGGTTTGATTTCTAATCATGATATCCATTGCAGAAAATTTATCTATCATTGAAAACCGCATACAGCATGTGTGCGATCGCATCGGCAGAAACCGCAGTGAAATCACACTCGTCGGTGTTTCCAAAAAGCATCCTGCCTCAGCAATCATAGAAGCGCTTGAAACGACATCACTGCGCCATTTCGGTGAAAATTACGTCCAGGAATATATCGAAAAGCGACAGACACTCGCCGCTTATCCGCAGGCATCATACCACCTAATCGGACACCTTCAGCGCAACAAAGTCAGGCAATTGCTCGATTATCCGCCACAACTCATTCATTCGGTCGATTCCATTGCGCTTATTGAGTCACTCGAACGGATTATGGCCGAACGATACCCCGACATGCGCCAGAATATATTATTAGAATTGCGAATCGGCGACGAAGATACCGAAAAAACCGGCATGGATCCCAAAGATCTTCAGGCAGCCGCACAAAAACTCAGCGAATGCACCCATCTGAACTGGCAGGGGCTGATGCTGATTCCGCCACTTGGCCAGGATCCCGAGAATTCACGCCCATTTTTCAAACAGATTCATCAGATATTCGACCAGATTAACCAGACAAGGACGCAAAAACTCACCATTCTATCCTATGGCATGAGCGACGACTTTGAAGTTGCCATCGAAGAGGGGGCAACACACATTCGCATCGGTACCGCGATATTTGGAGCCAGACAGTATTGATATGAAAAGAATAGCCATTGCCCCCGGCGATCCTGCCGGCATCGGATATGAAATCACAGCAAAAGCGCTGAACGATCCTAATCTTCACAATGGACTGATTCATTACCAGACTGCATTTGTAATCTATGCGAACAAAGCGATCTTTTATAAAGCCATCGTGCAATTCGCACGCGGTTTAATGGTTTCCGAAATCGACTATCCCAACGAAGCCACCGAACCAGGCTGCATCTATTTGATAAATACAGGCATGCAGCTTTCACATTTCGAACCCGGTATCATATCCGCAGAATGTGCGTTATGCGCGCATCAGGCCCTCGAAGATATTTGCCGTGATGTCAAAAAGCATTATATCGACGGCATCTGTACAGGTCCTATTCATAAAGGTGCGATGCGACTGGCCAATGTTCCGGAAATTGGCCATACCGAGATGCTGGCCAAAGCCCTGGCATCACCCTCACCTGTGACGATGTTCATCACTCGAAATCTGCGCATTTTCTTTTATACTCGCCATTTATCCCTTCGACAGGCCATTGATGCGCTGGATATGGGTCACATCGTCGAATTTGGACAAACCATACACAAACACATGATGCAGCTGGGATTTAAAAAACCGCACCTGGCCATGGCTGCCCTCAATCCACATGCCAGTGACGGCGGACAATTTGGCACCGAAGAAGCTGAGATTCTGATTCCAGCTGCAGAAATTCTCAGAAATCTAGGCGTGGATATCAGCGACCCCATTGGTGCCGACAGCGTTTTTGCACAAGCCGCAAACGGCCGATTTGATGCCGTCTTGTCGCTCTACCACGATCAGGGCCATATCGCAGCCAAGACCTACGATTTTGAACGCACCATTTCGGCAACGCTGGGGCTGCCATGTCTGCGCACGTCTGTCGATCACGGTACGGCATTTGATATCGCATGGCAAAACAAAGCACAGTCTATTTCAATGACGACTGCGATAGAAACGCTGATGATGTATATCTAATATATTGGTAACGATCCAAAATGCTTCATTCCCCGGCGTTGCCGGGGGCTATTGATATGAAAGCCAGACACTGTTTTATTTTCGGTTGAATCGTTACAGCCAGGAATAGGCTTGCAGCGGCGCGTATTGCTGCAAAGCAATAGCGCCGCACGATCGGCGTATGGGCGCAAGCCCATAGCCGTCGCCCCATTAATCAACCGTAAAGCAATCAGGTCCGGCCATATATTCAGCAAGTGCATGTTCATCATTATCGATGCAGAACGAAACATCATCGTCGATGCTGCGATCGGCCAGTGCTGCGCGAATTTTGTCGAGCAGAGGGCGATGTCCGGGTTGTGCAGCGGATAAACCGTCGATGTGGCAAACAGGCATCAGGCCGCAAGCGGTACCAGTGATAAAGACTTCGCGGGATGTGCCAATAAAATCGGTAGGCAGCAATGTGCCGCTTTCGACGATTTCGAAACCGAGATGGCGTGCTGTGTCGATGACGAGATTCCGGGTCATGCCAACGAGCGCATAACGCGCGTCCGGTACAGTAAGGCGATTGTGACCATTCACGGATTCGGCGATAAAGATGTTGTCCGCAGTGGCCTCGGCAACATAACCGTCATCTGTAAGCATTATCGTCTCAAGCGCACCAGTCGGGCGAGTCTCGATCAAAGCAAGCACATTGTTGAGATAATTATTGGTTTTGATGTTTGGGTCGAGATGACGTACGTCGTTGCGTCGTATTTTTCGGGCGATCGCAACATCAATCCCAGTTTCGTAGCGCTCTCGCGGATACAGCAAAATCGACGAACAAATGATATAAACCGTTGGCGCAATGCATTTGGCAGGATTGACGCCCAGATTACCGATGCCACGAGTGAGAACCGGGCGCAGATAACCGGATTTTTCGTCGCCAACAAATGTTTCCCGACACAACCGCACGATGATTTGTGCGATTTCTTCGCGGCTGTATGGGAAGCGCAAACCAAGGCGTGATGCGGATTTGAACCATCTATCGATATGTTCGCGCAGCATCAGCACGCGTCGATTATCGATGCGAATGCCTTCAAAAACGCCATCGCCATAAAGATTGCCATGATCAAACGGGCTGAGTGCCGCATCGCGAACCCGGAAATACCCATCCCGTCTTTCGATGCCAGAGGATTCATCCATAAAACGATGGATACCATCCGCTTCCATACAGGCAGGCGTAATGCCGGGAATATATGGCATGCTTAGAAAAACACGGGCTTTCTGAGCCTGTGCGGATAAATCCGCTGCCATTTTCTGCACTGAAGATAACACGCGCTCTCTCCTTTAAATTGCTGGGGTAAAGTGGATTTCCAATCCAGGCGCCCCGTCCTGATAGTCATCATTCGCAGTTCCGGACTCAGGTAATCCGTTCACTGCACATATATATTCTGCCCGCTTACACAAGCGTCGCGAATCAGAAATTGGTTTCTTGTCTGTCCATTCCAGGTATTCTGCTGAAGTTCGCCGACGATATCGAGCGGTGCATCAAGCGCATTGCGAATCGCATCCGGCGGATTGAACCAAACGACACGCAACTGCATCTGGTTGGTATAAATCGTGGCACCCAGATGCACATCTTTCATCCATCGAATATCACTGAGGCGGACATTTTCGAGACAAATCAACGGTTTGTGAAGACACGCACCGCAGGGCTCCAGCAATTTGATATCTGCAAAATCTTCGTTTTTCAAATCGTTGGGCGACATTTTTGCCGACAAATCGATCACAGCCAATTCTGTCATTCCGCCGAGCTGAAGGAGGGTATTTTCGCATAATCCCTTTCGGACGGCTTCAAGATTCTGAGTCCTGCACGAAAAGCCTGCTGCCGCAGCATGTCCACCGAATTTTGTAAGTAGCTGCGCAACCGAAGTCAATGCGGTAACCGCATGCACACCGGGTGTGGAGCGAAGGCTGAATGACGCATCTTCGCCAACAATGGTGCCGACAGCCACCGGACGATTATATTTTTCCTTGAGACGCCCGGCAACGATTCCAGCAACCCCTGCATGCCATTCGTGCGATTCCGGCAAAGCCACAAACAAAAATGGCGCATCGGATTCACCAATGTATTCGATAGCGCGTTCGACCATTTGCTGTTGTATATATTTGCGATCATAATTCATCGCATCAAGCTTTGAAGCAAGCCCCTGAGCTTCCACACGATTCCGTGCATGCAAAAGCTCGATAATCAGGGTCGCAGTTGCCATACGCCCGGCGACATTGATGCGAGGGGCAATAAAATAGCTGATGGATGAAGCATCGATACTTCCTGGTAAAGTCTGTGAAACCGAAAGCAGCGCATCCAGGCCTGGTTTGTGCGGATCGCGGTTGAGTGAATCGAGTCCAAGCGAAACAATCGCACGATTTTCGGTCGTTCGCAGTGAAACGACATCCGCCACCGTTCCAAGTGCCGCCAGCTTGAGTAAACTACGGATAATCCGATCCCGATGCGGATGATCCGCCAATAAAGCCTGCGCAAATTTGAGCGAAATGCCGCATGCGGCAAGTGCTTTGTTCGGATAATGGCATCCAGGCTGCGGCGGACATATCACCGCATAAGCTGAGGGAGGCACGCCCACGCCTTCTGGAAGATGATGATCGAGCACGATCACATCAATCCCGGCATTCTTAGACATCGAAATGGCCGCTTCATCGCGCACACCAATATCTGCAGTTACAATCAGAGAAACACCATCTTCAATGGCTTTTTGTGATGCAAGACAAGTAAATCCATAACCTTCGATGCGGCGATCGGGAATATGATAGCTCACTCTGGTATGACCACAAATCGCGAGAACACTTTGTAAAATCAGCGAACTCATCGTGCCATCCGCATCGTAATCGGTCACGATACGAATTGACTCGCCGTTGTCTATTGCGCGTCTGAACCGTGCCACCGCGCGATCCATATCCTTCATCAGCCAGGGATCGAGCAGGTGCGACATCGATGGATGCAAAAATGTTTCGACAGCTGCACCGGGTTCGATATCAAGCAAAGCCAGACATGACGCCAGAAATTCCGACACATGATTGGTCGCAATAAGCGACTGGATGCGTTCTTGATCGGGAGCGTAACGCCAGCATGCACCATTAAAAGATCTTTCCTGATTCTGTGGATTCATATTCCCTCCGTGGCAGTAATTTCGTATACCCATCGAAACCCTGGTGCCAGACGGCACCACCCTTTTATTGCGTTGTGGTTGTAAATGCTACATAAATTCACACTCAGACAATTACTGAATTCACCAGAATGGGCGGAAATCCGCGCCACCTACCATTGCGATCGAAATCCAGAGCTCTGGGCCGTTTCGGTGCTGATGATTCTGCTGGATAACGGCCGTTTTGTACGCGAAGAAAGTTATAGAAACCTAATAATTTCAACAATTTACAACCAATTTTGGAGACTGGAAGAAATTAATCAGGCGCGGATGCCAATTGAACGTAAAACCGCAGATGAAACCGCCTCTCCCCTTTATCTTCCCGAAGATTTGGTTCAGAGACTGAATCTGGTTCCCCAAAACCACCAGAGGCTGCAAATGCAGCGAACATCCCCAATTGCGGATGTATCCATCGCATTCGAGCGCGCCCGGGAATTTCTGTCGATATTGAAAGATCCGCAAACCAAACATTTGCCCGAGCCATTTGCGCAAATATCGCCGAATGCGCTCAGGCAATTTTTATCGCTCGATAACGTACGAAGAACAGGTTGGACGCGCACGATTGCTGCATTTGCACCGGATTGCGAAACCGCAGACACGGTTGAATCTGTCGCCGAACACAGCATCAAAACGGCTATTCTTGGGATCTGCACCAATCCTGCAGATCCATGCGACGGCTTTCTGATGGGCATTTGTCACGATCATGCGGAAATCATTGTTGGCGATATTCCGCCGCAGCAAGCGCCCGATCGCGAACGCAAACATCGGCTTGAGCTGGATGCATACAGCAATTTGACTGCAAGCCTTGACCAAACGACAAACGTTAAGGTTTTGAGACAGTTTTTTGAACAATACATGCGCGCACAGACACCATCCGCCCATCTCATGCATATCGCCGACAAACTTGATATGGCACTTCAGGCTCTGACATACGAAGAGCGATATCATATTAACCTCGAAGAATTTCTAGTTTCTGCAACCAGTGATATCCTGCAATCCTGGAGCAGATGGCTTCATCCTGATTAATGATGCAGGCAACTTTTTTTTGTGACACAAAAAATCTAAAAGAAATAAAAATGGCGAAAATACTCATCACAGGCGTTGCTGGTTTTATTGGTTCACATTTGTTGCGCGAAGCGCTTGATCGCGGCGATGAAGTCATTGGCGTCGATAATTTTTTAACGGGCAAAATGTCGAATATCGAAGCGGTTCTCCAAAGCGGAGGATCCGATCGATTTGAACTTCGGCGCCAGGATATCCGCGATCTGCCTGATATGATTGCTGCATCCGAAGGCTGTGACACGATATTCCACGAAGCAGCCATTGGATCTGTGCCATGGAGCATCGATGATCCGCTGCTGGCGCACAGCACCAATTTGACGGGATTTTTAAACATTCTCGAAGCTGCCAAAAAGAATCACGTCAGGCGTGTGGTTTATGCATCATCCAGTGCGGTTTTCGGCGATTCGGAGCACATTCCGGCGACAGAAGGCATCGAAGGCAATTGTCTGTCGCCATACGCATCCTCCAAACGATCGCAGGAAATCTACGCACAGTCTTATGCGCGCTGTTACGGCATGCAAATTGTTGGATTGCGCTATTTCAACGTTTTTGGTGCACGCCAGGATCCCAACGGCGCTTATGCAGCTGTGATCCCCAAATGGGGACTTCGAATGGCCCAGGGAAAACCCTGCATCATCTTTGGCGACGGTCAATCGACCCGGGACTATTGTCACGTCTCAAATATCGTGAAGGCCAATTTTCTGGCAGCCGAAGCAGATTTGGAAAAATCCGGAGAAGAAGGCATTGCCCCGGCGCTCAATATTGGCTGCGGCGCACAAACATCCTTGCTATCGTTGTTCCAGATGATGCAGCAGGCTTTTGAAAATCACCAGAATATTCAAGTTCCAGCCCCCATTTTCGAACCACCAAGAGCCGGTGATATCGTGCATTCTGCTGCGGATATCTCCAAAGCGACACGGGTGATAGGCTTTTTACCAAATGTTTCGGTACAAAAAGGTCTGGATGACTTGATTATGCAGGGCGAATTCGACAGAATATAGCTTGTTATTTGCGCTCTGTTCAGGAACGCACATCTAAAAAATATTGGAGGAATCATGACTAAAAAGTATTGGCTCGTTGCACTGCTCGCTCTTGGTATTGCCGGTTGTTCTGATGATGATAAAAAATCTGACGGTAACCATAACCAACCAGAAGCGACATGCGGCAACCATCAGTTGGATGAAAATGAAGTCTGTGATGGCGAAGCAGATCTGGCATGTACCAGATTTGACAGTAGCAAAACATGGAAAGAAGGTGGTTTGGCCAAGTGTTCCGCCGATTGCAAATCGATAGAAAAAGGAACTTGTGAACTCGTTACCCCGGAATGTAGTGACGACGATACCTGCGCGGCTAAAGATCCCCAAAAGCCTAAATGTGATCAAGGCGTCTGCATCGCCAATCCAAATGCAAAAGAATGCGAAAACAGCGATGCGTGCATCGCCAAAGATCCAAACAAGCCCATATGCAAGCTTCCCGAAGGCGTCTGTGTTGCAGAAGAAAAAGAATGCGAAAACAGCGATGCGTGCATCGCAAAGGATCCAAACAAGCCCGTATGCAAGCTTCCCGAAGGCGTTTGTGTCGCAGATGAAAAAGAATGCGAAAACAGCGATGCGTGCATCGCCAAAGATCCAAACAAGCCCGTATGCAAGCTTCCCGAAGGCGTCTGTGTTGCAGATGAAAAAGAATGCCAAGACAACGATGCGTGCATCGCAAAATACGGCGATGAAAAACCGGTTTGCAATAAAGATGGCGTCTGTGAAGCTGAAACAGGCGAGGTCTGTGAAACACCTGAAAAGGAAATGTGGTGTCAGCTGATGGGCCCGATCAAAGTCGAATTCGATACAGAACACACCTCGGTCGATCTTTCTGCCTATGTTTATATCAAAAATATCACCGATGCATCCGAAGCAAACGATGGCAGACTACAGGCTCAACTCGTCTACAGCGAAGATATCAACGACAAAGATCTGGATAGATGGCCACATGTCGATGCAAGTAGCATGGATGCGTTCGAAGACTGCGCCTTGGATGGCTATAAAGCTACATTAACGACATCCCAACTCGCACTTGTCAATTCCAATAAAGCCTACTACACTTTCCGATTCCGCGAAAATACCGGCGATGACAGCAATCCATGGATTTACTGCAGATACAACAAAGATGACGTTGATGCGACAAACAAAGCCCTCGATCTCATCGGACGCAAACCAGACGGCAGTGTTGATGCGGTAGCCTTTGATGTCGGTCTTGCCACGAACCTCGGTGATCTGAATCAGATCATCGCGAGATTTGATTTCGAAAAAGGCGATCCGGCTGCAGCCATTACAGCCACTTATTCTGCCGATCTTGGTTCAGGGACGATCCAAGGCGTCAAAACACAATGCAATGCTAAGAATAATGGCGGATGTTTCACCAAGGGGGCGGATAAAGCATGGAATATCAAGAACTGGAAAACCGCCAAAACCGATGCCCTAAAGGATGGCGCTCATATTCTGATTACAGATCTGGATACAACCGGAGCAACGGCAATCAATCTCGACTTGGATATCTCGCGCAGCAGCGATGATAAAAGCAGCATGACCAAATACTCTGCAACGGATATGGTTGTTCTGTTCTCAACAGATGGCGAAACATTCACGGAATCTTCAGAATTCAGTCTAAATCCAGAAGATGCCGATGCCCCCAAGACAGACGTCTTTTATCACCACACGCTCGAGCTGAAATCGGAAGTCAACAATCAATCCTCGCTGACACTTAAACTCGTGCCATACGGCGGGAACAATTTCATCCGCATCGACAACGTCGAAATCACCAAAAACAACAACTAAAGAAACGCTTTGTTGTGGGGGCCAAGCCCCCTACGGCGCTACCTCACCGCTCTCCACCTTGTCTGCTACGCAGACGTTCCCCCTCTCCCCTCTCCACAATGGCGAGGGGAAAGGGGGATGTCACAGAGTGACAGGGGATATGGGGTGAGGTACGCGCCTACCCCCGTGCGGGGCTCTGCCCCGCAACGCCCCGGTCAATAGCGCCTCTCAGCCCAATTCCGGCGACACCTCTGGCTAAAAATGGCTCTGTTTAACGATCGTGGATATGAAAATGCAAAGTCGTTTGCTTCACGGCTTATGGCTTATGGCTTATGGCTTATGGTGCGTCTCAGACAACTACAAGCTATAAGCCACAAGCTATAAGCCTGTA
>JAEEGL010394286.1_pt1 | contig 10324 bp, 9 predicted proteins | sample 9134231 | NCBI WGS metagenome assembly JAEEGL01 (sample SAMN16246548, study PRJNA631951) | gut metagenome | biome: gut microbiome; feature: rumen; material: fiber-attached | host: Bos | place: Iran: Karaj | collected 2018-10
CATTACTGCTGCCCGTTCGCGGGGTCGTATATCCCGTAGAACGAGTTCGTTCCGACACCCGTCCAGAGCTCGCACTTCTGCGGGTCAGGGTCGTACATTATGAAAAATTTTGCCGTAACGTTAGGGCCGATGAACTGGATCGCCTGTGTCGGCGTTCCTCTGAGAGTCGGCTCGTCGGACGGCCAGTTTTTGTCTCCGGTCACGGTGCAGTCCCAGCGCGTCCATGTGCCGTTGGGATCGTCGGTGTACCATATCTGAAGATGATCAAAGTTTTCAAAATAGACCGGATCGATGGGCTTGTAGTCGGCGTCGTACTTCCAGGACCAGCCGGTCACGTCGCCCATAATGATCTCGTTTATCGTTATCCCGTCCTTGTAGTAGGTGTACGGCATATAGTGGAACGTTCCGTCCCATGTCCACTGCTGATTCGAGCTTTTTGCGTCCCAGGTTATCGGTCTGTCGTCGCGCTGGGTGAGAATGCCGTCCTCGCTCATCTGCGCGTCTATGGCGTAGCCGAAGCCGGTCCTCTTTTTAATGTCGATCTTTCCTGTAAAGTTCATCTCGAACAGAGCGAGCGCGGAAATATCCCCCGGGTCGTTGTTGTAAAGCGTTCTTTTGAGCGGGAGACCGTTTTCGTCAATGTCCGGGTCTTTCGTCGTCACGTCTTCCGGCTTTTTCGTCGTTTCCGTCGGTTTGTTCGTCGTGTCAGCTGGCTTGTCCGTCGTGTCCGCCGGAGTGTTTCCGGATGTGCACGAAGCGAGCGCGCAGAGAATCAGGCAAACTGCAACGAACAATGATATGATTCTGATTTTCATTTCGGTTTTCCTTTCATTCAGGAGCGATAAGTAAACATATTATATCCCTTTCAGCGGAAAAGTCAAGCCCGGATTCGGACATGATTGCAACCGGTATGTCGGAAAATGAGCATTCGTCTGCCATGCCGGAACAAAAGACGCGAACAGAATAAAGAAAACGTCCGGTCTTTTTTATTCAGTCGCTTTCCGGAGCGCGTGAGCTTGGCCCGCAGGGCTTTTTTCTCTCTTACTCTCTCTCTTTTAGAGAGTCTTTTTCTTATCTTATTCTTTTTCTTATTCTTATTCTGTCGCGTAACAAAGCGTTACCGGTAACGTTACTGAAACGCTACCGGTAAAACATCAAGCATTTATTTATCATTTGTTTTCCGGCAGCATCTCCCGGCCGCATGAAACGGTTTCAGCCCTGCCTCCTGTCGCGTCGGCGACAGCCGCCTGAAAACGTGTAGAGACGGCTTCCGGCACAGCTATTTTCAGCGTTACGTTTTCACCGAAATCCGTTCCGAGCTGGCGCGCTCCCGCATCTTCCTGAGAGACAATCCGCAGAACCGCGGGGTGATCACGGTACGGCACCGTAACGCAAAACACGTCAAACGGCGCAAGGGCGACGATCCCTGCGGCTTTTACTGCCGCCTGCGCCGCCTCGGTGTACGCCCTGACGAGCCCGCCGGTGCCGAGAAGAACGCCGCCGAAATATCTCGTCACGACGATCACGGCGTCGGTTATGCCCGCTTTCTGAAGCAGACCGAGCACGGGAAGCCCGCCGGTGCCTTTCGGCTCGCCGTCGTCGGAATAACCTGTCGCGTTTTCGCCTATCCTGAATGCGTAGACGTTGTGACGGGCGTCGGAATGCTTTTTTCTTATCTGCGCTATAAAGTCGTTTGCCTCGCTTACGCTGGCGGCAGGGGACGCGTATCCTATGAACCGTGAGCGCTTTTCCTCATATTCTCCGGCGCCGGGGCCGCCGAGCGTTATCTTCACTTCGCCGCCCATTCGGAGTACCTTCCGAGAGCCGCGCCACCGCAGACCGCCGTCACGGTGACGACGGTGTCGCCGTATTCGGCGCTCTCGACCTTGGCGTCACGGTAAAGACCGGCCACGATGTCCTGCCTTGAAACCGGGATTATGAAAACGTGTCTGCCGGACGTTTCGTTTACAAGCCGTGAAAGCGATTTTGTGAAATCTCCGATCCCGCGCCCGTCGAGCGCCGAGATGAACACAACGTCCGCCGGATCGAATCCGGCCGGAACGGCGGGCTCCTCCTCTGCCGCGTCGCATTTGTTGAATGCGAGCAGCGCGGGTTTGCCCGACGCGCCGAGGCTTTCAAGCAGAGACAGCGTCACCTCAAGCTGTTCGGAGACCTCAGGGTCGGACGCGTCCGCGACTATTATCGTGATGTCGGAAAACGCTGCTTCGTCAAGCGTCGAACGGAACGCCTTTATCAGGTGAGTCGGCAGATTTCTTATAAATCCCACGGTGTCGACAAGGAGCATTTCCTGCCCGTCCGGCAGGGTGAACCGGCGCGTCGTCGGGTCGAGCGTCGCGAAAAGCTTGTCTTCCGCGAGAATGCCGGCGTCGGTCAGCCGGTTGAGCAGGGTCGATTTGCCGGCGTTCGTATATCCGACGATCGCCGCCTTGCAGATTCCGGAACGGTCGCGCGCCTTGCGCTGTGTCGCGCGTCTGCGTTCGATTTCGCAAAGCTCGTTCTCTATCGCCTGTATCCTTCGCGATATATGCCGCCTGTCGGTCTCCAGCTTGGTCTCGCCGGGGCCGCGGGCGGCTATGTTCCCGCCTCCCTGACGGGAAAGCTGAAGTCCCTTGCCGATAAGGCGCGGAGCGGTGTATTTAAGCTGGGCGAGTTCAACCTGAAGCTTGCCCTCCGCGGTCGCCGCGTGCAGTGCGAAAATGTCGAGTATCAGCATGCTGCGGTCGATAACGCGCGGAGCTTTTTCACCGAGCGCGTCCTCCATGTTGCGTATCTGCGACGGAGAAAGCTCGGCGTCGGCGACGACGAGCGTTATTTCTTCACTTGCGCAAAGTTCCGCGAGCTCGGCTATTTTGCCCTTGCCGAGATATGTGCGCACGTCGGGATGCTCTTTTTTCTGTATCATTCTGACATACGCGTGTCCTCCGGCGGTCTCGAGCAGGCGCTCAAGCTCGTCGAGCGACGCGTTTGCGGATCTTTCAAGTCTGTCGTCCGTCAGGACGGAAATGACCGCCGCGCGTTCTGTATCTATTCTTTCGTTTACTATTTCCATGTGTTTCGGTTATTCGGTTAATATGCTCTGTTATGACGAAAAGCAGGCAGAGGAAGTCTCTGCCTGCCGATACGACACTAGAATGCCGCCCCGCGACTCTCGGTCGTTGTGCGAAGGGATGTGAACGCTTTTTACTGTTTTCCGGAAATCGCAAGACGTCTCTTGAATTTGTCAACACGGCCGCCCGCATCGACAAACTTCTGTTTGCCGGTGTAGAACGGATGGCACTTTGAGCAAATTTCGACGCGGATGCTGTCCTTAGTGGAGCGGGTCACGAATTCTTCGCCACATGCGCACTTTACAGTGACTTCTTTGTATTCGGGATGTATTCCTGCTTTCATTGTAGGCACCTCTCATCAGATTTGCCGCCGGACGGCCGTCCGGCAGACGCGACGGACATTATACCATAATTGTTTTTTTTTTGCAACTGTTTTTTTACGCGTCCTGCTTTATCTCGTCCGGCTCTGTCTGTTCTGACCCGTTCTCCGGCTCCGGCTCGTCGGCGCTCTTTATCATCTGTCTGTAATGAATCATATAGAACGTAAGCGTGACGACCCCTGACACAAAGCATACTGCCGTTATGACGATGAGCGGAACTCCGGTCAGGCGGAACAGAAGTTTCGCCACGATCGACACGGTAAGGAGGACCGTGTTGAACTTGCCGTACCATTTCGCGTAAACCATTTTGCCGGTGCGCTGAATCGTGTGGATGCCGGTGAGCGCCATGATTATCTGCACGAAAAAGAACAGGACCATGAGCGGAATGACCTCGTTGTGCCTGAATGATATGCAGAGCAGGGCGGCCGCCTGAGTCAGCTTGTCCGCTGCGGGGTCGAGCGCCTTGCCGAGGTTCGACACCATGTTGAAGCGACGGGCGACCCAGCCGTCTATTATGTCGGTTATGCCGGAAATCAGGAAGATTATGCCTGCGGCAATGTATTTTTCTTTTATATAGAGAATGAGGATCACCGGGATAAGCACAAGCCGGAACATGCTCATGATGTTCGGGATAGTCAGTATCTTTCCGCTGAAAACCTTTTCGCCGAAGGTGGCTTTTTTCATTCTTAACTCCGATTGTCTTATGTCTGATTTACTGCGCGTTCATGTCGGTTCTGTCAGAGACAAGAAAACGATATGCTTACGGTGTTTTTAACTGTTCCGAACGGGGCGATTACCGGCAGAGTGCCGTTTTCGCGTTCGTCGTGACGTCCCATGATGAAGCAGTTCGTCGGCTCGAGACCGAGCACGTAGTCTCCGCTTGCCATGCTGCGCCATTGCGTGAGTATCGGGAGCGTATCGCCCGACCATTTCATCGTCATACCGATCCCGACCGCCGGGTTTTCGAGGCGGGCGGTGAAATCCGATCTCATTTCCTGGAAGAACACGCGCTCTTCCTCTCCGTCGACAGGACTGCAGAACGTAAGTTCCCGTCCGAGGCCGGTCTTTGCGAATTCCGTTCTCGGCACGGTCTCCCTGTCTTCCGGCAGGACAAGACGCGCGGTTTCGGAAAGCATCGGATAACCGAAATTGCAGTGATATATCATCATGTATTCTTCCGGGCGGGGAGTGAGATTTCTGATCTCGTCGTGAACGGTGACGGACGCTCCCGAGACAGAGACTGAAATCCTGCGACGGAGTTCGAGAACGTGACCGAAGAGCGCCGTTTCACGCACGGTGCCGGAAACGGTGACGAAATCCTCGCTAACGTCCGCCGAGACGTGCTCCGCCGGGGTCCCGTGATACCTGCCGTGGAGCGGGAACCATTCTCCGCCGTCCCTGTTGGCGGGTCCCGCCGAGCGCAGGCCGCACGTGTAAAGCATGCCGCCGGGGAAATAGTTCAGGAATTCGTTTTCGTACGGCAGGTCTTTAAGAGGGCTGTCATAGCCGTTTTTGCTCATCCAGGAAATGTTCGTTCCGCGGAACGTCACCTTTCCTATATCGAGTCCGCTGTCCGGCAGAACGTCGAGAGACAGACCGCCGGGGGTGGATATTTCGATTATCTGCGTTCCCTTTGCCTTTCCCTCGGAGACTGTGACTCTGCGGCATGTGACAAGCTGAGCGGGGTTTCCTATATATCCTTTTCTTATGAGATCTTCCATCTCTGTTTCTCCTTCGGTTTCAGTTCAGTTCATCGGTGAAATACGCGTGTGTTTCCGCCGTAAGGCCGCGCTCGTCGGTGACGACTATGCGGAAGTATTTCGCCGCGGGGTACAGGCGGAACTCGCCGTGCGTCGAGGGAGTCAACGCCGGCCTGACGGACTGACAGGCGCGGACGTCCGTGCGCAGCTCAATCGTGCGCGCCGGCGAGCATTCGACGGTTATTATCCCGTTTTCATATGTGAGTTCTTTTATTTCGGGGCCCATAGAAGCGTAGAAATGTCCTTTTTTGAGAGCGTCGGCAACCGACGGATAGTCGAGTTTTTTCGCTTTTATCATGGTCCAGGCGCTCCCGCATTCGCAGGAGGGGTCGCCCGGGCGCGGCACCGGATGGTTGTCGTCACTGCCCGTCACGAAAGGCCGCTTGCCTCCGTTCAGCATTTCATCGTAGACGTGGCCGTTTCTGTCGTTAAAACCGCTGTAAATGCATCCGCCGTTGTATATCTCAAGCGCGTCGAAACCTTCATATCCCATGTACTGGGGATAGTATTCAAGCGACCACGCCGGATGATTGTACGTGACGAAGAATCCCGCCTCCTTCGCCCGCCTGATCATATCGTTTATACATTCGGGAGTGTACTCTCTCACGTAGTCCGGAGCGTCTCCCCAGTTCATCCGGCCTATATTTTTCGGGATGTTTGCGAACATGTACCACTGTCTGTGCAGACAGACCTGTTCGGTTTTATCGCGGTCGAGAGAAATGAAGCACATGTGGCAGACGCGGTGCGTGTTGTAATCGGGATCGTCGCCCGGCTCGTTTATTTCAACTTCGTATCCGTTGAGAGCGAGAAAAGCGTCATCGGTCAGATCGTTGTGCGGGATGAAAACGTCGTGATCGGTATAGGCGTAAATGCTGTATCCCATTTTTTTGTATTCTTCCTTGAGATGCTCCGGCGTGTCCGCGCCGTCGGAAATCACCGAATGGGAATGAAGATTCGCTTTGTAAAAGGTTCCGTCCTTCGGAAGAAGATATTTTATCATAAACGGTTTTACTCTCCTTGTTTTGTGTCTGTCGTATTTCCGGGGCCCTCTTCGTTCGCTTCGGAGGATACCGGCCTTCGGGCAAGCGTTTTTTTCAGATACTGACCGGTGAAGGAGCCGGGAATTGCGGCGATCTCCTCCGGCGTGCCTTCGGCTATTACCGTTCCGCCGTTTTCGCCGCCCTCGGGACCCATGTCAATTATATAGTCGCAGGTCTTTATGAGCTCGAGATTATGCTCGATAACTATAACCGTGTTGCCCTGATCGGTGAGACGCTGAAGTATTTCGACGAGCCGTCTGACGTCGTCGGTGTGCAGTCCCGTTGTCGGCTCGTCAAGGATGTAGCAGGTGCGTCCCGTGCTGCGCTTTGCGAGCTCGGTCGCGAGCTTGACGCGCTGCGCCTCTCCGCCGGAAAGAGTCGTAGACGACTGGCCGATCTTTATGTACCCGAGCCCGACGTCAAAGAGAGTGCGCAGTTTAGAATATATCCTCGGCACGTTTTCGAAAAACGTCACGCCCTCCTCAACGGTCATTTCAAGCACATCGTTTATCGATTTTCCGCGGTATTTCACGGCGAGCGTGTCCCTGTTGTACCGCTGCCCTTTGCATACGTCGCAGGTGACGTAGACGTCCGGAAGGAAATGCATTTCGATGCACTTGACTCCGTCTCCCTGACACGCTTCGCATCTTCCGCCCTTGACGTTGAACGAGAAGCGTCCCGGTCCGTAGCCGCGTATCTTTGCGTCGTTCGTCGAGGCGAAGAGCGACCGGATGTCGTTGAACACCCCGGTGTAGGTCGCGGGATTGGAACGCGGCGTCCGTCCTATCGGGCTCTGGTCGATTCCTATGACTTTATCGAGGTTTTCAACGCCCGACAAGCCGGAGTGGGCGCCGGCGCGTGTGATAGCGCGGTTCAGTTTTTTAGCCAGAACGGGGTAGAGTATGCCGTCGACGAGCGACGACTTGCCCGAGCCGGACACGCCTGTCACGCAGATGAATTTCCCGAGCGGGAAGCTGACGTCTATGTTTTTCAGATTGTGATAAGACGCGCCGTGAACGGTGACGTTAAAACCGTTTCCGTCCCTCCGCTTTTTCGGGACAGGGATCAGCTTCCTGCCGCTGAGATACTGGCCCGTAACGGAGCTTTCGCATTTCATTATCTCGTCCGGCGTTCCGCATGCGACGACCTCACCGCCGCGCACTCCGGCGCCGGGGCCGATATCGACGATATAATCCGATTCGAGCATCGTCTCCTCGTCGTGTTCCACGACTATGACGCTGTTGCCGAGGTCGCGCAGGCTCTTGAGCGCGGCGACGAGTCTGCCGTTGTCGCGCTGATGAAGTCCGATGCTTGGCTCGTCAAGTATGTAAAGCACGCCCATGAGTGAACTGCCTATCTGCGTCGCGAGCCGTATCCGCTGAGCCTCTCCGCCAGAAAGCGTTCCCGCGGGGCGGCTGAGCGTCAGATAACTGAGTCCCACGTTTTCGAGAAAACCGAGCCGGGACCTCAGCTCTTTTATTATCTCGCCGGCGATTTTCTGCTCCGTCGGGCTAAGCGCGAGATTTTTAACGAAATCAAGCGCCCCGGTTACCGGCAAACGGCATAGTTCGTCTATGTTGAGCCCCCCGACCGTCACGGCGAGAATCTCGTCCTTCAGGCGTCTGCCCCGGCATTTCGGGCAGTCGACAAACTCGAAGAACTGATCGTAATAATCCTGATTTGAATAAAACGTTCCGCCCTCCGCGCGTTGTTCGATAAGCGTGAGGACGCCATCGAAACGGACAAAGCCGTGCGTATGGCGTTTGTCGAACGTCCGGTCGACCTCGAATGTCTCGTCTCCGGCTCCGTAAAGCAGAACCTGAAGCGCCTCCGGAGAATAATCCTTTATCGGCGTGTCGAGTGTGAAGCCGTATTTTTCTCCGACGGACGCGTAAAGAGGCGCCGTCCATGTGCTGTCCTCTATCGATTTGAATCCGTTAACGTTTATCGCACCGCCTGCTATGGAGAGATTCCTGTCGGGGATAACGAGATCGACGGAGATTGTCCTGAGAGAACCGATGCCCGCGCATTTGTCGCAGGCGCCGAGAGGATTGTTGAACGAGAACATGCGCGGAGTGAGTTCGCTGACGCCGAAACCGTGCTCCTCGCAGGCGTAGTTCTGCGAGTACGTCCGCTCCGATCCGTCCGGAAGAATAATCATTTTCAGATTTCCGTCCGCCATTTTCAGGGCGGTCTCGGCGGAGTCTGTCACACGGCTCCTGATGCCGTCCTTCATGACGAGCCGGTCGACGATTATCTCGACGTCGTGCTTTTTGTTCTTGTCGAGCCTTTCGCCGGCGCCGTCGTCGTCGAGGGATATGAGTTCCCCGTCGACGCGGGCGCGGGTAAACCCGTTTTTGCGGGCGTCGGAAAGCACCTTTTCGTGCATGCCCTTTTTTGATCTCACTACCGGCGCTGCGAGCATGAAGCGCGTGCCGTCCGGAAGGCTCATTATATCGTCGACGATCTGATCTATCGTCTGCTGTTTAATTTCCTTCCCGCAGACCGGGCAGTGCGGTATTCCTATCCGGCTGTACATCAGACGGAGATAATCGTATATCTCGGTCACGGTGCCGACCGTCGAGCGCGGGTTTTTTGAAGTGGTCTTCTGATCTATCGAGACTGCAGGCGAAAGCCCCTCGATTAGGTCCACGTCCGGCTTGTCGATCTGCCCGAGAAACATGCGCGCGTACGACGACAGGGACTCGACAAACCGCCTGTGTCCCTCCGCGTATATCGTGTCGAAGGCGAGCGAGGACTTTCCCGAGCCGGAAAGGCCCGTGAAGACCACGAGTTTGTCACGCGGGACGGTGACGTTTATGTTTTTGAGGTTGTTTACCCTCGCGCCTTTTATGACGATTTCACTGAGCGACATTTCCTGACGGACCTCCGCGGCCGGCGGACATTTTAATACCTTTATATTATACCATAGCACAGGGGTTTTCACAACCTGACGGGGCCGAATAAATGTTCGCAATTTGCACGTCAGTATGAGGGGAATAACAATCAGTGACTACTTTCGTGCTTTTTGTGATTTCCAAAAAAATATTTGTTCGGTTTCGGCGTTTTAAGTTGTATTATATATTAGGGAGACAACGGGAATCACTTACATGAACTTATTTGACGGCGCCGCGTGCAACGCGGCTGTGAAAAAAATTGCCTCCGGCGATATGACCGCGCTGTCGGTCCTTTACGAAAAAACGGGCAAGCAGGTCTTTTCGCTCGCCTATTCTATCCTCGGCAAGGAAGGCGAGGCGGACGAGGTCATGCAGGAGACGTTTATAAAAATAATGGACTGCGCAAAGACTTACGACGAAAAGCGTGGAAACGCCCGCTCGTGGGTCCTCGCCATAGGAAGAAACATTGCGATGAACCGGCTCAAGCGAAGGCGCCTCTCGGACTTTGAGGAACTGGACGAGAACGTCAGCGCGCGCGACGATTTTTCCGGTGTCGAAAACGCCGACGAGGTTTCGCGCCTGCTAGCCCTGCTGAACTCGTCAGAGCGACAGATTGTCGTCCTCAGAGCGGTCGAGCGGCTGAAGTTTAATGATATCGGCGGGATCGTCGGGCAGAGCGGGGACGCAGTCCGGATGAAGTACGCAAGGGCGCTCGAAAAATTGCGCAGATATTACGGGAAGGGAGAAAGCCATGAAAGCACTCAGGAAAATAAAAAAGAAATTTGATTCGTTTGAAATACGAGACGCGAAGGATTTCCTGCCGGAATCCGCGACGGGGAAAAAGAAGAATCGCGCCGAGCCGCGACTTTTCGGATATCTCGCGGCGTGCTCCGCGGCGCTCGTGATCGCTCTGGGCGTGATAATCGCCGGGCAGGGGATAATAAGGAAACAGTACGGCGTGCTCCCCGCAGGAGAACCGGGGATGGGCGGATTCGAGACATCTGACCGGAAACAGTCAGATGATATGTCTGAATCTGACACGACGTCTGATTTGACGTCTTCGGATTCCGCGCCTGAAACCAATATCATGACAGAGCCTCCGGCAGACGATTCAACCGAAACGGACGCGACGCTTGTAAGTGATATCCCTAAAGCCGAGAACAGATTTGTGTTTGAACG
>JAEEGL010742082.1_pt1 | contig 10324 bp, 7 predicted proteins | sample 9134231 | NCBI WGS metagenome assembly JAEEGL01 (sample SAMN16246548, study PRJNA631951) | gut metagenome | biome: gut microbiome; feature: rumen; material: fiber-attached | host: Bos | place: Iran: Karaj | collected 2018-10
CTTCTAAGCGGCCCTCCGGGAACCGGTAAGACCATGACCGCCAATGCCATAGCAGGAGAGCTTGCCATTCCTTTATATCAGATCAATCTGTCAAATGTAGTGGACAAGTACATAGGCGAAACCGAGAAGAACCTGGAAAAAGTGTTCTCTTTTGCGGAAAAAGCCAATGTGGTTCTGTTCTTCGATGAGGCGGATTCCATATTTGGAAAAAGAAGCGAAGTGAAGGATTCCAAGGATAAGTATGCCAACAATGAGATCTCTTATCTTTTGCAGCGCATAGAATCCTACAGCGGGATCGTCATAATGGCGACGAATATAAAGGGAAACATTGATCCTGCCTTTATGCGAAGGATCAGATATGTGGCTCATTTCGACAATCCTGATACAGAGATGAGGAAGGAAATCTGGGAGAGCCTTATTAATGACAGGATTCCCCACGATGAAATCGATATCGATTTTCTGGCGGAGCAGTTCAAGGATTTCACCGGCAGCGTTATCAAGACTGTGTTCCTGAATGCCTGCTCAATGGCTGCTGCGGAGGGTGACAGGCTGACCATGAGACACCTGATGAAGGCCCTTAAAATGGAGCTTTCCAAGGGGAGCAGTGTCGCCTTTACCTTTGATCTTCTGGGGAAATATGCTTATCTGATCTAGTGTACTTTCCGATGCACTTTGGTGATAAGATAGAATAATAAAACATTTTATGAGGAGGACCAATGGCATCATTAGCTAAAGATATCGACATCAGAAAGTTCTACGATGCGATTGTGAGTTTTGAAGAAAGTGAGGAGTCCCAGGACTATTACTACGAAGTAATGGACACTCCTACGGGGAGAAAAAATAAAAATGGCAGCGATGAAACTGTAAGGGACAGGATTCTTAAGGCCTACGGTGTTCTTTTTTGTGAGGACGCCGGATTGGAGCCCGGGGAAAAGGCCGGGGTTCAAGAGGTTGCGGATACCGCTGACAGACTCTACATCGGTGACGCCGGCTACGATCCGGAGCACTGGTATCGAATGAAATATCATTTTCCCGTTATAGACGATGATAATTATGACAGGTTCGCAGCCTTGGTACTGGCGGATATGAACGCAGGGCCTCTTCATGAGGCTGCCCTGAACGACGGTGAGACTCTTGTGGTGGGAGAGGCAGATCCTCTTCACATGACACCTGAGCAGAGAAAAAATCAGCAGGTCAAAAGCGTATCCCTGCCGAAAGGAGGTGCGCAGTGAGAGTACTTGCAGTAGACAGTGACAGCGCATCCCTGAAAAAGATTAAGGGATTATTATCCAAGACCATTCCCGATGCAACCTGTTATTACTATGACAGTTCTCTGGCTGCCCTTGCCAAGGCCAGGGAGGAAGAGATAGATGTGGCATTTCTTGATGTGGAGATGCCCGAGCTGACGGGACTTGATCTCGGCAAGTATCTGAAGGACCTGAATCCCTTTGTGAACCTCATTTATCTCACGGATAAAACCGACTATGCCTTCGAAGCCATGAAGCTTCATGCCAGCGGATATCTCAAAAAGCCCGGTTCCGGGAATGAGGTAAAAAAGGAACTGGAGCAGCTTCGTTATCCCGAGACCAAAAAGAGATACAAAAGAGTTTTTGCCCAGACCTTCGGCAATTTTGAACTATTTGTTGACGGGGAGCCGGTGGCTTTTAAGTATACAAGGACCAAGGAAATAGTGGCACTTCTTGTAAATAACAGAGGCGCCCAGACCAGCAACGGAGAGATCATCGCATCCCTCTGGGAGGACGACGGAGATCCGGAGAAGAAGCTGTCATATCTTTGTAACCTAAGGCAGGATCTTCAGAATACTTTCACCAGGCTTAAGCTTGACGGTATCATTCTCAAGCAGCGTGGCAGCATGGCCATCGCCAAGGACAAGATCGAATGCGATCTCTATGACTGGCTTGATTACGGCAATGATTCCAAGTACAAATATGTGGGAGATTATATGAACCAGTACAGCTGGTCCGAATTCTACCACGCGGAGCTGGATGAGATCAGCTATGATTTGGAGGAGGAATGATCCATCTTCCAAATTGATACCATTTCAAACTTTATAACATTCTAATCATAAAAATGTGATGTTATTCTTAGACAATGAGATATGACATCACATTTTTTTAGGAGAATCATGTATGAAAAACAATTGGATTGACATAGGATTTTTTAATTCAAAGATTACCGACAGATACTTTGAAGAAGCCTTTGAAAAAGAAGTAAGTAACCTGCTTCTTCTTGATCCCGACCGCCTTCTTGCGGGCTTTCGTGAGACGGCAGGCATCATCGCCGGAATAGAAGGCGAAGAACTCAATGCTTTTATGAAGCACAAGGAGCGCTACGGCGGAATGTGGGAAGACGGGCTCATAGGAGGCCATACCATGGGACATTACATCACAGCGCTGTCTCAGGCCTTTGCGTACCCCGGAATAAGTGCTTCCGACAAAAAGAAGGTGAGTGAAAGACTTGACTATATAATCGATTCCCTCGCTAAGTGTCAGGAGAAGACAAGCGGAACCGTCTATGAGGGATATCTGTTTGCGGCTACATTGCCGTCAAAGGAATTCAGAGACAATCCCGCCCTTCAGTTTGACAATGTGGAGAAGGGACTTGGGGAGATTTTTACAGAGGCTTGGGTTCCGTGGTACACCATGCACAAGATCATGTCCGGCCTTAACGCTGCCTATAAATTCACAGGCAATGAGAAGGCGCTTAAGATCGACAACGCTCTGGGGCTTTGGATCGCAGCCCGCTGTGAGAGCTGGTCTGAGGAAACAAGAAAGACTGTTCTTTCCATTGAATATGGCGGAATGAACGACTGTCTCTACGAGCTTTATCTCATAAATAAAGAGTTGGGCGAAAAAGGAAGCCCCATTGCCATTGAGTTCCCGGGAAGGATAATGGATGCGGCTCATGCCTTTGATGAGGAGCCTTTGTTTGAGAAGATCCTTGCGGATGGAACGGATCTTTTTGACAACGTTCATGCCAATACCACAATTCCAAAATTCATCGGTGCTCTTGCAAGATATGAAGCAGACAATAATGAAACAAGATATCTTGAATATGCCAAAGCCTTTTTTGATATGGTGATCCGGAGGCACACCTATGTAACAGGCGGAAACAGCGAGGATGAACACTTCGGAAAAGACAATATCCTTGACGCCGAGAGGACCAATGTCAATAATGAGACCTGCAATACCTACAATATGCTGAAATTTGCCAGAAGACTCTTTGCGGTGACGGGAGATAAGAAGTATCTGGATTATTCCGCCAATACTTTTCTGAATGCCATTGCAGCGTCCTTTAATCATGACACCGGTTTTACCACCTATTTCCAGCCTATGGCCACTGGATTCCATAAGGTCTTCAATACACTGGATGGCAACTTCTGGTGCTGCACCGGCACGGGCTATGAGAATTTCACCAAGCTTCAGAGAGGCATCTACTTCAGGTTCCGCAGAAAGCTTGTGGTGGCAATGTACATTTCATCGGAGCTTGACATGGATGATTACAGACTGGTTCAGAGCTGTGATTTTGGTAAGAGCGATGTTGTCAGTTTTGAGATCATTCCTCATGAGGGAAGAAATGCGGAAGATGATATTTACTTCAGAAAACCTCAGTGGCTTAAAGGCGCTGCTCAGCTTACAATAAACGGCAAGGAGGCTGAGATCAAAGAGGCGGACGGTTTCTTTATCGTGCCCGGAAGTGCTGTCAGGGAAGGCGCAAGTATCACTTTGAAGCTTCCAATGGGAATATGTGCTCACAATCTTCAGGACGGGAAGAACACCTACGCATTCTGCTATGGACCTTACCTTCTGTCTGCGAGACTTGGAACAGCTAAGATAAGCGAGACAAGCCACGGCGTGGCTGTTCGTGTTGCAGCAGGAAAGAGCTGTGAATCCGATGAACTTAAGATCACCACTGGTGAGACGGTAGATGATTTTATCGGCAATATCGGTCAGCATCTCATAAAAAGAGAGGAAGGTACAGAGTTTGGTCTTACCGGAGTGGAGACACCTCTTGTGTTCACAACCCATTTTAACCAGTATAAAGAAAGCTACGGAATCTACTGGAAATTCAACTGAAACATGCGGACGCAATACCGTCAACTGTATGCTATAATATAGTTGGAAAGTTCCATTATTTTAAGCTGACAGGGTGGCGTTTATGAGACTGGTATCAGTAGATAAGTTAGAGCCGGGGATGGTTGCCTCGGAAAATATTTATACTATCGATGACAGACTTGTTCTGCCTAAGGGTACGATCCTGGATGAAAAGGACATAGCCAGAATCAGGGCCTATTCCCTTTATAATGTCTTTGTGGAGGATGTGAAGAAGGAAGCGCCGGCAAGGCCCAAGAGCGCTTCCAGAGCAGCCCCGTCCTATGCCGAGCGGGTTAAGAGCTCGGAGGAATTCATCAGATTTAAACAGAACCTGGAGGAATATGCCGAGGAACTTGAGGAGGCCTTCAGGATGATCGTGAACGAGTCCATGGAGCTTGATGTGGATAAGCTCACGGAGCCGGTTTATCACCTTTTTGTCGAAGCGGGAGGAACAGCCGGCATTTTTGACATGCTCCATAACCTAAGGGACAACAGCGATGTTGTATATGCTCATTCCTTGAATGTCTCACTTATCTGTAACACGCTCGCCACCTGGATGAGACTTTCGGAGGAAAAGATACAGGTGGCCACAGCGGCAGGGCTTTTGCATGATATAGGTAAGCTCTATGTTCCGGAGGATATTCTTAATAAGAAGCAGGAACTTACCGAATATGAGCAGCGCGCAATGAGAGAGCACGTTACCAAAGGCTATGAACTTGTTAAAGGCCTGGACATTGACGAGCATATCAAAAAGAGCATTCTGATGCACCACGAGATGAGAGATGGCTCAGGTTACCCTCTTCATCTTAAAGGTGAGCAGATAGATGAGATAGCATCTATAGTTGCTGTTGCTAATACTTACGACGACCTGACCTCCAAGAGAACCTACAGGGAGGGAGTCTGCCCCTTTGACGTTATTGCCAGATTTGAGGCTGAGGGGCTCTACAAATTTGAACCAAATGCGATAATGACCTTCTTAAGCAATATCGTGAACACCTTTATATCTAACAGAGTAATGCTAAATAACGGCAAAACCGGTGAGATAATATTCATAAATCCGGATCATCTTTCAAGGCCTGTTGTAAAAAGCGGAAATCAGTTTATTGATCTTGCGGCCAATAAGAATCTGGCCATCGTTGCAGTCATATAAAACATCCCATAAAAAGTAAAAATGCACAAAAGCAGGAAACGAAAATTGTAAAAAGCGTTTCTTGTTTTTTCGTGCATATTAAGATAATATTTCAATGTGGAAACCCCAAAGTGAAAAAATGGTTTCCAATATGTTTTTTAACATATAAACCAGATAATTATCATAAGAGAAAAGGGAATGAAATGACTGAGAAATCCAGAGTAATTTTTGGTAATATAGTTAAAGAAAAAGATTATAGAGCCGCTTTGAAGTCGAAAAGAAGTTATATCAAAAAGTTTGGGGATGACTCTAACGTAGATTACAAGATAAATGTTACCGATAATCCGGTGATCGGACCTATTATGGGAGTCAGAAATATTGTCGTGTCTGCTAATTCTTCCGGGGGGGAGATTGACGAAAACAAGGGCATTATCGTAGGTAACATCCGCATGGGCTTTGGCCATTACCGTATTTCCATGGCAATTGCCTCCTATGCTCACCATCTTGGCTACACTCCTTACTGGATGGATCTCAATTCCTATCCGGAGACCACCTGTACCAAGGTAATAGGACATCAGAATGATCTCTATTCATTAGGTTCAAGGCTCTCCAAGAACCCGATCTTCAACAAATTGGTATGGGAGCCTACGAACTATGAGGGCTTCAGAGCTCTTTCCTATAATGCCAAGGATCAGAAGAATGCTGAGCTCATGGCACCTGTTTATAAAAATGTTCCAAAGGATATTCCTGTGGTGGCAACCCATGTATGGCCCGCTCAGGCAGCCATTCACGCAGGAATGAAGAATGTTGTCAATGCAATTCCCGACAACTGGCCTATGGCCCTTCATCTCTCGGAAGGGTCACTTCATACAATACAGTGCAGAAATGCATATATGGGATATCGTATTCTCAATGGAATGAACAAGAAGAATGTCTGCAAACCCATGCCTCAGAAGGACCTTGTTTATACAGGCCACTACATTGATTATGAGCTGGTAAGCAACATCGAAGCTGATTGTCAGGCAAGACTTAATCGTAGGAAAAACGGCAAGCCCATGAGATTCCTTCTCACCATCGGTGGAGCAGGAGCTCAGAAAGAGATCTTTGCCGAGATAATTAAGCACCTCATTCCTTACATCAAAGAGAAGAAAGCAGCTCTTTATGTAAACGTAGGTGATTACCGCAATGTCTGGGATGAGCTCGTAAGAGAGATTCCCGAGATGGCAGCTCTTAAGAAGGAGCATATGGATGATTGGGAGGATACACTTAACTTCACCACCAATGCTCTTGATGAGAATAAGGAAATAACCGGAATTCACGGTTTTTATCACAAGGACATTTTCCAGGCTGTATATGCCACCAACCTTCTTATGAGAAGCGCAGATGTACTTGTAACCAAGCCAAGTGAATTGGCATTTTATCCTGTACCCAAGCTCTTTATCAAAAGAGTAGGAAAGCATGAGATGTGGGGGGCTATCCACTCTGCTGAAATTGGTGACGGAACACTTGAGTGCAGGGATATACCGCATACAATTCAGATGCTTGATCAGTTCCTTGAGACAAGCCTTCTGGATGAGATGTGCGAAGCAATTGTCGCAAATAAGCAGGCGGGAATTTATGATGGGGCGAAGAAAGTGATTGAGCTTGCAATGAAGCTTAAGGAGGAAAACAAGAAATGAAACAGCTAAAACCTATTACAAACGCATTATTATGGATCTTCGCATTGGGACAGTTCGGATGGAGTCTTCTTTCCGGAATCGTAAGTAACTGGATGGTTTACTATTATACAGGTGAACCAAGTGAGCTTAATCCCAATACAGGTATTTTTGCAGCAGGGATCACACAGAATCCTATTGTATTCAAACTTACTCTGTTTGGCCTTGTTCTTGCCTGCGGACGTATATTTGACGCTATAACAGATCCTCTTATTGCAGGATGGTCTGACAGAAGTAACTATAAGGGTGGAAGAAGAATTCCTTTTATGCGCGTAATGGCCATTCCTTTTTCACTTTGCACCATAGCACTTTTTGTTCTTCCCCAGACAGGAAGCATAGTATTTAACGATACACTTTTATTCATCCTTCTGATGGTGTTCTATCTATTCATGACAATGTTCTGCACACCTTATAACGCACTTATTGCAGAGCTTGGAGATACGCAGCAGCATAGGATCAACGTATCAACCTTTATTTCATTCACCTTCATCGTCGGACAGAGTATTTCATTCCTTCTTCCTAACGTTGCAGGTGCTCTTGAGGGCAGCTTTGGACGTGCGGGCGGAATCAGAATGGCTGTTGCTATTATGGCAGCTGTTGCATGCCTTGCAATGCTTTTCCCTGCGTTCTACATCAACGAGCGGGATTATATTGACAGCAAACCCAGTCAGACACAGCCCTTCAAGTCACTTATCAGCACCTTCTCAAACGGACAGTTCAGACGCTTTGTATACAGTGATGTTATTTACTTTTTTGCCCTCACACTTTTCCAGACAGGTCTTGCCTTCTATGAGACGCAGCTCATGGAGATCGAGGATTCATGGACATTTCTGCTTACAGCAACAATGACTTTTATCAGTGTTTGCCTGTATCCTTTTGTTAACGTTTTTGCCAAGAAGATAGGCAAGAAGCCACTTATCATTATCGGTTTCTTTTCATACTGCGTTGTATTCCTTATCACAGCCATCTGCGGTAAGGGACTTCACTGGGGCTTTATAGTTGCTGTAGTGGCAGCTGTTCCTATGGCTATACTTGGAATTCTTCCTCAGGCCTGTGTTGCAGACGTAGCTGAGTGCACAAGACTTGAGACCGGTGAGGACAGATCCGGTATGTTTTTTGCAGCTCGTACCTTTGCATTCAAGATGGGTCAGGCTCTTGCACTTGTAGTATTTACTTCAATCACAGTGGACAAGACACCTGCAAGCTACAGAACAACAGCTGTAGTAGCTCTTATTACCTGCTTTATCGGAGCAGTATTATTCTTTGCTTACAACGAGAAAAAGCTCCTTGGCAGAATCAAAGAGCTCAAGGGAAGCGAAGAGATCTGATATATACAGATTATTGACTAACATTTCGGATTGGGGTGTTATATTAAATAACAGAGAAAAGACTCGGCATTGCCCGGGTCTTTTTTCTGCTCCAATATTTTCAATCTGCTATAATTAGAGTGATTTTTGAGAACGGAGACTTAATTCATGAGGATATACGGACTTCAGAAAATGACATTACTGGACTTTCCTGAGCATGTGGCCTGCACAGTCTTTTTGGGCGGCTGTGATTTCAGATGCCCCTTTTGCCACAACTTTGAGCTCGTTGAGAATCTGACTGATGACTACATGGAAGAGGAGGAGTTCTTTTCTTTTTTGGACAAGAGAAAGGGCATTTTGGACGGAGTTGCCATATCCGGCGGAGAGCCTTGTATTCAGAAGGAACTTAAGGATTTTATCATTAAGATCAGGGATAAAGGGTTCCTTATCAAACTTGATACAAACGGTTATCATCCTGGGCTTTTGGCTGAACTTACAGATGAAGGCCTTGTGGATTATGTCGCCATGGATATTAAGAACAGCCTTGATAAATACGGCATGACCGTTGGCGTTAAGGATCTGGACACCAGGCCTGTTGAGGAGAGCATAAAGATTCTTCTTCAAGGCAAAACGGAATATGAATTTCGAACCACACTTGTGAAGGAGTTTCATGACATTTCCGACATTGCAAAAATTGGTGAATTGATAAAAGGAGCGAATAAATATTTCCTTCAACAGTACGTTTGTCGGGAAAACGTGCCGGATAAAACGCTAAATCCGCCATCTGAAGAGGACATCAAACAATATCTTGTGGTTCTTTCCCAAAATGTACCAAATGCCCAAGCCAGGGGCATTTGAGAATGAATTCTCATTTATTTTAGCGGCTTTGTGAACCAATTTTCTGAATATAAACCACAATATATAGTATTTTATATTTAAATGTTTACTATATATTGACGATGATGCGTATTAATGTTACCCTATTATTAACACAAAATATGAGAGAGAAAATGTGTTGTTTTTGAAATAGAAGGGGGTTCATATGTATCAGGTGGTTAAGCGTGATGGCAAAGTCGCTGACTTTGACATCAGTAAGATTTCTGCGGCTATTACCAAGGCATTCGTAGCTTTGGATAAGGACTATCATTCAAGTGTTATAGATCTTGTGGCACTTCGTGTTGCTTCCGATTTCGAGAGCAAGATTTCCAATGGAAAAATTACAGTTGAGCAGATTCAGGATAGCGTTGAGAAGGTTCTTTCAGAATCCGGCTATGCTGATGTTGCCAAGGCATATATTCTGTATCGTAAGCAGAGAGAAAAGGTTCGTAACGTCAACTCTGCGCTTCTTAACTACAAGGATCTGGTGGACGATTACCTCAAGATCAATGACTGGAGAGTTAAGGAGAATTCTACAGTTACATATTCTGTAGGCGGCCTTATTCTGTCCAACTCCGGCGCTATCACAGCCAATTACTGGCTTTCCGAGGTCTATGATGAGGAGATAGCTGGAGCTCACAGAAGCGCTGCTATTCATATTCATGATCTTTCCATGCTCACAGGTTACTGCGCAGGCTGGTCACTTAAGCAGCTTATTCAGGAAGGACTTGGCGGAATTCCGGGCAAGATAACTTCATCACCTGCATGCCATCTTTCAACTCTTTGCAATCAGATGGTCAATTTCCTTGGAATCATGCAGAATGAGTGGGCAGGAGCACAGGCTTTTTCATCCTTTGATACCTATCTTGCACCCTTCGTTAAGATAGACAATCTGTCTCAGCATGAGGTTAAGCAGTGCATTCAATCCTTTGTCTATGGAGTGAATACACCGAGCCGTTGGGGCACACAGGCTCCATTCTCCAATATCACTCTGGACTGGACTGTGCCTAACGATCTTAAGAACCTTAATGCCATTGTCGGAGGCAAGGAAGTAGACTTCACCTATGGCGATTGTCAGAAGGAAATGGATATGGTCAACAAGGCCTTCATCGAGATCATGATTGAGGGCGATGCCAACGGAAGAGGCTTCCAGTATCCTATTCCCACTTATTCCATCACAAG
>JAEEGL010821084.1_pt1 | contig 10324 bp, 22 predicted proteins | sample 9134231 | NCBI WGS metagenome assembly JAEEGL01 (sample SAMN16246548, study PRJNA631951) | gut metagenome | biome: gut microbiome; feature: rumen; material: fiber-attached | host: Bos | place: Iran: Karaj | collected 2018-10
CTTCTCTCTTCCTTTCCTAGTCGAGAACTGATCACGCTTAGCTCTAGAGCAGTGTATCAAGTCGTTCTGAAAGCTTATCTCCTCCAAGATGAACGCTCGGACAGACCATATCACGAAAGAAGTGAACTTGACGTTCCTCTTTGGCTCGTACTCCATCGACTTCAGCATAGCTCCTAGCATTCCAGCTTGGAACAGATCCTCGACGGACTTGTTCGTCTTCTTAGCGTACTGCATAGCGATCCCGAAGATCAGACGGCTGTGAGAATTGATCAACTTGTTTCTGGCTTTGACCCGGATCTTCATCGGATTCTTCTTGTCTAGCATGATTCCTATTGTCGCGTCTTCTTCAGACTTCGACATAGGAACATAGCTGCGAAGAGCTGCCATGATCACTTCGCTAGAGTCTCTAGTGTCGTTGTAGATCACTTCAACCACAATTTCTCCACGAGAAACGCGAGGCCGACAAGAGCAGCGAGATAGACAAGCGGAAACACGAAAGCATCCATGATGCAGTCAATGACCCATCGGTGATACTGTTCCACGATAGTCTCCCTCTCTTTATCTGTAAGTTCTGACTTCATGAGTTCCTCTCATTTTGAGTTCTACATGTTTTTAATGGCGAGACCTCATCGGCCTCGTCATGTATAATCTACAAAATTTGCGGAGGAACTCTAAACCTCCGCATCATCATTTTTTCATTATTTTGAGAATAGCTGCTTCTCGGTGCGGTCTTCTAGTCTGTCGATCCGGTCGTCGAGAGATCCCATCTTCTCGCGAATAGCCGACAGATTCTCGTTGATCTTGGAAAGTAGCTCTTGAATGTCGTCCCATCTGGAGACGAGTATGGTTACCTGAGACTTCAGGAACTCGATCTCTTTGTCCTGAAGCGCCATCTTCACGTCGTTGCTCTTCTGGACTTCGTCTCTATTCTTCGCGGTCTTCTCACGCTGATTCTTTATGAAGTAGTAGAGCGCTAGTACCATCAAAGCGCAGATTATCACTGCTGGACTGTTAGTCTGTATCGCAGTGAGAAGAAACTGATCCATCTCGAAAAACCTCCCAGATGGATTATTTATAGAAGAGCCGGACCCCAGGAGCGATGGATAGGCGAAACAAACCAACCGGGGTCCGACTCTGTTTCGTATGAGGTATTATGGCTACCCTAGAAGAGCGGCAGTGAAGCCCAGAACCATCGTGAAGAATGCTCCAGAGACGATCACGACGACTGTCCTGAGAGCGCCCATGACAGACGCCTTAGAGTCTTCAGAGCGGTAGTACTCAGTCCAGCTGCTATATCCAGATGGAATGTATTCTTCGTAATTCATGGTTCTGGTCCTCGCTTTTGATTGTTACACAGTAAATATAAGTAAAACTAGCACTGATCGTAGAGAGAAACTTAGAAAAATGGAAGAAAATCTGTCACTAGAGCGCCAGCAGCTGCGCATGCTCGTCGAAGCTATCAAGAAGGTAGTGACCCACTCGAGGACGCCAGAATGGATAAAGAAGCAGCTAGAAGCCGCTGTGCGTGAAGCTAAGGGTTTACACGGGGTAGAAAGAAATACGCCTCCAGAGGCGAAAGAAACCGCACCAGCGGAGCTGTCTGTCGGAGGCTATGCTAAGTCTAAGAATCCCAAGGACAAGTGCCTGTACCAGATCGTCGGGGAGTCTTTCCTCATCGAGGGCGTCCAGCTGTGGAACGTGAAGATAGTGCAAGGAGACCAGAAGAATCCAGTCGGAACGGTCGTTCACAACGTGCCAGAGACGATGATCAGTCCGGCTCAGGATCCTCGATAGAGTCGTCTTCGTCGTCGCTCTCGACTCTCTGCTCTCCGTCGACGAGAGGTATCTTTCTCTCTAGCTTCCACTGGACGACGTCGGCTAGAATGTGCAGCAGCGGATCGACCAGGTCGTCGAGCTCTAGCTCGCACATCGGTCCGTGCATCTTGTCCAGGATCAGGTCAGTCAGGTTCTTCAAGATCCATCCGTCCACGAGGGACTGCATGTTTCCAGCTCCAGTGCCCGACCGTACCTCGGACTCTTCACGCAAGTTCCAGAATCCCAGAATGTACTGCTTGTCGAACTCGATCGAGATGAGCTCTAGCTCGGTCTTGTCGGAGAATCCGAGCCTGTCAAGCTCCCATGTCAGAAACTCCAGCAGCTCGTCAGTCGTCAGAGAGCACAGCTCTACGACGATCTCGTGACACAGGAGATCCCTGTACTTCAGAATCTCGTCATCCTGGCTGTCTCCTCCCTCTTCCCAGGGCTCTTCGAGATCGTCGTCTTCGTCGTCGTAGAACTCTTCTCTTCTCATCTACGTCCTCTTCTTCGGGTTCCAAGTCCAGTCGAACATGTCGACCTTTCCGTCGTCTGATGGCAGCTCCTCCGGTCTGAGCTGCAGGCAGTCGTCTGTGGGCTCGGCGTCTTCGAGTCTCGACGGGCTCATCTGGCGCACGGGATCGTCTTCGGGAATCGTCGGATCGTCAGAGACGGTCCTCTTCGAGTCTTTAGCGACTCTAGCGGTGACAGTCCACAGTCTGGGGCTGAGACCGAAGGAGTCGTCCCACTTCTTGACGTCGACGACCTCGTAGAAGACTCCCGTGTTTGGAATGTAGAGCAGATCTCCTATCTTCGGATCCCGCTGGTCGTGCGTTCTGGGCGTGTTGCGGTCGGCTCCTCCGTATGAAGAGAACCACCGGAACGAAGAGATCGGAATCTTCATGGACACGATGTCCTCGCCCCAGATGCCCTGCAGCTGGTAAGTCCTCACTCCGGGCGGCAGCTCAGCGACGTATCCCATCGTCCAGAAGGCTCTCTCGATGCGCTCCAGAGCGTCCTCTCCGAACAGGGGATCTCCTCCGCATGGCTCTTCAGTCCGGACAGCCGAGGGATCTCCCAGCGACTCTCCGACCGCGTACCAAGCGATCTTGATGCCGTAGAGATCGACTCCCTCGACGGAGATGCGGTCTCCCAGCCCAGCGTCAGACACCGACACGTTCTGGGCGTCAGAGCACGAGGTCTCGTTGGGACGGACGGTAGAGCACAGCCAGGGCTGCGTGTATATGCCAGAAGAGGGTCTCTGAGCCATCAGTCAGCTACCCTTCAGTGTACCCTTCAGTCTCGGTCTCTGGAGCGCTCTCGGGCTTCACGATCTCGAAAGGAACTTGGTCAGCTTTCTCCGATGCCTCTTCGGCTCTCGGCTCTTCTGCTCTGCTTGATGAAGCTGCGTTCAGAATCGCCCTGACGGATCCGCCCATCAAGATAGTCAGCAGTCGAGGAATGAGGGTCTTCCGAGGAGCGTCTTCGAGATTCTTCAAGCAGCACATGCGGACCCTGCAAGCTCCAGAGAGAGCCTCTTCGTTCTCCTTCCGTCCCTCTTCGAGACGATCCCACATGTCTTTGAACTTCTCAGACTTCTGCAGCTCGGCGCGATCTTTCTCCATCTCGACCTTGTGCTCGGTGATCTGGACAGCTCCAGTCTCTGGATCCTTGACGAGCTCTCCCATGTTGTTCCGGTCTCCCCACTTCTCAGCGAGACCCCACTCAGCTCTCTTCCAAGACTCCCAGTCGGGATCGTCTTCGATCCTCTTGAGCTTCGAGCGGACAGCCTCAGCGGCTTCAGACAGCATCACAGCGTTGAGAGCAGCTGCGAGTCCAGCTGCCGGAGACAGATCCTCGTCTGGTCTCTCAGCCGCGTCGCAGCACCACTTCCACAGCTCTACGACTCCGCGATTCGCTACGTCTAGGGTGCAGACTTCAAGTACTTCTTCAGGTGTAATCATATTTCCTCTATGTTGTTCTGATGCTATAATATATAGAAACTTCTGCCGATAGACCCTTTTCGGTAGAATTTTTCCGAGATCGTCATCATCTTCATCATCATCTTCATCATCGTCAACTCTAGACTCGCGTCTGGATTTCTCTATGTTTATAAATCTTTACAAATTTAGGTCCGTCCCAAAAACCTCAAAAAATTTTTTGGAAAAATTTTTTCGCGATCCAACATGACGGCCATTTTGACGGACTCTGCGGATCATCTTCATCGTCATCGTCCCAAAAAATTGTAGAAAAAATTTTGGAAAAATCTCAACGGAGACTAACATAACGAAGGTCCTGGAGACGCCCTAAAAATTGTAGAAAAAATTTTGGAAAAATTTCGGCGGGAGGCAACATAACGAGGGATTTGAGCGGAGTTTGCGGAAGAGCCGCGACGGTGCCAGTGACTCCTGTGTAGAAAAAATTTTCTGGGCGCATCTCCGTGCGTGAGCGAGAGCGCTCTCTTGTCGCGATAAGGGCCGTGGGGAGAGACGGGAGGGATCCCGTAGGGTATATGCCTTAATACAATCTTTTGGGAGAGGGTGGTGTGATCTGCCGGGACCACGGGATATGCCGGTTTTGGGCCCTATAATAGTGGCCAGGAATGTAGACGGGATAGATGGCATATATGGGGGATATGGAGGGGTGGGGATATATGGGTGTGTCACAGGAGGTGGGGCTGTCTCTTCCTTCTGTCTATAGCGTATCGGAGTCTAGAGGACCGGACTATCTTGAGTCTATCGGGATCGCAGTGATCAAGATAGGAGTCGATCATCCGTTTCTCCTGTTATCAAAGTACTTTCGCACTCGATCGATTCGGTCTCTTCTTCTCCTCTCTTCTTCTAACGATCGCCATTTTGCTACACCTTCGACGAAAATGTCAAGATGAGCCTCTGTGACATTTTCGATAGGAATCGAGCCTACAGATGACGTTGTGAAGCATCGACATATCATCTCTACATACGGAAATAACTTACCATTTAGCAAGATCACTGAGCTATTGAATGAGTACTCACCATCATTCTCATCAGCTACCAAATCGATTCCTCTTGAGCTAAGATATTTCAGCACTTCTTCTCTAGTCATACCTAACCTATTGACAAGTAGTATCTCCGATTTTCCACAACTCTGTGCTTGGCACAGAATACTTTCTGTTAAGGAAGTACTTTTTCACCGCTTTGATGCGCTCGTTTCTCAAGTACTTATCATACCGTCTCGCTGAAGTGATGAGCATACGGTATTGTCTACGTATCCTTTCTTCTAAGTGTATATCGCTGAAGAATATAGTTGTAGCCATCGCTGTGTTGACTGAGCTCGGCATATCACTTCTAAGAGATAGATAGGTATCATTAAGCCAGCATACAAGCTCATCATTCAGAAATATAGTCTTTAACTTCCCGCGAACATCTAGCTGAAATCCCTGAGCTATCAGCTTGTCAGACACTTCAGTCATAGTCATACAGCATCTCCTGTGAACTTATGTGTCCTTCCCTTGACATCGAAGTAATTGCGTATATTCTCTACCCTATGGTGTCTCATGCGCTCGTCCTGAGTGAGAATGTGTCTCTTCAAGTTCAGTATGTGCTGAGTGATAGCAGCGTCATTGAGCTCACCTAACCTGTAAGTGTGCCAGTACTCGTCAGCAGGTGGAAGAACATCTTCCGTGAGCCGGAGACTCTCATGTCCAATGAATCCGAGAGTCATGTCCGGCGTGTACTCGTGTGTTACGATTGCCGTTCCCACGCTGCCGTCTGAATCTAGTGACAACGTTGTCACTGAGAAGCCGCTCCGGTTCAGCAAAGCTATCACTGATTCTCTATTCACTTCATGTCCTCCCACATCCGCTGTATGACTGGATAGAACTCAGGATCAACCTTTAGCTTATCTAATAGGTTGTGTAGCTCTATCGCTGTCTCGTATGTCTTTCGCTTCTTGTGCTGCTCTTCCTTCTGCCTGAAGTAGTCACGTACCGAGTTCACGCGCTGCTTCTTCAGCATGTCGACTTCACCATCTGACGACCAAGTCTCTCCGACCTGAACCCAGTCAGAGCCTTCGCGAATCCACTCTGTGTATGACGTTCGCTCAGACGACGGAGTCAGGTAGATGTCGCCAGTGTTCACTTTAACTGGAGGACTAGCTAGATCTGGCGCTGGATAGCCGTTAGGTCCGACTGGAACGATGTGAAAGTTTTCAAATACCTTCATGTGAGTTTCTCCAGGCAGGCTATATCTTTCTTCTCTCTGTGCTGCTTGACGGCTTTCCGGAACAGGCTGATACGTTCTCTACGTATCCGCTTGTCGTAATTCTTGTACCACCAAGCACGGGCTGAAATGAACTTCTCAAGGTCTTTCTCCGTGACATTATCTATGTCAACGCCATCAGAAGAGGTCTTAAATTTTGTAGAAGTTCGAATTACCTTCAGATAAGCTTGGCTCATTGTTGCTATTATGATACCATCGAGAATAAGATCCTCTTCGTCATCTAAGACCACTTCAACCTTTCGGTCTTCTAAGTACTTCTTCATCTCTTCTCTAGTCATTCTAGCGCACCTCCGTTCCGTTGACGGTTATCAAGCCGATCTTTATGCGATGCTCGATGCGTTCTTTGACAGCTTCTCTGTACCTGTGCTTCATGATCGCGGATTGCAGCTTAGCGAGCTTCAGGTCTCTAATGCGATCATCCGAGTAATAGTACTTGTATTCCGAAATGAACCTGTCTAGGTCAAAACTCGTCACTTTTTTCGTAAATTTGAAATCATGCGGCTTAGTAGAGAAAACCTCAACCATAAAATCCACATTGAGCCATGCCTGTTCTGGATTCGCAATTAGGGCATTATGAACGTATATTGAGAACTGGTCTGGCCTCGGCCCAACGGTTTCAAGTTCCCTCACTCCGTTTAGCTTCAGATACTCATAAATTTCTCTAATCTTCATCTACTGGTCCTTGTTGAAGTTTACAAGTAAAATATAAGAAAATCCGAGAGAAATCTAAACCCCTAAATCGGATAACCTAAATCAACATGGGGATTGCTCCAGTTCCATTCAGGGTGCCGTTTCCTGAGCATAGATGCTTTCAGCGCAGCGTATCTGTTGCGTCTCTCGGGTTCTTCGATCTCGTACCACCTCTTGTATGTCTCTATGAATTCGTCTAGGTCCCCTATGCTGAGTTTGCGAGTATGTGCCCAACCGTCCCAAGCAGTCTGGAATGCCTTATCTAGAATACGAGGAACGAGCGGATCGCTGACAAAAGGAACAAGATATGATGCGTTACCCTCGATAAGTGTAGAATCGTTTGCTGCTAGAAGAATCTTATGCTGTTCAGTATCGAGAGTGACAGAGACTTGATGGCTCTTCAGATAGGTGTATATCTCTTTCAGCTTCATCTGAGTGTACGTGTATCAGAGGTTCACTTGCGCTTAACGCCCATGTCCATGATCGCGTGTCCAGTCGCCTTCTCCAAGAGACGGATCAGCATACGGACTTCTTCGTCAGAGAGTGGAGAGATTCGAGCTATGACTTCTGCTGTCGGTGTCGGTTCAGCCTTCTCAGCAGCTTTCTTCTCAGCTCGACGCTGGCGCCTAGCTTCACGCTTAGCCCTCTTGGCTTCCTGTTCTTCAGCAGTCATGTTGATCGTTCGTGTCTTAGCCATTGTGGCCTCCTTTTGTTAAAATATAAGTTCTTATGCGGCTCTTCGCAGAGTCAATATAGTCGTGTCAATGGGAGATATTCCAGTCTTTCTAGCGTTCCTTCCGTTCTTCTTGGCGATATAGCGCCAGAAATGCTCCGCATTGTCGTCCCAGCACCACAGCCGGATAGTTTCACGGTGGGTAGAGAAAAAGCGCTCCAGAAGCGCGTTTGCGGCTCCGTGTGTGCCAGCAGCAGTGTCGAAGTCGCCGATGTGCCAGCAGCCGTGCTCTTTCCAGTAGGTCATAGCTCCGAGCAGTCTGTCTCCTTCGCTCAGAATGACGAACTTGCACTTATACGGCTTGTTCTTGAAAGAGTTTCCGAAGACGCTTGACTTGAACCTGCCGTTCAGGCTGCGAATGAGGGTCCTTGCAGTGTTCCAATCAGATATGGTTGTGAAGCGGTGTTTTCCCATGTTCAAAATATAGGAAAATCCTGATGTTTCGTAAACCCTAAAAACAAGAAAAAGACGAGTTTCCTCGTCTCTTTTGTAAAGATTTGGTTACTTGTCTACTTTAGCATCTGTCTCAGCTTGCGTAGGATCCACCTAGAGACTCTCGAATCTTCTCCACCCGCGTATGATGAGTTTTTCCAGAACAGCTCTGGAAGCTCTCCAGTCACTGAAGCGCTGGTGTCTGATTCAGGATCTTCCTTTGCCCATACCCTGTACTCTATCTTTCCAGTTCTAGCGTTCGTGTAGATAGCGAGCTCGCCATCGAAATCAGAGAATTCGTCAGTGCTGAACCTGTACTCGCCGTCGCCGATCCTCGATGTGACACAGCCTGGAACTTCTACGTCGCCGAGACGGTCAAAGACATAGTGCTCGTAGATTCGGCTCTCGACGATAATTCCAGCAGACTTGAGGGTGTCTAGAGCTTCGCTTATTCTCATCTTCTTCTCCTTATGTGTCTAGCTCATATCCGAGCTCTTCCATGCCTTCGTCAATCGTATCCATCACTTCGTCATAAGACGGTGTTCCAGGAAGCTTCTTGTAGAACTGCATACTGTTGAAGTTGACAGAGATTCCTTTTCCAGGATTGACATAGATTCCTAGAGCAGCGTTCTTGTGCTCGCCATTCACTAGAACTGGTACCTTTACCCAGTAACCTGTGTTCTCGGTGTCTACATCTCTGTACTTCAGACAATCCATATCGCCGAGAAGCTTGTCTCTCACTTCTAGAATCGTGTCGATGTTCTCTCTAAGTTCAAGCAGATTGTTCTTCATATCTTATGCTCCAATGATTGTTGTTCTGTATGCGTTATCTAGAGCCGAGTCGATGCACTCATCAGACTGAGTCTTTCTAACTTCATCGTGAAGAGCCTCGATGTCCATGTTGTCGAGAACCTGACAAGCCTCGTCATAGTTCAACGGATATCGATCCTGCAAGATGTCTGCCAGCTCTTCAGCGAACTGGAGATCGTCCATAGCGTCCAAGTAGTCTATTCTGGCCATAGCGGCGTCAGGAGACTCGTTCAAGATAGCTTCGCTTCCTTCGTCGAGTCTCTTTCTGAAATCGTCAAGCATCGGTTACCTCTTTTTCATTATTTATACTTTTTGTGTAAAACTCTAGCTGCTCTAGCAAGTCTCCGATGTGATACTTCTCTCTGAGCTCATCAACTCTTCTAGCGAGCCTGATCCAGTTCTTGTACTTGCACGTGGGTCTCTTAGCTCTACCGTATGCCGCGATGCATGATCTGCCGAACTGGTATCCGCATATCTGCTCAATTGTCCACCCATTTCGAATGAACCAGTACAGCGCGTGAATGACCTTGGTTCTTACGTATCCGATCTTCAGAGTGATCCTCTTTGGAGTTATGCCCATCTCTTTCAATAGATTGTCGATCAGGACCAGGTCGAACTGCAGGTTCCACGGAACGACAGACGCTCGCAGATTCACGGTGACCTCGTCTGGACTAAGCTCCATCGTCTTCAGGCATCCGCCCTGAACATGGTCATACTCGTGCTTGACGTCAGTGAAGTGGAACGTGCTGTGTCCTTCTTTGACCATCTCGCTATGCGCTCTGTCGATCTCGTTCTCGTTCACGTACAGCCTTCTCAGCTGTATCATCTTCTTTGGTCTGTCAGTGATGTGCTCTCGAATGTCTTTTGACTCAGAGCTGTCGCAGATTATAGTGACGTCGTCCACTCGGCTCGTGTTGCAGCGGAAGTTCTCCATCGCGTACTGAGCCATCTTCTTCTGCGCTTCGTCAAAAGTTGTAGCAGTTACTTGTAAGCTCACTGCGGTCTCCTCATGAATGTTCTCGTCCTGTTCTTCCAGAACTCTTTGATGTGCTTTGGAAATCCATCGACTCCGTCTCGCTCAATCATCAGCTCAGTTCTCAGCGTCAATGCGGCAGCGTATGCGTCAACTGTGTCTGACAGGCCAGGGGTTCCCTTCTTTCCGTTAGTGACTGGTGGAAACTGATTCAAGTCTGGCTTTTGTTCAGAAATCTTTACATAAGAGCTCCACATAGACTTCTTGTCTGAGTCGCCGTGTCCAGTGAACACTTTCTTTATCGTCATTGGCGAGTACAAGTAGATCGGCTTTCCCATGCGCCACAGCGACTGACGGATCCATCCCTCGAACTCAGCTAAGTCGAATACTAGTCCTATCGCTCCAGTCGCACCGAATGCGTAGTCTTCAGCTGCTACCATGTCGGCGTCCTTCACGAAGTCTAGCACATGATCTTGCATGAACATGTACTTGTCATACTTGTCAGCGAACTGGTCTTTGTCATACCACACGCAGTTGGAGCTCGAGTACTTCTTCGTAGTCGTGAATGTCAGCCAGTCGGTACTCACTATCGTCAGGTTCTGGTCTAGTTCC
>JAEEGL010852991.1_pt1 | contig 10324 bp, 7 predicted proteins | sample 9134231 | NCBI WGS metagenome assembly JAEEGL01 (sample SAMN16246548, study PRJNA631951) | gut metagenome | biome: gut microbiome; feature: rumen; material: fiber-attached | host: Bos | place: Iran: Karaj | collected 2018-10
CCCTCGCCCTCCAGACCGACGAGGGCTGGTTCTGGGAATACGACGGCCCCGACGCCGGCTACCTCTCCGTCGCGCTCGACTGCCTCTGGGACCTCGTCGACGCCACCGGCGACGCCGATTTCCGCACCTCCGCCGATCGCGCCCTCGCGTTCCTCCACCGCGTCATCGCCGTCCCCGGCCGCGCCCCCGGGATGCTCAACGCGCGCAACACGGACTACGTCGTCCCCTACGGCATCGCCCGCTTCCTCAACGACGGCACCGATGCGCAGAAGGACGAGGCCGCCGCGCTGATGCGGACGCTCTATTCCGACGTCGCCTCGCCCTCCCACTTCTTCCGCGCCGTCGATGACCGCTACCTCTGCCACTACATCGGCCACTCCATCGCCCGCGCCATCCCGGAGCTCGACAAGGCGGCGCCGCTCCGAGCGCCCGCGACAGCAGCGCGCGCCCCCTTCGACCTTCCCCTCGCCGGCTACGTCTTCCGCCCGGGCGAGAACGGCGCGCCCGACCTCTTCCTCGCGCTCAGGAAAGGCGGATGCCTCCGCGCATCCTACGGCGACGCCTTCGCGCTCGACTTCGGCTGGATCGTCAAGGCGGGAAAGAAACAGTTCGTCTCCCATTGGTGGTCGAAGGACTGGACCGTTTCGTCCAGCGAAAACGCCTGGACCGTCCGTGGACCTCTCGCCCCGCACAAGGAAATGGACTCGACGCCGTTCAAGCACGTCGGCCTCCGCGTCGTCTCGTTCCTGTTCGGGAAGTCCGTCATCGGTCTCCTCAAGAACATCCTCATCTTCAAGAAGGCGAAGAGCCCCTACGCCTTCGAACGCACGATCTCCGTCGAAGGCGGCGCCATCCGTATCGAGGACCGCATCGACGGCCTCTCCGGTTCCGAAACCGTCCTCCCCGCCCCCCGCGCCTCCAAGCGCCACGTCGCCTCCGCCGACAGCTTCCATCCCGAAGACACTGCATTATTGCGAAGGTTTACCATCGTTCGGAAAACGGGACAGACGGGCGATTTCTTTCATTCTAGTAGCACGATCAATCAGAAAGAACCGATGCCCATTTGATTTTGTCCGTATTTTCTATATAATCAGTCTCCCATCGGACATTGATTCCATTCCACGCAATCCTCGCATGAAACTCGAAGCCGTCAAAATCAAAAATTTCCGGACGTTCAAGGATGTCGAAATGACGGACATGCCGTCTTTTTGCGTTCTCGTCGGAGCCAACGGAGTCGGAAAAAGCTCCTTCTTCAACATCTTCGGATTCCTCAAGGACGCTATGTCTCATGACGTCAACCACGCTCTTGTGAAACTCGGAGGCGCGAATGGTTTCCGCGAAGTTCGGAGTCGGAATTGCGAAGGTCCCATCGAAATCGAAATCAAATTCCGCAAGGACTCGAAATCACCACTTGCGACGTACACGCTGAAAATCGACGAAGCCAACGGTCGCGCCTATGTGGCGCTTGAGCAGCTGCGCTACAGGAGGGGAAGCAAAGGGCAGCCATGGTCTTTTCTGAAGTTCGAACGGGGAGAAGGTTACGCCGTTACGAATGAACTCGATTCAAAAACGGTCACGGACGAAAGCAAGCTCGACCGCGATGTCCAAAAGTTGAAATCACCCGATTTGCTTGCCATCAAGGCGTTGGCGCAGTTCCAAAAGTTTCCCGTCATCGTCTCCCTTGGCGAATTGATCGACCGTTGGTACGTTTCCGACTTCCACATCGATCAAGCCCGTTCCGAGCGGGACAGCGGACAGATTGAGCATCTTTCGCGGGAAGGGGAGAATCTGGCCTCCGTGCTCCAGTATCTCCAGAAACAGCACCCGGAAAAGCTCAAACGCATCATAGACAGGCTCGGACACCGAATTCCCGGTGTCACAAACGTCGAAACAAAAATCACGGAAGAAGGGCGAGTCCTTCTCAAGTTCAAAGATGGCGCGTTTGAAGAACCGTTCCTTTCACGCTACGTCTCGGACGGAACGATCAAGATGCTCGCCTACTTGATTCTCCTCCATGATCCAGACCCCTTCCCGATGCTTTGCGTAGAGGAGCCGGAAAACCAGCTTTATCCGTCGTTGTTGGTCGAACTGGCCGAAGAGTTCCGCGCTTACGCGGAGCATGGCGGACTCGTCATGGTGTCTACCCACTCCCCCGATTTTCTTAACGCGGTCGAACTTGACGAGTTGTTCTGTCTCGTCAAGGAAAACGGCTACACGACCGTTCGCCGCGCTCGGGACGACCAACAGGTTCGGACATATATGCAAGCAGGCGATAAACTAGGCCGCATCTGGAAAGACGGGCTTTTCACCGGACTTGATCCAAAATGAACTCGCCGACCCTTGTCTTCTGCTTGGAGGAACCTTCGGCCAGGGCGATGCTGGAAAGCATTCTGCCGCGGTTAATCCCTCCGGACTTTCAATTGCAATTCATGGTTTTCGAAGGGAAGCCGGACTTACTCAATCGGCTCGAAATGCGCATTCGCGCTTGGTGTAGACCGAACTCCCGATTTCTCGTTCTTTGCGATCAAGACGGCGATGATTGCCTGCGACTGAAAGCAAGACTACTTGCCATTCTCCGCAAAACGGGGAAAGGCCGGGATTGCAAAGCGCGCATCGCGTGCCACGAATTGGAAAATTTCTTTTTGGGAGATCTTGGGGCGATTGAAGAAGGTCTTGGTCTCCCTGGGCTTTCCAAGTTGTCGACAAAACGACAATATCGCGATCCCGATGCTCTTGCAAATGCCCCCGATCAACTCGGAAAGATCCTCGGCGAACGATACCGCAAATGTGAAGGAGCCCGCTCCATCGCTCCGCACCTCGATTTGACCGGATCAAATTCGTCCACCAGTTTCAATATGCTTGTTTCGGCCATTCGTGAATTGGCCGGCATGCCGAAGCCGGCTGCTTGTTGACAGCCCCTATGCGCATCCCAGTCGTTCTCCGCAAGCTCTTCCTCTTCCTCGCCGTGGGGCTCCCGGCGTTCCTCGTCGCGTTCCCGCTCAACTTCCTCCTCGTCGACTCGTTCGGGCTCCCGAAGTGGCTCGCCTACGCAATCGTCCTCGTCGTTCAGGTCAACATCAACTTCCCGCTCTGCCGCTGGCTCGTCTTCGAGCCCGCGCCGGGCAAATCGGTCGGACGCCAGTACGTCGAGTTCATGGGCGCCGTCGCCGCGTTCCGCTCGCTTGACTGGCTCTTCTACACGTTCTGCGTCGTGGCGCTCCGCTTCCCCCTTGTCATCGCCGGACGAGACTGCTACTATCTCGCCTACCAGTTCGCCAACGTCGTCATCTTCTCCCTCGCCAAGTTCGTCTTCTGCCGCCGCGCCATCGAAGGAAGCCGCCCATGAAGCTCTTCATCCAGATTCCCTGCCTCAACGAGGAGGCCACGCTTCCGCAGACGCTCGCCGACCTGCCGAAGGCAATCGACGGCGTCGACGAAATCGAGGTGATGGTCGTCGACGACGGCTCGACCGACCGCACCGTCGAGGTCGCCCGCGAGTGCGGCGTGAAGCACGTCGTCTCGCACGGCACCAACCGCGGCCTCGCCGCGGCATTCTCCTCCGGCCGCGACTACGCCCTCGCCCACGGCGCGGACATCCTCGTCAACACCGATGCCGACAACCAATACTGCGGCGCCGACATCGCCAAGCTCGTCATCCCGGTCCTCGAGAACCGCGCCGACATCGTCGTCGGCTGCCGCCCGATCGTCGACAACCCGGAGTTCTCCCGCCTGAAGAAGCTCCTGCAGCTCTGCGGCAGCTGGGCACTGCGGCGCATCTCGAAGACGACGGTCCGCGACGCCCCGTCCGGCTTCCGCGCCTTCTCCCGCGACGCCCTCCAGCGCATCTTCCTCCACTCGCGCTTCTCCTACTGCATGGAGACGCTGATCCAGGCCGGAGCGGCCGGAATGCGCGTCGCTTCCGTCGACGTCCGAGTGAACCCAAAAACACGCGACTCCCGTCTCTTCAAGTCCGTTCCCGAATATCTCCGAAAGACTGGCGGCACGATGCTCTCGATGTTCGTCCTCTATCGGCCGGGAGCTTTTTTCACGCTCCTCTCCGCGCCTTTCTGGGCGTTTTCCCTTCTCCTCGGTTGTCGGTATCTCTGGCTCGTCTACGTGGCAAAACTCGTCGGAACGCGTTTTTTTATTCCCACACTCGTCCTTCTTCTGCTTTGCGCCACGATTGCGTTTCTGCTTGACGTTCTCGCCGTCGTGGGAACGTTGCTCGCCGCGAACCGCCGCTTGGCGGAAGAGGAAGTCTTTCTGTTGAGGAAGAAGGTATGATTTGGCGGTTTCTCCGGTTGAAAACAATTGTCGGTGCCCTACTGTGTTGTATTGTCGTCGGGCTGGGTATTCTGACCGTAGCGAGTTTATTTCTCGAGCATATTCACCATCCGGGCTGGGATTTCACGCTGCGACATGGCGAAGTCTCCTGTCTTCGGGACCTTCGCGTTGATCCGTATGACCTGTTTTCCGGAACCGTGAAAGACGAGTTGTATCTTCCGTTCCGGGCTGGATACGAATACGACGAAAATGCTTTGAACTATCGTTGGGTTGCCGGATATCCTCCTTGGGAATACACGTTGTTGCTTCCGTTTTCCTTTCTTTCGCTTCGTAGCGCCGATGCAATATACAAGGCATTGGAAATAGCCGCGCTTTTTTTCATAGTGGTTTTTGCATTCCGTCGCAGTTCCCGCGTCGAAGCAAGCCAATGGAAACGGCTACTTTTGGCATATTCCATCTTTCTTTTGTCGCCAGAGGCGTGGCACTTCGCATTCCGGTTTGGAAATTGGGCGATTCTCTTTTGTGCCGGCGTGGCGATGATGGTCGTTTGTCTGGAGAAAAAATGGGAAATCTTAGCCGGATTTGCGTGGGCATTCTTGATGATCAAGCCGCAACAGGGCATCTGGTTCGCGATACCTTTTCTCTTTCGACGCCAGTTCAAGACGATTGGAGTCGCGGTCACGACATGTCTCGTCGCGTCGGTTCCACCTGCGGTCCTTTGCGGAAAATCTCCCGTGGAGCTCATTCTGGAAATCCCGAAGTTCCGTGTTCAGGCGTATTTCGAAACATCGCTATTCCCGTCATTCGTGTATTCGTTCGCGGACAAATGGCTGTTTCCGAAAGCAGCCATGGTTTTCGGTTTGGCGGTCTGTCTCGTCTTTTGCCTTTGGTCGTCATGGAAACTCCGCCGCGAAAAAGATTGGTTCGTGTGTCTGCAACCGGTTTTCTTCTGCATTTGTGCTGGCTACCCTCTTTGGCGGCAAGATTGGCTCTATTTCTTTTTCCCGATTCTCTTCTTGCTTGAAACATGGGCAGGGCTGGGCAAGTTTTCATCGTCGGCCAGAAAGGTGTCCTTGCTTTTGGTTATAGCACTCTGCAATCCTCTCTCTTGGGCTCTGCGGTATTCCTCTGTTGCGGCCGGAACCATACTAACCGAATCGGAAGTCCTCTCGTATGCGACGTGGGCTCTGTTCGCATTTCTCGTCTTTCTCGTGCAGTCGGGGATGCAAGTCCCGGATGGACAAAAGGAGACTGCCCCAGACAGATTCGTTTCCGGAGAACCGGTTCGGCCCAATGGGATTTCCGGTTCTCATCCGCCGTCGCGCCCCGCTACGCGGCTGTCGGAAACGGTTCCCGTTTTCCTGTTCTTGACCGGTTGTTTGGCGGGTCTCGCCTTCGTGGCTTTTCTCAAGAACGACCGGCTTCTGGGCGTCGACGACGCCGACATCTTCTTCGGTTACGCGGAAAACCTCTGCAACGGGCGGGGATTCTCCTTTGCGTTGAACGGCGGTCGTTGCGAAGGAACGACCAGTATGCTCTGGCTTCTTCTCTGCTCGATGTGTTTCAAGCTTCGTCTGGGCGAACCCGGCGTCTTGGGCTTGTCCTTTGCGTTGCTTCTGGCTTCGCAGTGGATTTGGCTTCGTGTTCTGTCCAGGATTCTGCCGGCTCGAAACCGTTCGACGCCGGTCCTTTTCGCCTACGTCGTCATGGTCCTTTCGTCCGCGGGATACGTCACGTGGATGACCGTGACCTTGATGGACACCGTCCTCTGGGGTTTCCTGGTCGCCTGGATGACCCTCGCCTTCCTTCGCGAGACGGAGGAGGAAAACGCCGCCCCCCGCGAAAAGGCATTCTTCGCCGTTCCGTTCGTCCTGGCTCCGTGGGCGCGGCCCGAAGCGATGCTCGTCGTTCCCTGCTGTCTGGCGTTGTCCGCCCTGTTCCGGACGACGCACGGAAAGGGACTCCGGACCGAACTCGTCCGGGGCGCGTGGTTCGCCGTCTCCCTTGCGGCGCTCACCGGATTCCGGTTGGCGTATTTCGGCTATCCGTTCCCGAACACCTATTACGCCAAGGTTTCTCCATCGTTCGTTTACAACGTCCAGGCGGGGACCCGATATGCCTTGGAATACGTCCACAGCAACGTCTTCACCTATCTCTGCGTTCTTTGTTCGGTCTTCGTCCTGTTGAAGATGGCGTGGACCGTCTTTTCGCGGCGTACCGGTCGCGACACCGCGTTTTCCGTTTCCGATTTCTTGTGGATGTGGGTTTTCGCGCTCTTCCTCTCCCCGATTCTCGCGGGCGGCGACCACTTCGCCTATTTCCGTTTCTTCCAACCGGTCTGGCCGTTGCTTTGCGTGATGCTCGTTTCCGTCGTCGCCAGGTTTTTCGTCCCGTTCCGGAGATGCCCGTCCGGCATCGGTTGGCCGTGCGTCGTCCTGCTGTTCGCGTTCGTCCTGTTTTCGTTCTTCTCCAGTTTCCGGAAATGGAGGCAGAATCCGGGGTGGCCCCAGTTCTCGCCGATCCGTCAGGAGTTTTCGATCGCCGAAACCGGACGGAACGACGGGCGGATGCTTTCCGGGATGTTCGACGGACTGCCGGAAAAGCCGATTCTCGGCGTCGTCGCGGCCGGCGGCATCTCCCGGACGTACCAAGGAAGAATCGTGGATTTGATGGGCCTCAACAACGTCGACATCGCCCACCATCCCGGCGACCGGATCGGCATCAAGAACCACGCCGCCTTCGAACCGGACCTTTTCGACTCGTTGCACGTGGACATCATGACTTTCTCGCCAGATTCGTTCCATTCCCGGGCGCTCAAGGGAATGCTTGAAACCGAATCATTCGTTTCGAACTGGCGGTGCGGTCGAATCCGGAAGGACGCGACGGGGGAAGAGACGCCGCCATTCTTCGTGGAAAACGGATTCCTCGATCGGCTGCTTGCGACCGGCGACTTCTCCTTCCGCGATTCGTACCGGTTCGAAGACGGATCCTGGAAGATCGTCAAGGAAGACGCCGCTGCCGATTGACGTTCGGGTATTGGATTCCGGCGGAATTGGGCCACCATGCTCCGTGTTTGAAAGGAACGCAGAGCCCGGCCGGAACACGGAGGCGCTTTCGTTCGCTTCGCGGCATCCAGCGGTACTCGGCCGTTCGTTTCTTGATTTGCATGGGCGGGGCTGCGCCCCGCACCCCGCCACACGCCGCCCGGCGTCGCGTGGAAATCTCACGCAAAGTCCGCCAAGTCCGCAAAGGGAGAGTTTGGAAACCAACCTTCGCGGACTTCGCGGACTTCGCGAACTTGGCGTGAGGAAAACAACCCGTGCAAGCCCGTCGCCGCCCCCGGAGCAGGGAAACCCAAAGCCGGCCTTGTTCCCGGCCGGCGGACGGCCCGACCTCGATGCAAAGCGGTATTCTCGGCCTCTGCGTTGACGCTTCGGCTCCCTGCGGTCGCCTCGCTCCGACCTCCGGTCGGCTATGCCTCGCGGTCGCCCTTCGCCTGCGGCTCGGGCTTTGCACTCGGCATTGGCAGCCGCCGCCTCTGCGTTTCCAAACTCCAGCTCCCGCTACCGGGAGTTTTGGCGGAGGGCGTCGAGCTCGCGGGCGACGAAGTGGACGGTCGGGTGGTCGGGGGCGACGCGGCGCGCCGGCGGCGACCGGATGGCCCGCGCGAAGCGCGGGCGGGAGAGTGCTTGAAGCCCAACAACTCGAGTTGCTACAATCGTGGTCAGAATAGCAAGTCGAGTTGCTAAAATGCGAAAGATGCATCGAAACAGAAGTTTTGCTTGCGTTCCTAGGTGGATTCTGCTAGATTTCTGATTCGCAAACGAACGTTTCGCAAACATCGGTATCACAAACCTACGTTTGTGAACATAGAGGAGTCATCATGGATTTCTACGGAAGAGAGGAAGAACGGGCAGAACTGGAGCGGATCCGCGAACGATCGCTCGCGAGCGCGCGCTTCACGGTCGTGACGGGGCGGCGGCGCGTCGGAAAGACCGAATTGCTCGAACGGGCCTACGACGACGGACGGACGCCCTACCTCCACTTTCTGGTCACGAGGCGCTCGGAGCGGGATCTTTGCACGACGTTCCAGGAGCAGGCGCAGCAGGCGCTCGGACGTCCGTTCCTCGGTCGCGCGGATCGGTTCGGGGACCTTTTCGGGCAACTGCTTGAATACGCCGTCACAACGCCGTTCACGCTCGTAATCGACGAGTTCCAGGAGCTGGACCGCATCGATCCGGGCATCTTCGGCGAGATCCAGGGCGCCTGGGACCGGTGGCACGGGAAGGCGAAGGTCAACCTCGTCGCCTGCGGCAGTGTCAATCGGATGATGACGAAGATCTTCCTCGACGACTCCCAGCCGCTCTACGGGCGCAACACCGGACGGCTCGACGTGGGCCCGTTCCCGACGGCGGTCCTCCGGCGCATCCTCGCGGACCGCAATCCCCGCTTCGAGGGTCGCGACCTGCTCGCGCTCTGGACGCTCACGGGCGGCGTCGCGCGCTACGTAGAGCTCTTCATGGACGTCGGCGCGACCACGCGCGGGGCGATGCTGGACGAGGTCTTCGGCCCCAGTTCGGCCTACATCGACGAGGGCCGGGTCGTCCTGAGCGACGAGTTCGGCAAGGAGGGCGGCGTCTACTTCTCGATCCTCGCCGCGATCGCCTCGGGGCGCACGTCCTACGGGGACATCCGGAACGCCGTCGGGGAGGAGATCGGAGGGCATCTCACGAAGCTCGAGCGCGTCTACGGGTTCGTCTCGAAGGCGCGCCCCTTCCGCGGCAGGGACGCCGGGCGGGACTTCCACTACCGGATCGACGACGCCTTCTTCCGGTTCTGGTTCCGGTTCGTCCACCGGTACATGCACCTCGTCGAGCAGCGGCAGCGCGGCGTTCTGCGGCAGATCGTCGAACGGGACTTCGACGCCTTCGCGGGAACGGCGCTGGAACGCTGGTTCCGGACGAAGCTCCTGGAGGAGGGGCGCTACACCCGGGTCGAGGGCTGGTGGGACCGCAAGGGCGAGAACGAGATCGACCTCGTGTGCGAGAACGAGGCCGACGGCACGCTCGACTTCCGAGAAGTCAAGACCGATCCGCGGCGATTCGACCCGCGGGCGTTCGACCTGAAGGTCGCCGCGTTCTTCCGCAAGAATCCGGACCTGCGCCGCGAGCGCTTCGGCGTGGGCGGACTCTCCCTCGAGGATATGTAGAACAAGGGCGAGTCGCATTCCGGTCCTCAGGGGGCGGGCTCGGCGCGGAGGGCGTCGAGTTCGCGCGAGACGAAGAGGACGGTCGGGTGGTCGGGGGCGACGCGGCGGGCCGCTTCCAGCAGGGCGGAGAGGGCAGGGGAGTCCCCGCGCTCCCGGGCCGATTCGGCGAGGTGGGAGACGGCGTCGAAGAAGGCGACGTATTCGCCCTCGTTCAGGGCCTCCCGTCCGCGCACGAGCTCCACCGCGGCGCGGAACGCCTCCTCCGCCTTCGCGTCGTCGCGGACCGCCTCGGCGCGATAGGCCTGCCCGAGCGTGTCGGCCAGCTCGATCGACGAGGGGTTGAGGCGCCGCCCCTCCTCGGCGATGCGCAGGGCGAGATCCTCGTCCTTCAGCATGCGCAGGGCGACGTGGAAGGCCGAGCCCCACGCCTCGACGTTGTGCGGGTCGGCGCGCGCGGCCGCCCAGAACCAGGGCATCAGCTCCACCGAGCGCTCGCCGTCGAGGTGCCGGTGGACCTCCGGGGCACGGATGCCGGCGTTGATCCAGCGCCACGGGTCGGGCCCGTGCGACTCGCGGCCCTCCTCGTCGTGGTCGTCCTCGTCTTCGTGGTCGTGCTCGTCGTGCTCGTTCTTCGCCGCCTGGCACTCCTCGCACGTCTCGCCCTCGCCGTGCTCGTGGTGGTGGTGGAGATCGTGGATGTCGGAGACGCCGCCGTGGAAGTAGACGTCGGCCTCGCGGACCATCGCGCCGGCGAGGTCCTTGCGGGCGTCTCCGAGCAGGACGGCGAGCAGGTCGCCGCCCGCCAGGGCCTGCGGGAGGCGCGTCGGGTCC
>JAEEGL011082227.1_pt1 | contig 10324 bp, 12 predicted proteins | sample 9134231 | NCBI WGS metagenome assembly JAEEGL01 (sample SAMN16246548, study PRJNA631951) | gut metagenome | biome: gut microbiome; feature: rumen; material: fiber-attached | host: Bos | place: Iran: Karaj | collected 2018-10
GAAATTGTAGATCTTAACTCCATAATGAAGCATAGCTTTAAATGTTTTAAGTACATCATTTTTAGATACATCTTTCATGCCTTTAGAATTCATAACTTTTTTCCATGCTTCATAATGATGAATGTTATAATCAACACATTTAATTTTTAGTAGTTCTTTAAAATGCTTTTCAACATACCTATAGCCAACTTTAGTGCTGACTCTAACTTTATCATCTTGATATGCAATAAAAGACTCCCATAAATCACCAAGTGTCATTTTTTCAGGTACTTTAACAGGATCAGACTTCATTTGACTAATGTATTCAGCTTCAGCTTCCTTTGCCTCAAATTTAGTCATATACTTTTTACTTTGATATCTTTGATTATTATTAAATTCATCTTTATAGCATACTCTAAAGTACCAACATCTACCATCTTTGGTTGGAGTCTTTGATTTAGAAATAGGCATAATAAAATCACTTTCCTTTCTTACTTTATTGTGTAAGTACCTGAAAAGTGATATAATGTACTTGGAAGCCAATTATAACAATCCTTTCAGGATTTGTTTTAGAGTTTGTAGACTTTTTAAATTGTGTTTCTATTTGACTTACTGTTCCAGCAGTAGGTCTTTTTTTATATCTTTAATTGAACATAGTGTAATTTTCCTAATATTTCAACATCACATTTATCTTTTGATACAACATAAGTATCAGTAGGTTGTCCTTTTAATACTAATGATGGAATAAATATGTATTCACTTTCAGTAACAATAACCTTTGCTATTTGACCAGCCCCATTTTTAAATCTAACAAAATAGAATTTATCAGATTCAGTAATAGTATCAGTTTTAATAAATTTAGCAACACTACCAAAAGCAAATTTAGAAAATACAAATTCGTAAATATCACTTAATGCAATTCCGAATCTTTCTTTATCTTTAGTAAATAAAACAGTTTCATAGTCAACGACTCTTTCTTCTGGTATTTCATTTACATCAACATTAGCTGGTATATAGTCATATATAGGATAAATAACACCTGCATGATCTTCAGCAAATTCGTCATCTAATCCAGCAAAGAAATGATCGACTGAAGTATTAAAATATTTAGCTAATAGATCTAATTTCTCTGGTCTAGGCATTTTATTGCCTTTTAGCCATTCACATAAAGTGGAATATTTTATATCTAGATCTTCAGCTAGTTGTTTTCTATTTATCTTTTTATTTGCCATTAAATGCTTGATATTCTTGGCAACTTTAAGTTTTGTGTTAGTATCATTCATATTTTATTCCTCCTAACTAATCCCATTATAGCCTAGATTTTCCCTAAAGTCAACTAATATTTCACCAAAAAGTGTAATTTAATAGTAAAAATAATTTAAAAGTGTATTAAACATCTTGACAATCTCATCTAAAAGTGTAAAAATTAAAATAGAAAGGAGAGATCAGAATGTGAAAAGTGTAATATTTAAAAAGTCTACAAACTTTAAAACTATAAAATAAAAGAGAAAGGGATGATAACAAATGGATAGTAATAAGTTAAATGCAAAAGACTTACTAGCAATAGCTTCCAGCCAATGGGCTAGTGCTAAAGACATTATGATTATTGGCAGTGTTGGTAGAAATAAAGCATATGCTATTAGAAATGAAATAATAGCAGATTATTACGATGGAGATAAAAGAGTTAGGAATAGAAGATTAGTACCTATGACTGAGGTATTAAAGTATTTTAATATTAATATTGATTATCTTCGTGAGGTGTCAACATATGAAAAATAGTAGTATTGTATTCGCTTTTTATAAAACTTATGTCATATAACAAAACTGCTATGTTTTTTTTCTTGAAACCAGAGAATTACTATAGACAAGACTTTGTAAGAAAGATTAGAAGCTTAAAAAATGGATTTGAGTATCTTACATTATATGAGGAAATATTAACAGATACTTTAAATAAAGAGGGAGTATTAGCTAATTTTTATGGAGATGAAATAGTTCCTTACACTATAGATGAATTAGCAACAATATTTCAACATAAGCCATCAATCATAAAAAGTGGATTAGAATTATTTGAAAAATATAAAATGATTGAAAAAAATGATGATGGAGCATACTTTATTCCTAATGCTTTAGAGTTTACAAAGAGAACTACTGTAGGATCAGTAAAGAAAAAAGAACAAAGAAATAACAAGAAACTTAAGGAACAAGAAGATTTAGAGGTGGACATTTGTCCATCAAGTGATGAAGAAGAATGTCTGACAAATATAGATAAAGAAATAAATATAAATAAAGATATAAATAATAATAAGAGTGAGATAGTAGAAATAGAAGATAAAAAAGATAATAGACAGGAAACTGCCTCTCTTCCTACTAACACTATTTTAAAAGATGTTTTAAATTTGTTTAATGAATATGAGGGCTATGAAAGATACCATTCAAATAATGAAAAAGATACTGCTGAAATAATAGATAAAATTAATAAAGGATTTAAGTTTGAATCATTTAATAAAGTATTTAAAAAGAAATTATCTGAATGGGGATGTAGCGAAAAGATGAAAGCTTTTATTAGACCTAAAACACTTTATGGAGATAGATTTGAACAATATTTAAAAGAATCGGAGATTAAAGAAGTTGATGAACTCGAAGATATTGTTAACCACATATACTCTGAATAATCAAGAACTATTAAAGTTGATTAGAAAACTAAAATGTTTATATCCATATTTTTTTAAAAAGTTAAATAAACAGGAATTAAGAGATTATGTTAATATGTTTTATGAATTTTATCATGAATATGATTATGACATTTTGAATAAAATGATAGATAAATGCTTTGATTTTAAAATGAAATATATGCCAACATTTGCAGAGCTTAATAATAATTTAGAAGATGCTCTTATTGGTAGAATATTTGAAATAGTAAATATTATGCATGATAAAGGATTTTATAGAATTGGGGCAACAGGAACACCAGATGAGATAAGTCATAAAGAGTTTCTTGCTTATGATAAAGTGCTAGAAGAATTGATAAACCATAATTTACATAAAGCTCATCGTGAAGAAATAATAAATTATATTAATGATAATAGTGATATGGAGAAATATAAGCAAATGTATTTATTCGAGGGAATATTTTGTTAAGATCATGTGCTGTATGTGGTGGAATCCATGAAGAAGATAAAATGTGTAAAAGAACATATAAAAAGGATAGTAAGGCATACTACTTTAGAAATAGTAATAAATGGATTTTAAAAAGAGAACAAATAAAGAAAAGAGATAAGTACTTATGCCAAGTATGTTTAAAGCATGGCATATACACATACAATAATCTTCAAGTGCATCACATAGTTCCAATAAATATTGATTATTCTAAAAGACTTGATAGTAATAATTTAATAACATTATGTTCAATACACCATAAAGATGCTGAAAGATGTATTATAAAGCCAGATGAATTATATGATTTAATAGACTCCCCCCCGAGGGTAGATAAGTAAAAAATAATGTTTTTTCCACACCCACAGCCCACCTACATTCACACAATTTTAAGTTTTCCGTGAGTTTTTTGGAAAACAGTTGTTATTACATAAGGAAAAAAGCGAAAATAAAAGAGTATTAGAAACCTGTAATGGTTAAGCTAGTACTCGATTTTTTTTAGATCTAAAGGATCTTCACTAATAACTTCTAAAGAATATTTAATCCGTAATAGTTTAATTACTTCAGCTTTAGTTTTTTCATAGTTTTCATTAAGAAGATTGAACATATCGGAAGCTGAATTATAGTGCTGTAAGAATGTTGCCTCCCACATAGCATTCCTATAAAAAGAACTAGCAATATAAAAAGCGATTACTTCAGGCATAACATATTCTTCAACATAGCAATGATAGTTATCATAAAAGGGATTAATAACCTTTTCACATTCTTCATCGCTAATATCTTCATCAGTGGATTTTCTTAACATAAACACCTCCGTGTAGTATATATCACTCTAAATAGTAAATATTGCAAGTATATTTGAATTTCTTGTCTAACTTGATGTAGTTTAATAGGAAAAAACGTATTTTAATGATATAATATTATATGTACAGAAGACTACTTGATAGGAGGTGATTGGTATGGCAGATAAGTTTAGAGTAGTTTCGTTATTCTCAGGTATCGGTGGATTTGAAAAAGGATTAGAAAAATCTAATTTAAAATATAATGTTGTATTTGCTTCAGAGATAGATAGATTTGCAATTGAAACATACGGTTATAACTATTCATTAAAAACTATGCACGGAGATATAAAACAAGTAAATGAAAAAGATATTCCAGATCATGACTTACTGTGTGCAGGATTTCCATGTCAATCATTTTCGGTAGCAGGAAAAAGAAGAGGATTTAATGATATTCGCGGGACTTTATTCTTTGATATTGTTAGAATATTAAAAGAAAAAAAACCAAAATACATATTATTAGAGAATGTTAAAAATCTAATTAGTCATGATAGTAGTAATACCATTAAGACAATATTAAAAAACATTTCAGAATGTGGATATACATTTGATATAACAGTTATTAATTCTAATGAAGCAGGAGTGCCTCAAAGTCGTGAAAGAACTTATATTGTGGGTGTATACAATAAAGACACTGAAAAATTTGAAGAAGACAAAAGAAACTCAAAAATTAATGAAATAAAAAAATGGGCTAATTCGAAAAAACTTAATACAATGAACTTTTTTAATAAAGTAGAATTTAATACAAAATCAAAATTTATAAATGATATTTTAGATTCAGAGGTAGATAAAAAGTATTATATTGATTCTAAAAAAGTGGAGTCATATTTAAGCACAATAGATAAAGAAAAATTGAATGTGAAAAAAGAAAGAAAAATCAAAAAAGAATTGGATCTACCTAAAGAAGTTCACAATGATTTGGAAAGGCAAAGAAGAGTTTATTCAGTATATGGAATCTCTCCAACATTACTTGCTAGATCTGATAGTCCGAAAATAATAATAAGCAATGGAGATAAATTAACTATAAGAAAGATTACTCCATATGAAGCATTAAAAATACAAGGATTTGATACAAAATTCGTTAATAATGTTATTAAAAATGGAATGAGTGATACACAGTTATATAAACAAGCTGGTAATGCTGTTAGTCCTCCAGTAATAACACAAATAATCAATAGTATGGTGGAGATGTTATATGAAGAAGTTTAAATTTATTGACCTTTTTTGTGGCCTTGGTGGATTTAGAATAGCTATGGAAAATAACGGTGGACAATGTGTTTTTTCTTGCGATAATAATATAGATGTTTGCAAAGTTTATGAGAATAACTTCGGAGATAATCCATATGGAGATATAACAGAAGTATCTGAAAAAGAGCTTCCTAAATATGATGTTTTATGTGCAGGCTTTCCATGCCAGCCATTTAGTATTGCAGGTAAAAGAATGGGCTTTAATGATTCTCGTGGTACTATGTTTTTTGAAGTTGCTAGAATCATTAAATATACAAAACCTAAAATTGCTTTTCTAGAGAATGTTTCTGGTATAGTTAGTCATGATTCAGGAAGAACTATTAAAGTGATAACAAATACACTAAATGAATTAGGTTATGTTGTTAATACAAAAGTTATGAACGCAAAAGACTATGGAATACCACAGAATAGAAATAGATGGTATTGTGTTGCAATTAGAAAAGATTTATATACAAAAGATTTTAAATTTCCTGATAAAAAGGATTTAGAGTATACACTAAAAGATATAATTAAGAAAAATAGCACAGATGATTATAATTCATCTCCAACTGCAATAAGTAATATAAATAAGTTTATAACAGATTTCAAAAAGAGTACAAGATATGAAGACAATGGAAATTATATTATTGCAAACGAGATTAGAGCATCTAAATGCAACTTTAGAAGCGATGGTATATCGCCATGTTTAACAGCTAAAATGGGAACAGGTGGAAATAATATTCCTGTAGTTGTTGAATACAAAAGAAAACTAACAGAAAAAGAATGTTTAAGAATAATGGGCTTTCCTGAATCTTACAAAATTAAAAAGAATAATATGCAGTCATATAAACAAATTGGTAATAGTGTGGTAGTTCCAGTAATTAATGATATTGCAAAAAAAATTGTTGAGTATTTGTAGGTGGTAGAATGGTAAGAGTTATAGGTAGTAATGCACATGGTAATAGAAATGAATTAAAAATTGTTGAGGCTTTAAATCAAAAAGCTTTTTCAACTCTAAATAATAATTTAAAAGAGTTTGTTAAATATGTTGCTGAAGATAATAATATTGCATTAAATCCAAATACAATTATTAAGGCAGAATATGAATCAAATACACGATTAAAGCAAGATTTTTATTTATACATAGAAGATCAAAAATACTGTATAAGTCTTAAGATGGGTAGTGGAAATAGTGTCCATCAAGAAAAGTGTGAAGATTTCGTGCGCTACATAAAAAACGAATTAAATGCAAGTGATGAAATATGCAATAATTTTCGCTTTTTCTTGTGGGCTGATGGAACTTTAGATGGCACAGGCTCTACTGAAAAAGATGAAGACGGGAACATTATATCTAGATTTACTTCAGCAGAATTTAGAGAAAGATATCCTCAGAAGTTTGAAAAGTTACAGTCTTTCTTAAGTGCTAACCAAGAGCCTTTAATTAGAAGATTTTTATTTGTTGGTAGACATAATAGTAGAGTTGATTATGTTTATCACGGAAATGAAATAAATGGTTTCTGGGTATCTACTAAAGAAATAATTAGCTATAATATTGAAAATAGTCGTGGTAAAGGATTGCATGTTGGAAAACTATCATTACAAGCTTGGAATGTTTCTAAAAAAGGAAATACAGAACATAAGAGAGGACAACTTCAAGTAAAATATTCACAAATGGAAAATGACTTTTTCTCATTGATGAAAAAACATATTTCTAATGTTAATACATTTTTAGGAAATAAAGAAGAATTTGATATATCTAGAAGATTTAATAAAAATAAAACATCACCTATTTGGAAAGAATTAACGGCAGGACTTGATAATTTAGATAGTGTATATATGATTAAAGTATCAAATAGAATTTTATCACATTTAAGTAATAAAAAAGTTTATCCAAAAGCAGATGCATTTTTAGTTGAGTGTGATTTTGATCCAGATTATCTTTTATCAAAAGAATATTCATTAGATGAATCTGACTTAATAGGTAGAAGTTTTAAGCCTATTGAAAACACAGGTATATCAGTTAAGATGAATGGATCTACAGGATATACAATTCAAAAGTTAACGTATGACTCATTTATAAAAGCATTCTCTGATATTATCGACGAGCCTACATATATTTTTCTTGCTTTACTTTTATATAGCAACGATAGAGAAAAGTATAAAAATCATGATATGGCTAAATTATTGGTAATTGATGAAACAGAAGTTAAATCATATTATATAGACGAAATAGGTAGAGATTTAGATTTAGATAACATAGAAGATTTGTCAACTATAAGAAACTGGGCACAGAAAGAATTAAAAGAATCAATACAGGATAACATTGAAATTTATAAATCATTATTTACAGGATCAACTTGGTTCGATGAACCGTATGTTGCACACTATGTTTATATTAATAAGAAGATTTCTGAAAATAAATTAACTGACTTTTCAATTACTACAGGATCAGGTAGAAGTAAAGGAAAATTTTCTATAGAAATAAAGCCTATAATTGATAATGAAGATATAGTCGAAGAAGAGACAAGTGAATGAAAAGAGCTCACCAAATGGTGGGCTTTAATTTTTGTTTGATAAAAACATTATTTTAGTTATATGCAATAAAGCATCATGATTATTATTAGTAGAAATATTTCCTTTAACTATGATAGTTTCATTAGCAGAACAAAAGTCGATCATTTTTTGTTTAATACCTTTAGTGACTATTAATTTTAGTATTTTATCATTACTAATTTCAAGAAACAAGAATGTTGTATTATTAATTGTCTCCATCTTGATGTACTTTCCTATAAGAGAAAACTGATTAATATCAAACATTAATCATCTTTATCCTTTCGATAGCTTTTAGCATTTAAATAATCAACTATTTGTTCTTCAATTTTATGTCTAAATTTCATTAACACTTCAAGATCTCTTGGATTTTTAGCAGATAAAACAATATCGACATTCTTAATAGTAAAGAAACCATGATAGTCACCATTCCTGCTTATACATTCAACTCGATTCTTCTGCTTAATAATATACTTCATTATACACCTCCAAATAAAGTCGTAATATATATCACTCTTAATGGGAAATTAGTCAAGTAATGGTAGACTTATAAGCGATTAAATGATATGTTGTATATGAAGATAACAATAAAAAGATGTGGAAAATTAGCGATTTTAGAACCATTTTTAGAACCATTTTGAGTAAACTTAGCAGGTTAGAACCAGTAAGAACTAACGAGAAAAGTGCCGTAAAATAAGGAAAAGTGCAAAATGGCAGTGGTAAAAACACAAAACATTGACAGCCATGTGGCAGTGGTAAAAAATATAAACAATGTTGTGGTAAATAGCTCGCAAAGGCCCTTAAATAAAGGGATTGCGAGTTTTTCTTTGAATAGGCAAAAATTCAAATTTTTATAAAAAACACGTTTTAGATACAGTTTAGATACAGTTTTTTATGATATAATATTTATTGAAAAGAAGTGATAATATGAAAATATCTACAAAAGGAAGATATGCTTTGAGAATAATGGTTGACATAGCACAAAATAGTAGAAATGATTATGTGTCAATTAAAAGTATATCTGAAAGACAAAATATTTCTAATAAATATATTGAACAAATAGTTTCTAAATTATTGAAAGCTGATATGTTAATAACATATAGAGGTCATACTGGTGGATATAAATTATCTAAAAAGCCAAGTGAATATAAAGTTGGAGATATAATTAGGGTTGCTGAAGGAGATTTAAATATTATTGATTGTGTTCATGGATTTGATTGTCCAAGAAAAGTAGGATGTTCAACATATTCATTTTGGAAGGGTTTAGATACAGTTATTAATGAATATGTCGATTCATATACATTAGAAGAATTATTGAAATAATTCTTTTTTAATAGTTTTAATTCCTATTGAATTAGTATGAATTAAATGATAAAATATTTTAGGAACGGAGGAAAAATGAAAAATATATATTTTGATAATGCAGCTACTACTAAAATAGATGATACAGTTTTAGAGAAAATGTTACCATATTTAAAAGATAATTATGGTAATGCTAGTGCTATATATAAATTAGGAAAAGAATCACATAAAGTTATTGAAGAAGTAAGAAGCTTTGTTGCTGAAACATTTAATTGTAATAAAGATGAAATATATTTTACATCTGGAGGAAGTGAAAGTGATAATACTGCTTTAAAAGGCATTGCTTATGCTAATAGAAATAAAGGTAAACATATTATTACTTCTAAAATAGAACATCCAGCGATACTTGAAACTTGCAAGCAACTTTCTAAAGAAGGATTTGAAATAACATATTTAAATGTTGATGAGAATGGAATTGTTGATTTAGATGAATTAAAAAGTTCTATAAGAGAAGATACTATATTAATATCAATTATGTTTGCTAATAATGAAATAGGTACAATTGAACCAATTGAGGAAATAGGAAAAATTGCTCATGAACATAATATTTATTTTCATACTGATGCTGTACAAGCAGTAGGATCAATTAAAATAGATGTAGAAAAATTAAATATAGATAGTTTATCTCTTTCAGCTCATAAGTTTTATGGGCCAAAAGGTATTGGTGTTCTATATATGAAGAAAGGAATAAAGTTTAATCCTTTAATAAATGGTGGACATCAAGAAAAATCTAAACGTGCTGGTACAGAAAATGTTGCTAGTATAGTTGGTCTTGGAGAAGCACTTAAAATTGCTTATGAAACACTTGATAAAAAGAATAAAAAGATTAAAGAACTAAGAGATTATTATTTCAAAGAAGTAGAAAAAAGAATCCCTTATATAAAAATAAATGGTGATTTAGAGAGTAGACTTCCTGGTAATGCAAATATATCATTTAGATTCATTGAAGGAGAAGGATTATTATTAAATCTTGATAATGTTGGTATATGTGCTTCAAGTGGGAGCGCTTGTACATCGGGTTCTCTTGATCCATCACATGTTCTTTTAGCTATTGGACTTCCTCATGAAATAGCACATGGTTCTCTTAGAATATCAATAGGAAAATATAATACAAAAGAAGAAGTTGATTATTTAATAGATAATTTAGTTGAAATAGTAGAAAGACTTAGAAATATGTCACCTTTATATGAAGAATTTTTAGAGGAGGAAAAATA
>JAEEGL011176704.1_pt1 | contig 10324 bp, 8 predicted proteins | sample 9134231 | NCBI WGS metagenome assembly JAEEGL01 (sample SAMN16246548, study PRJNA631951) | gut metagenome | biome: gut microbiome; feature: rumen; material: fiber-attached | host: Bos | place: Iran: Karaj | collected 2018-10
CCCGCCGCCGCGATCTTGTGGAAAATCTCCCAGTTGAACTCGCCGGTCTCCTCGAGTTCGTCGAGGAGCTCAGACGTAAATTCCGTTTCCGCGAACTCGCGGTAGAACTTACGCATCATCTGATATTTCTCAGATAGAATCATATGGTTTTTCCTCCTGCTTTCAGATTTTTCTTTTCTGTATCCCTGCCGGGCGCCGCCCGCCGGAAAGGGGCGGAAAGCGGCCGGCGATAGGCCGTTTCAAGCACGCACAGATGCCCGCTTTTCAACAGATTATATTATAGCTTTTCTCCCCTGAAGATTGTATTATCCTGTTTCATACTTTTTTACGAACAAAAATGTAATAAAAAATGAAAATCTATTGAAATGATACATAATTTTTGGTAGAATTACGAATGAAACAGGAAGGAAACGAGTTCGTTTGCCGTCTGAACAGGTGAAAAAGGGGGAGTATCCTTGAGTTCCGCGCTGTTTGATTACGAATGGCAGTTCCTGGTGCAGATGCTGACCAGGATCTTCTGCTGCGAGACGTATACCGAAGCCTGCGACACCCTGCTCCGGCAGCTGCGCACGCTGATCCCGTTCGACGCCGCCACCATCTTCCGCACCGGCCGGAAGGACGGGCAGGCGGTGGTGTCCGATCCCGTGAGCATGGACCTGCCGAACACGAAATCCGACGATCTCGCGTTCATGACGGGCGAGTACCCGCGCTGGAGCGAGTTCATCATGTCCCCCTACAGCATGGTGTTCCGGCAGTCCGACCTCATCCCTCCGGGAAAGTGGGAGACGACGCGGGTGTATCAGGAGATCTGGAAGCCGAAGGGGATCTTCTGGGGGCTGTTCATGTCCGTCGTGGCCAACGACCGCCCTCTGATCATGCTGTGCATCCACAGGGAGAAGGACGACGAGGATTTCAGCGCGAGGGACATCTATCTGATGAACGTGCTGAAGGATCCGCTGGAGAAGAAGTTCGGCCAGCTCCTGGACGAGTCCAGGCGCGTTGTCGCCAGCAACCCGCCCGGAAAGCTCAGCCGCGCGGCGGCTTCCTACGGACTGACGAAGCGGGAAACGGAGATCGTCTACATGGTGTGCGCCGGCAAATCCAGCGAGGAGATCTGCGAGAAGCTGTACATCACGGCGGCGACCCTGAGCAAGCACCTGTCCAACATCTACGGGAAGACGAAGGTGCGCAACAGGACGCAGCTGTTCGGCATGTTCCACGATATCATACAGTGAGGACCGCAGTCTCTGCGGGACAGAGGAAAGCCGCCCGGACCGGGCGGCTTTTTCGTGTGAAGAGGGGATGACGATCAGTGCCTCCGGCGGCGGATGACGATGCCGGAGGGGATGGAGAGGAGAAGGATCACCGCCATGGCCATGACGGCATATTTTACCCGCTCTTTCTCTGACATGGTCAGCGCCCAGGAGCGTTCGGCCAGCCGGCGCAGTCCGGGATCGCGGTCGTGAACGGAGGCCAGCGCGGCGGCGTACGCGTCCTCGGCGGCGTCGACCGCCTCAAAGCGGCGGGCGGCCAACGCGGAGAATTCCTCCTCCGCCTTCTGGAGATAGAAGACGGCATCGGCGATGCGCAGCGTTTCGGCGTACTGGGGAAGCACCAGTTCCTCGGAGCCGTCTTCGCCCGTCATCCAGTACGGGCTCGTGCCCAGTACGACGACGATCAGCCGGTGCGCGCCGTTGTCGAAGCAGGAGGCCAGGCAGTTTCCGGCCGGAGTGGAGGATCCCGTCTTGATCCCGGTCGCCATGGGGCTGTAGTAGGGATTGGGAACGTAGGTCCCGCTGGAGTCTCTGACCTGCTCCAGCAGCAGGCGGTTGGTGTTCTCGAGTTCCCGGGGGCCGTTCAGGTTGGTGGCAGGCATGGTATACCGGACGGTGGAGACGATGTCGCGGAAGGCCTGATGGGTCATGCATTCCCTGGCGATGATGGCCAGCGACCGGGCATTGGTCGTCATCTCAGGATCCGGATATCCGGAGGGATCGGTAAAGTGAGTGCCGGTGCAGCCGAGCTCCGCCGCCCGTTCATCCATCCGCCGGCAGAAGACCTCTACCGGATCTCCGAGGACCCATCCCAGGACGCGGCTGGCCATGCAGTCGGAGGAGACCATGTGGGCATAGAGGAGCTCTTCCACCGTGAACTCCTCGCCGGGAACGATCTCGACGTTCATGCGGCTGGCGTCGTACGGCATCCCGGCGAGCATCCGATCCTCCACCGTTATCCTGGCTGACAGGGAACACTCGCCGCGTTCCACGGCCTCCAGGATCAGGAGGGCGGTCATCATCTTGGCGGTGCTGGCCGGTTCCCGCGGGTCGTCGCCGTGCCAGGAGAACAGGATCTCTCCGGTGTCGGCGTCCATGGCGACCGCCGCGGCGGCTTCGACATCTCCGACCCGGTCCGCGGCGTCCACGGCGAGAGCTCCCGCGGGAAGCAGGAGGAGAAAAGCCAGGAGCAGAACGAAAGCGGCAAGCTTTTTCATCGGAAAACACCTCTGTCGGACGGATACGGTCCGTTTTTTCCAGTATACCACGAGGGACGGGAAACACAAAGGGCGGAAGGACAAAAATCTTGCCCAACGGGACGATCTTGGATATACTGGACCGGAAAGGAATCAGGACTGCTTTTATTTGGAAGGTGACCTGTTATGAAGAAATGGAACATCGGTGGCCCCGGCGCGCTGAGCAAGAGGTGGCCGAAGGACGAGAACGGCGTGGAGATCGCCCCCGCGTTCTTCCAGCATGTGGGAGGAAGCGAACTGGATGTGGAGATGGCGGCGAATCTGATCGAGGCCTACGGGATCCCTGTCCTGCGCAAGCCCGTGCTGGACGGAGACCTCGGACGGGTGATCATCGGCTACTCCGGGCCCGGCGTGGATCTGTACGTTCCGGAGACCATGCTGGAGGACGCTCAGAACATCGTCTCTGCGGATATCGTAGAGGATGAGGAAAGCGCCGATGACGCCGAATGACAGATACCGCCTGTGGCGCGAGCGGGCGGGAGCGGAAAGCGGACCTGCCGCCGCCATGACGGAGGAGGAGATCGCCGCCGCCTTCGACGGGCTGATCTCCTTCGGGACTGCCGGCCTGCGCGCTGTGATGGGGCCGGGTTCCGCCAGGATGAACGTTCATACGGTCCTGCTGACGGCCCGCGCCCTGGCGAAGGCCATTCCGGAGAGACCGGAGACCTTCTCGGGCACCGGAGTGTGCATATGCTACGACAGCCGCAGGAACAGCCGGCTGTTTGCCGAGACCTGCGCCGCCGCCATGGCGGAGGCGGGGTTTCCCGTGCTCTTTTTCGAGGATCTCCGGCCGACGCCGGAGATCTCGTTTGCCGTGCGTTTTTACGGATGCGCGGCGGGCATCAACATCACGGCCAGCCACAATCCCAGAGAGTATAACGGGCTGAAGGTGTACGGGAGCGACGGGGGCCAGCTGGTGCCGGCGCCCGCAGCGGCGGTGGCCGCCCATATGGACGAGGAGGATCTGTTTCTTCCCCCGCCTGCCCTCACGTTCCGGCAGGCGCTGGAGGAGGGGAGGATCCGTCTCCTGGGGAAGGAGACGGACGAGGCGTTCCTCTCACGCGTGCTGGAGACCGCGGAGCCCTGCCGGGCGGACCTTTCCGGATTCCGGATCGTATACACGCCCTTTCACGGGACGGGGGCAAAGGTGATCCCCGAGGCCCTGAGGAGAATGGGCGCGGACCGGGTGTTCTGCGTGGAAGAGCAGATGACGCCGGACGGGGATTTTCCCACCGTGGATTCCCCGAATCCGGAATACAGGGAGAGTTTCCGGCTGGCGGAGGAGCTGGCGGACCGGGTGGGGGCCGACTGGATTATCGGCTCTGACCCCGACGCCGACCGCGTCGCCGTGGAATACCGCACCGGAGAGGGGACGTTCGAGCATCCCTCCTTCCAGGCCGTGGGCTCCGTGCTTTTCGAATGGTATGCCCGCCGGCTGGAAATGGCCGGGCGCCTGCCGGACAAGCCGGTGCTCATGAAGAGCATCGTCACCGGACGCCTGGCGGGGGAGGCCGCCCGCACCATGGGATTCTCCTGCCGGGAGACCTTTACGGGCTTCAAGTACATCACGGCGGAAAAGGACCGGCTGGAAAAGGCCGGGGAGGGCCGCGTGATCTTCTCCTTCGAGGAATCCTACGGCTGCATGGCCGGGGACTACTGCAGGGACAAGGATGCGGTCGGAGCCTCCGTGCTTCTGTGCTGCATGGCCGCGGAACTGGCGGACCGGGGGCGCACCCTGGGGGACGCCATCAGGGACCTTTACGGGAAATACGGCTACTGCGCCGAAAAGACGGTCAGCATCACATGCACCGGACCGGGCGCGGCGCGGAGGATCGCGCGTGTCATGCAGGATCTGCGGACAGATCCGCCCGCGGAGGCGGCGGGACGCAGGGTCCTGCTGTGGGAAGACATGCTCACCGGGACCGCCGGAGGTCCCGAAGCAGACCGGGAAACGCCCTCCGGTCTGAAGGGGGAGGACGTCCTGAGGTACCGTCTGGAAGACGGATGCGGGATCCTGCTCCGGCCGAGCGGCACGGAGCCGAAACTGCGGATCTATCTGTCCGCACTGTGTCCGCAGAAGGAGAGCGGAAAAGTGCTCGCGGAACTGGAACAGTGGGGAAGGGCTCTGATCCCCGATCCCTGAAAAGCGGGGAACTGGCCTGTTTTCGTTTTTTCTTGCGTTGAGCGGTCCCCGGGGGTATACTGACAAAATCACAAAGAGCGGAGGCGGCGTATGACCGAGCGCTTGTATTATGCAGACAGCCACCGGCAGGACTTCACGGCCCGCGTCGTCAGCTGCCGGCCGGAAGGGACCGGCTGGGCGGCCGTGCTGGACAGGACGGCCTTTTTCCCGGAGGGGGGCGGTCAGCCCGGGGACACGGGTACGATCAACGGCGTGCCGGTCACGGACACCCGGGAGACAGAGGGGGAGATCCTTCATTTCGTGGCGGCTCCGCTTGCCGAGGGCGCGGTCGTGACCGGAGCCCTGGATTGGGACCGGCGGTTCGCCCTGATGCAGAACCATTCGGGGGAACACATCGTCTCCGGAACGGCCAACCGGCTTTTCGGATGCGACAACGTCGGATTCCACATGTCCGGCGGAGAGGTGACCATCGACCTGAATGCGGAAATGACTCCGAAACAGCTGGACCGGCTGGAGGAGGAGGCCAACCGCGTGGTGTTCGAGAACCGCGCGGTGCGCACGTATTTCCCGAAGCCGGAGGTGCTGGAGAAGATCCGGTACCGCAGCAAGAAGGAGATGACGGGAAACGTCCGCCTCGTGGAGATCGAGAACTGCGATCTGTGCGCCTGCTGCGCGCCTCACGTGAACCGGACCGGCGAGATCGGCATGATCCGTATCATAAACGCCATGCGGCACAGAGGCGGCATGCGCCTGACCGCGGTCTGCGGCGTAAACGCCTTCGAGGACTACCGGAGGATGTGCCGGGCGGCGGAGGAGATCTCCGCCATGCTGTCCGTGCCCAGGACCGAGACGGTGCGGGGCGTGTCGAGGCAGTCGGAGGAACTGGAGCGGGCAAAGAGCGAGACGGCGGCTCTCCGCCGGCGTCTGCTGGAAATGAAGATCGCAGGGATGACGCCGGACGGCGGGGACCTTGTCATCTTCGAGCAGGGACTGACCGGGGAGGACCTGCGGCGTCTGGCCGATGCGGGAGCAGACCGGTGCGCCGGCGTGTGCGCCGCTTTCAGCGGCGGCGGCGGTTTCCAGTACGCGGTTGCCAGCCGGCACGTGGATCTGAAGCCGCTCGCAAAGGCATTCAATGAACTCATCGAAGGCAGGGGCGGAGGATCGTCCTCCATGATCCAGGGTTCCTGCCGCGCGTCCGAAGATACCATACGAGAAGCCGTCGCGTCCGTTTTCGGGCGCGCCGAGGAATAACAGAGAGGAAGAGAGACAATGATCAGAGATCAGTACGTTCTGGTGAAGGACCTTCTCCCCAGGAAGGACGATCCGTCCGCAGACGGCATGCCCGTACGCGTCAGGGGATGGGTGAAGACCAACCGCGGAAACGCGCATGTGGGATTCCTTGCCATGTCCGACGGCTCCTGCTTTGAGAACATCCAGATCGTGTACAATATGGACGAGCATCCGGAACTGGCACCCGCCGCGAAGATCAGCACCGGGAGCAGCATCGACGTTACCGGCCGCTTCGTTCTGACGCCGGAAGCCAGGCAGCCCTTCGAAGTGCAGGCGGAGAAGATCGTCCTGCTGGGGGACTGCGACAGCGATTTCCCGATGCAGAAAAAGCGCCACAGCCTGGAGTTCCTGCGCGAGGTCCCGCATCTACGGCCGCGCACCAACACGTTCAACGCCCTGTTCCGGGTCCGCAGCGTCCTGTGCGGCGCCATCCATGAGTTCTTCCAGACCAACGGATTTCTCTACATCACGCCCCCCCTCATCACGGGGAACGACGCGGAAGGGGCCGGAGAGGTGTTCACGGTGACCACGGGAGAGGGAAAGGAGACCGATTTCTTCGGAAAGAAAGCCTGCCTGACCGTGTCCGGACAGCTCCACGTCGAGCCCTTCGCGCTGGCATACGACCGGGTCTACACGTTCGGGCCCACATTCCGCGCGGAGAATTCCAACACCACCACCCACGCCAGCGAGTTCTGGATGGTGGAGCCGGAGATCGCCTTCGCAGACCTCGAGGACGACATGGCCTGCATGGAGGCAATGGTGAAGTACTGCATCACCAAGGTGCTGGAGCGCTGCCCGTCGGAGATGGCCTTTTTCAACGAGATGTTCGATCCGGAGCACAGGCTCATCGAGCGGCTCACCGCCGTGGCGAACAGCGAGTTCAAGGTGATGACCTATACCGAGGCCATCGACCTGCTGAAGGCATCCGGAAGAGATTTCCAGTATCCGGTGGAGTGGGGCGTGGATCTGAAGACAGAACACGAGCGGTACATCTGCGAGGAGGTCGTGCAGGGACCCGTGTTCCTGATCGACTACCCGAAGGACATCAAGGCGTTCTACATGCGCCTGAACGACGACGGCAGGACCGTGGCTGCCTGCGACTGCCTGGTGCCCGGCGTGGGCGAACTGATCGGCGGCTCCCAGAGAGAGGAGCGCTACGACAACTTGGTGGCCAGAATGAAGGAACTCGGCATCGAGCAGGAACCTCTGCAGTGGTACTGCGATCTGCGCCGGTTCGGCTCCGTGAAGCACTCCGGATTCGGCCTCGGACTGGAGCGGTTCATCCTGTATCTGACCAACATCGGCAATATCCGCGACACCATCCCCTACGCCCGTACCCCGCGCAACCTGATATTCTGAGGACGGGCCGGATGGAAAAGAGAAAGCTGGACCGGATCAACGAGCTTGCCAGGAAGAAGAAAAACGGGGAAGAGCTGACGGAGGAGGAACTGACCGAACAGGCGGTCCTGCGGAAGGAATACATCGAGGAATTCCGCCGGGGGACCATCGCCACGCTGGAAAACACGTATCTGCAGCGGCCGGACGGCACACGGGAAAAACTCCATCGCCGGGACTGACGGGACCGATGCCGGCAGAAGCGGAAAATATCGCCTTCCATGCGGTTTCAGAGTTCCCGCACCGCCTCATTCCGAGCGCGGGCGGGAACTCTTTTTCTGCCCTGATCTGCCGCGGTGCCCTGTGGCCGAGGTGGAACGGACGGGGCACTTTTTTGATAATCAAATCGGTTGACAAAGCAAACCGATTGTGCCATACTGACAAATCATGAGGATGCGGCCTGAGAGAGGCAAATCGGGGAACCCGCCCTGGCTTCATTGACAGCGTGGACGGTTTTTGCCGCTGTACAGACTGCTCCGCAGCAGTCATCTTCATCGGAGAGACTGCGCAGTTCAGAAAACAGAGAAAGACGGAGGAAAGAGAAGTATGGCAAAGGCAAACAAAAAGCCAGTAAACAAGAAGAAAGCGCTGACGATGCTCGCAATTGCCGCGGTGATCATCATCCTCGCGCGCATTCTTCCCCTGCCGGCGGGACTGAGCCGTGAAGGCCTGACCGCTCTGGCAATCATGATCGCGGCTCTGGTACTGTGGGTTTCCGAGGCCATGAATATGGCCGTAACCACCATCCTGCTGTGCTGCATGCTGCCGTTCCTGGGCGTTATGACTCCCCGGGATATGTTCAAGGGCTTCGGCGGTTCGGTGTTCTTTTTCATGATCGGTACCATGTCCATCACCACGGCCCTGGCGTCCACCACCATTCCCAACCGGATGGCTGGCGCGATCCTGTCCTGGTCCAAGAACAATCCCCGCAAGCTGGTCCTGGGCTTCACGCTGGGCACTGCGGTCCTGAGCTCCATCATGTCCAACATGCCCACCTGCGCCCTGTTCGCCTCTCTGGGCATCGCCATCATGAGAGCCAACGGGGATCCCAAGCCCGGCACCACCAATCTCGGACGCTGCCTGATGATCGCCATCCCTGCGGGTTCCGTCATCGGCGGTTTTATGACGCCCGCCGGCGGCCCGACCAACATCGTTGCGATCAACGCTCTTGAGGACATCGGCATCCGGGTCACTTTCCTGGACTGGATGATCGTGGGTTACCCCATCGGCATCGTCTGCGCCATCCTCTTTGCGTTGTGGATCTGCCTGTTCTACAAGCCCGAGAAGATCGACGAGAGCGCTCTTACCGTAGCCCATGAGATGGTCTCCGGCTCCGGCCCCCTGACTGTCAGGGAGATCAAGTGCCTCTGTGTTGTCGCCCTGATGTTCATCACCTGGATCCTCAGCACCTGGATTCCCATTTTCAATACCACCGTGGTCGCCCTGATGGGTACCTGCCTCTTCATGATCCCCGGTATCGACGTCATCTCCTGGCATGATTACATGGACAACGGCGGCTGGGACGGCACGTTCCTGGTCGGCGGTGTCGGCGCCATGGCTGACGCCTGCCTCGCCACCGGCGCGGCCAAGTGGATCATCGACACCACTCTGGGCGGCGCTGCCGGCTGGACTCCCTTCATGGTCTGCCTGGGTGTCTCTGCCCTCATCTGCGTTCTGCACTGGCTCTGCCCCTCCGGACCTGCCGTGGCGGGTTTTGCCGTTGCGCCAATCATCATGCTGGCTCTGCAGGCCGGCGCGTCTCCGGTGGCTTTGGCCATCATCACCGCCTTCTGGAGCGGCGTGACCTTCCTGCTCCCCACCGACGCCGTGCCTATGTTTACTTACAGCTTCCGGTACTACACCATCACGGATATGGTGAAGGAGGGCTGGGTCCCATCCATTGTTTTCGTGGTGTTAGTGGCCGTCGCGGTGCCGCTGATCTCCGGCCTGCTGGGCTACGGCCCGCTGGATCCCGGCGCTGCGAAGGAAATTCTGGCAAGTCTGGGCTGACCGGCGTTCCGAGTTCCCCGGCGGCGATGGCCGCCTGAGGATCGCCCGATCAGCGGACGGTACGATTCAGAATACTGTCACTATCCGCGGGAACCGCTTTCGAGGCGGTTCCCGCGGTTTTCTGTGCAAGGGGAAGGCAGACGGGAAAAGATACAGGCCTGCTGCACGGCTCTTTTGGTATTTTTTAACAAAAACGGTAAAAAGACTTGACGAAACGAAAAAAAGCGACTAATATCAAACGGCTTCAAAGGAATATAAGATTTCCTAAAATGAATATAGTCAGCGCTGTCGGTGCCGGAAGGAGTTCCGGTGAAAAGGGAAACAGGTGAGAAACCTGTGCGAACTCGTCACTGTATGCAGCTGCGCGCGCGTCCGGGAAGCATGCCGCTTCAGCCACTGGAAACGGGAAGGCGGACGCACGATGCTGCGAGCCAGGAGACCTGCCGCGTGCGCGCCGGGAACCCACGAGTCATTGGCCGTTCCTTGCACCGGCAGGCATGCAGCGCCTGCCGCTGGAGCATTGCAATCGACCCCTGATCGTACCCCGATCAGGGGATTTTTTATGGAGGTAATGAAAATGAAAAGACTGATCGCCATTCTGTGCGCCGTCGCCATGCTGTGCCTGATGCTGGCCGGCTGCGGCGGACAGACGAAGCCGGCGGAGGACACCACTCCCGCGCAGGAAGAAACGACTCCCGCCGAAGAGACGACTCCCGCAGAGCCGGAGACTCCCGCGGAGGAGACAACTCCCGCGGAGCCGGAAGAGCCCGCGGAGCCCGAGGAGCCCGCGAAGACGGATGAGGAGCTTGCCGCCGAGGCGGCTGCGCTGATCGACGCCATCTACGTCCAGACCTGGACGGAGGAGACGGAAGCCCAGTGCCTGGCCGCGAAGGCCGCCTGGGACGCCCTGACCGACGAGCAGAAGGAAATGGTGGAAGGCGAGGACGCCGACC
>JAEEGL011462765.1_pt1 | contig 10324 bp, 8 predicted proteins | sample 9134231 | NCBI WGS metagenome assembly JAEEGL01 (sample SAMN16246548, study PRJNA631951) | gut metagenome | biome: gut microbiome; feature: rumen; material: fiber-attached | host: Bos | place: Iran: Karaj | collected 2018-10
AGTCGAATGTGTACAAACAAGACATGCCACATGGCGTTTCTCTCAAACTTGATCAAAACGTGTTTTGTCCATCCTTTATCTTTTTTTAAACAACTAAAAACCGCTGATCACCCTTATATACCTGGATGATCAGCGGTTCAAGCCAACTTTCAGGAAAACTTTATTATTCGTACTCACCAAAGGGAAGGTGATTCTAAATGCTTTTGTATAGGGTCTGTGATATACAGTGATTCCATTTGTTCCGTATTATTCTGTATCTACAGGGTCTCCGAACTTTTGTTATCAAAATGTTATCAGCGGAATGTTATCAATCATTCATGAATGATCCATTTCCCGTTCCTGCTATGTCCGACAAATTCAGCTTTTCCATCTTCCCTGAGTTCGGAAATAATCTTTTTGACAGCATACATGGTAACACCTGTCTTTTCGGCAATCTCTTTTTTTGTAATTGTATCATTGCTTCTGATCAAAGTAAGAACCACGTTTCTGAGTGCATCATCTCCCTTTGGGGGCGTCTTTGGGGTTGAGTTTGAGGTCGATTCAACCCCATCATTCGTCCCCAACCGTAAAGTCAGCGTAACCTGATTCAATATAGTATCTTCCTCGAGATCAGGTTCCGGCCAGCCTTTCTCTGCCCAGGCTGCCAGAATCGTAGGAAAACCGGAGCCGGCAGTATCTCCGTATCCGATCATCCGGAGCATGGTCTGCATCCGCGGATTCCTGGCCTTGGAGTTACCGCCCTTGTAGATCATTTCCTTTGGGATCTTCAAAGTGCCGGGATTTGTGAATTCAAAACAATCCCGGTGCTTGATCACTTTGAGCGTACCTTCACCCTGAAAATCAGCATGAATGATCATGTTGATCATTGCTTCCCGGCAGGCTTTATGTAATGGCGTATCGTCCTCCCTCAGGATCCCTTCCATTCGGAAAGGCTTCGGAAGATCAGCGGTCAGCTTCGGCATGACCTTCTGGATGAAATTGAAAAGGTTGTTCTCCCATGTGCCGTCATAGGTGATGCGGTCATTCCAGCGGACATCAAAAGAAACATCGGTTTCTTCCCGGTAATCCATATTGATCATATCGAACACATCCCGGATCGGAAGTCCTTTACCAAACATCAGAAGGCCGGCCATGGTAAGACCTTCTGACTTCTTGCGCCGATCATAGCGATATCCGCCCAATGCCTCCAGGAAATCCTTGTCCGGCAGCGCGTTCCAGACATTGTCCTCGTTCACAACACGGAATCGGTTGCGGTAACGATGAAGTGTTTCCAGATCAATGTCATCCATTGTGTAATAATCCAGAAGGAGACTATCATTGCCACTCTCATTCTGGTCGCGGATCATGGCGCGCACTTCCGCCTCGGAACAGTGATAATCGCCCTCATGGTTCCTCTTGAAGGATCCTTTGAAGGGATTTTCTCCGGTATGGACCGGCCGCATCATATAATCCGCCCGCGGTACTTCTATCACGACGATCGGAAGACCATCGATCTCCAGCGGGTAGACATTTTCATCAATAAGAATATTTACGTTTACTTTGCTGCCATTGATCGTATTCCAAAAATCGGAGATAAGCTTTTCCTGATCAGTAACTCCGATAACCAGGAAACGTTTTGCCGGGTCTATTGCGCTCTTATCTTCCTGTACTCCGAGCAGGATAGTGCCGCCGTCAGTATTCGCAAAAGAAGAATACGTTTCATAAATGGAGCGCGGGATCTGTTTTTCAGCCTCCTTGCACTCCAGATCAATTTTTTCACCCTTTTGCAGCAAGCTCCTGATATCAGCAGCCGTCTTCATGCTGAATCACCGCCTTTATCGATTTTGTGTTCTTTGAGGAGTCTTTCCGTCTCCACCTTATATACCATAAGACGCAGGATATACTCCGGCATCGGGCGGTTGCCCAGGTGCCAGTCCTGCAAGGTTCTGTAAGGGATCCCGAAGGATTCCGCAAATTTCCGCCAGCTTAACCCGCTTTCTTCTTTTAATTGTTCCAGTTCTTTCAGTTTGCCCATGTTATATATATTAGCACGCACAGCGTACAATTTCAATATTTTTGACGCAAAAGTCCAAAACAAGCAGAAAGCCGGGAAGTCCCGGCTCACTGTTCCTACGCACATGGATGTTTTGCTCAAAGCATCTTTCAGATGCCTGATATCCCGCAGGCTTCGGAAAACAGTTCAAGAATAGCCTCAGATGAGATTCCATAGTGTTCCGGCCATTCCATATAACCATTTGCCTCGATTCCGGAGCCATCTGAGAAGACGACATGTAAAGTAAATCCTGCTCCATCCATGACACCTTCACTTTTTTTATCAAATCCGTTCCAACTGTCAACGTTGAATTCATAGAGAATTTCCTTCAAGCTGTCAGCAAATGCTTTATCTGCCTGCAATATCACGGTTTCTTCTTCCTTTATCCCCTCCGGTTTGAAAGAGACTGCGTATGATCCGTTTTCATAGTCAAGACGGCAAATCACCCATCTGTCATAATCGCTTCCGTAGGATTCCTGAAAAAAGAACCGGGTGACAAAGCGGTTGTCTTCCTTTTGAAACAGAACAGAAATAAAGCCGTCTTCCAGGAACAGCATGGGGATCCGCTCCGGTGTTACCACATTTATGCCGACCTGGCTGCTCTTTCCGTCCTCCGACACGATACCCACATCGATTACACTGCTTTGCCCGTCAATCGTAATCTGCATCTCATGGGCGATATCATACCGAACCGGAAAGCTGCCATTGGGCGGGAGATCTCCGCTTAAGAAAGCGTAAGTACCCTTCCGGCAGCCTTCTGGCAAACCGGTCAGCGATGCCAGTTCTGAATCAAAATCGATAATAATACTTTTTCCGTCCCCGGCAAAGTTCATACTTCCATGATCGGAAACAAAGGTCCCTTCATGCGATGCCGGAGCCGGAGTATCCGGCTCATAAGGGTAATTATCCAGGCCGGAACCAGGATTTGAACAACCTGCCAGAATAAACAGGGCGGCAAGGATCAATAAACCCTTCCGGATACCTCTCGCAGTCAGGCCCTTTTCCTTATTAACCCGAAATTTTCGCATTTGGACAATGCTCCACTATAAAGTTCCGTACAAAATCAAAATCCGCTTCCTCCGCATAGACCTGGTTATGTCCCAGTACCTGATTCACATAGATCACGTGCCTGCTGCGGACCGCCTTCACTTTCCGCACATGCTGAAATACAGATGTCGAACTGTCTCTTGTCGCCGCCAGTATACCGGTTCCGACTCTTCCAATGTTCCCAGTGGCCAGACCTGCCGCAGCGGTCAGCCAGCCGATGGCCTGGGATTTCTGAAAATCTTTTTTCATTTGTCTCAGTTCCACGCCGTCCTCATCCATGGTAAGGAGTACCTGATAAGACCAGCCATAAATGGCAGCAAGTATCAGGTAGGAGACCGCGCCAAGCGCCAGCATTACCAACAGGAAGATGAGAAAACCTTTGAAGAACGACAGATAGTCTGAACGGTTCCAGTAGCGGAAGTCTCCTCCAATCAGATTGATCAAAACCATAAAGCCTGCCACAATTCCAAAAGATAACAGAAGACCTTTCATTACCGTAATCAGGATCGTCGGGTTCTTCAGCATCTCATATTCATAGATCCAGCGATATTTGCCGTCAGGACACAGACAGATGTTTTCCGTGACTCTTCGTCCCTCGATTTTCACATCAGGCTCAGGGCCCCCGGCTTTTTGTTTCATTTTTTTCTTTTGTTTCCTCTTTCCTGATGCATCAGATGATGCATCAGGCGCTTCGGGCATCGGCGGTATCATGGTATCATCCGAAGTGTTCTCATATATCTCTTCCGGATGCGCCGCCCCCGCCGGGATAAGCGGTGTCCCGCAGCTGTCGCAAAACCTTGCCCCGTCAGGGATCGGGTGTCCGCAATTCTCACAATACATAAGCTTACCTTCCTTTATTGTTATGGCGCGTTATCAGAACCTCACTCAGCTGCCAGGCGTATAGGTGATCGTCGGGATGGTGGGCTGCAGGTTCCGCACCCGCTCCATCTGCCGCTCAATCACGCTTTCGTCCGTCACGGGGTTGTCCATGATATCAGGAATGAGAGGCGGACGATATTGTTTTGGATCATTGTTCCAGATATCCTTCATCCAACCGAACGCAAAATCAAAGAACATATCGATAAAGGTGCTGATATTGCTTGTGATCAGGGGGATGGTAACAGTGACGCCATAGACATTCAGCTTGAGGGTCGTGCCTTCAATCTGTACCAGCGTCTTCATCTGTTCCCTCATCTTATCTCCGGCTACTTCGTAGACATCTTCCACGGTGAGGTCAAATTCCTCTTTGAATATTTGTTTCACATAGAATTCAAGGCCCTGGATTATCATCTCATCGGTAGAACTGTCAAAATCTTCAAACTTGTCCGAATCCCCCATGATCTGCTCTCCTTCATGCCGCACGCTGCGTAAGCCACGGCGCAGCAGCGTCTCTGCAAGCCACGGTACAAGGACCCCCGAACCGGTCCATTTCGCCAGGGCATCCCCCCATGTTCCAAGCCCCTTCTTCAGATGGTTCCCGAGCAATTCGGTGTACCAGGATTTGAAATACATCAAAGTGAGATCGCCGAAGGAAGCGCACACCGAGCGGTACACGTCCCCTTTGATCTTTGGCTCGCCATAGAAATAATTGTAGGTGAAGCGGTTGAGGAGATAGGTCGCAACAACGTATCCCAGCGTGTCGCCACTGGGTTTCAGTCCCCCGGTGAGCACCTTGTCCATCAGCGTATCCACATTCTGCAGATAGAACTTGTAAAGCCGGTTTGCGTTGAGATCCACCGGCCTGCCGTCGATCATATCCCCGATGCAGTCGCCGATGAATTCGGCCTGCATGTTTTTCAGAGGGTTCAGGATATTTGCAGCTTCCTTGCCAAGCTTGCCGCCGGCACGATAAAGTATGAATTCCACTGCCTTGTCGCCCAAATAGACAAACACATTGGAGATGCGGATCATGCGGGTCATGTATTGATCTATGGATTCGAAGCTCTTCTTTTCATTTTTATAATACTGCGTGGCCGTGAGAATGATCCATTGACGGGTAAATGCCAGTTCCTCCGCAGTCTGATTCTTTGCGCCATGCAGCAGGGTTCTTGTGGTCTCATCGGTACCGGCGCCGAAAAAGCGGACCGTGGCCCGCAGCTCCCGGAGAGCCTGCTCCCGCTGGTCGTCCGTACGCTTTGCGGCCTTGTCTCCATAAAAAAGCATGGGAAGCTCCGCCCTGATGCTGCCGTCATCTGTCCAAGCGTCTATCTCCAGATATACCTCATAGGGATCTGTCAGCATGGGCAGCGTCACCTCCGGATAAAACGCGATCTCAGAGGCGGTCTGGTATTTTGTTTTGTACTTGAAGTTCTCCTTGAACAGCAGCCCGTATTTCCCGTCGTCCGTGAGCTCCTTAGGCGTCCAGCGCGGCTCTTCAGCCACGACGGTATGCCCGTTTCTGTCCTGATAAGCCAGCGTCAGCGAGAAGACCGTGGGGAGTATCTTCGCGAAGCCCTCTTCCGGATTTTCCAGCGGCACCGTGTTTACCCTCAGTCTTCCGTTTTCCAGCTTGCCCTGAGCGGCTAGACCCTCGGGAAACAGACGGATGGAAATATAGCTCCAGATCGTGATTCCGTCCTCGAATTCCGCCTCGACTCTGGCCGGGATCGTTTTCATGAAAGCGAAGATCCCGCTCTCCTTCTCGATGGGCGCCGTCCGGTTCTCGATGCAGGCATAGTAGGTGAACTGCCACTGGGGATCCTTCTCATACGTAATGTCGAACCCGTCGTGATCCCTGAAACGGATCGCCTTCGGCTCTTCGGTCGCGTTCATGATGACGAAGCGCAGGCTCACCGTTTCAGAAATCCCCGCGATCATATCGACCTGATTGTTCTGGTTGTTCACATCCCAGCGCGTTCCGTCCTCTGATATGGCAGGGAACGTGATCTCCGGCTCGCCCAGCACCTTAAAGACGATGTTGTTGCGGAAGACTCCGCCTTCTCCGGTAAAGGTAAATGTAAGGGCAGCTGTCTGCGCCTCAGAATCGGCAGGTATGCTGACCTCCGCGCCCATATAGGTATTCTGAACCCCCAGAGAATGCGCTTCCATCCCCGTGCCGCTTACGGTGATCTTCGCGCTCAGGTCCGGGCGGTTGATCTCCTCTCCCTCGATGACCTCCACGATCCGGGCCCAGACGGTCACAGGCTTCGCGCCTTTGCGGATCCCGTCGCCGAAGTTTTTATAGACCTTCATCCTGTAAGTCTTCTTTTTCTTATCCTGACCGTCGTCCCCGCTTTTCCCGGATGATGAGCCAAGCACCCCTGCTGCGGCAAGCGCTCCGCCGATCCCGAGAATAATGGCGGGGATGATGCCGGCACCGTTGTCTTCTCCGGAATCTTCACGGGCATTCTGCGTAACCGTCTGTGAAATGGGCTTCGGCGTTTCTGTTGATTCCACTTCCTCCTCAGAGGAAGATCCTGTCTCTTCCAGGGAGGATATTTCTCCCGGCACGGTTTCTTTCTCTGTGCTGCCGATTGTACCTCCGGACTCTGTCACTCCGCCGCTTACAGGGGTTGTATCGACCCATCTGTAGCCGTAGATCGTATCAATACTGGTACCTTTACAGATAAAATGGAAACGGATATACAATGTACTGTCCGAACTGCTTCCTTTCGGAATAGTGGCGGAGAATGTACCTGTATTACTTCCAATCGCGTCAGAGTGGCCGCCGCTGCTCTTACCCTCTGCCTGCCAGATCTGCGCGGGAGCAAAGGTAATAGCATCGTCGCTTTGCTGGCGGAAATAGACATAGTCATTGCTGTCCGGCGAGGAAGAGCAGTAGTCGATCATGACCTGGCCGCCAACCCCGACATGGTGGCCGGAAGTACTGCAGCTTACATTTGCCGTAATCGCCAGTTCTTCCCCTGCCTTCAGCGTGGTGCCCGGGAGAGAACCAAATGTGAATAAAGCTTCCCCCGATTCTCCTTTGCAACTGGTACCGTGATGAAGTCTGTCATCCATATTCGTACCTGAAAAACGGTATCCATCCTCTGTGATCGTCGCTCTGTCGCTGAAGCCTGAAGAGGCGGATCCGCTGATCACCTCTTTATAGTTAGATCCTTCCACTGTCAGACTGTCCGATTGTTTGTCCCACCTTTCGACGAACTCCCAATAACCGGTTTTCTCTGCTTCGGCTGCATATGCGCGTGCAGACATAAACAGCTGACTGCCGCACAGGGCCATGAGCAGGACAGCAGTCAATGATATCATTCTGTTCTTTTTCATGCTCTGTTTCCTCCTCTTACTGCAGCGCGGAAAGAACCGTCGCCAGAGCAAACCCGATGGTCAGCCCGGTAAGCAAGCCTTCACACTTTCCTTTCGCGGCTGTACGGACGCCGTTCACAGCCCTACTCGTAAGGTTTTGCGCCAGCTCGTACAGCTTGCCGTTGCTTCCGCCCAGCGCTTCCAATGACAGGATGATTCCGGCAATCCCCGGCATAGCGGTCGCTCCGGAGGCGTTATCCGCCCCTGCAAAGGCGATATAGACAGCACCGCCGATCAGAATACCGAAGACAATACTGAAAATGCCGCGCTTTTCCCCATGGCCGGTGAACAGAGAGCCAATGCCCTTAAAAACATCTTTCAGCCCACCTGAAAACAATGAGACAAGCGCAGCTGCCACCGTACCCTTGCCGAGAACGCCGCCAACTGTGCCAAAAGCAGAGCGGTCAAAGCCGCCCTCCGCAAAGGTCAGCCAGGAAAGGAACTTCAAGATCCCCGAATCGGAATTACGAAGCATGCCCAGGACGAACCACAGTGCAGCCAGCACCGCCGTTCCGATCAGGGCTTTCGGGTTTTTCAGCGCGCCCATGATTCCGCCAATAAAAGAGCCGACAGCTTGCAGGATTCCCGAAACGGGAGAAAGCACTTCAGAGACCTTTGCGGCAGATACCCCCGGTATCTGCGCGTCAAGGGTATCAAAGCCGGCAAATGAAAAGTTCCCGCAATCGATCTCACCGGCAGCTGCAGCAGCCGTGACCTCCCGGATCTGCGGCTTCATCACTGCTTTCGCCTTAGTGGTCTGCGCTTTCTGTGCGGTATTTTTTTTCTGTGAAGAAACACTTTTCTTTGCAGATCCCGGCTTCTGCGCTGCTGTGGATTTCCGGGCGGCTGCAGATGATTCCGGTTTTATCCGGGGCTGTGTCCCTGCCTGTGATTCGACCTCTACGATCGGTTTCCCGCAGGCTCCGCAGAATCTGGACTCTTCCCGCACGGGGCTTCCGCAATATCGACAGAATTTTGCCATAGTCACCTCCATTTAAGGCCTTGTCAGGAACATGAATGCGTGGATACCATCCGGCCATGACATCCGTCCGATGGCGTATTCATGTCCGTCTGTGATCCAGAACTCGGTGATTTTTACACTGCCTGCACCTAAGCCGTCAAACATACCATTCTCCCAAGACCCGTAATAGCTTGAATCCGGAGACTTATCTTCAAAACCCTCGTCCGTCGCATTATTGTGGACATAGTCCCAGGTAATACACATACTCCGGCCTTGTTCATCCTCGGCAAAGGTACAGCGGCACAGGCGCTCCATCGTGGTGCTGTTTTCTCCGCTGGGCTCGTCGATGATATATAGCTTCCAGCCCCCTTCGATCTCCTCAAAGCTTTCCAGGCGATCCATTCCGGTCGGCAGAATCCCATGGGCGATGTCGTAGGTCATCCAGTTAAAATCCGCCAGCGTCGCGGGCTCAAAGGTCTCATAGTCCTGCAGATCGTACAGATGGATTTCCTCAAAATCCATGTTCCCCTCAGAATCCTTATTTTCCTCAGCTTCCGGCACATATACGGACTCCGGCGGCAACTCTGGCTTTGCCGGTGCATCTGTCGCCGGCTTCACCGGTTCAGTCATCACTACTGTTGACGGCTCCACATCAAAATCCTGCGGCATGCCCTGGTCAGGTTTCAATAGCATCTTAAAAGAATCACTGTATTGAACAACTGCAAAGAGCAGCAATGCACCTCCTGCAATTATTCCTATTATCAGCGGTAAACAACCTGTTCCTCTCCGGGCTGGCTCAGCTGTCGGACTTACGACCGGCTGAGACTTATGCATGGATGACGATGCCGATTCCCCAGGCAGGGATTCCTGCGGCAAAGGCGGCACCGGAGGCAGAACTGACACTGACGCACTTGTTTCATTCGATATATCAGATACAGGCTGCCGTGCTCCGCATTCTGCGCAGAATGCGGAATTATCTGAAATCGGAGCACCACAATTCTGGCAGAACATAAACCGCACCCTCTCTTCATATAATCTCTGTTTTCGGTTTTCATATATATTTCTCATGATAATTATATTGTGCTTTACACCCCCCTGAAAGAGTGACAAGCTAATTTGCAATGCACATTTAATTTGTCACACATATATGGTATTCTTGACTGGAGGAGGTGCTGCTCATGTTTACTTCCAGGATCAATGACCTGTTCCAACATTTAGGTGCCAGAAACGGACAGGTGGCAAAGCTTGCCGGCTTTGACCGGACCAATATCAGCCGCCTGAGAAGCTCTGGACGGACACCGGAGAAAACCAGCCCGACGATCCGGAAACTGGTCACCGGGCTGTACCTCTATGCTGACAACCGGAATGAACTGGGGAAGCTCTGCGAATATATCAGCGCAGATCCGGAGGGCTCTGCAGAAGAGATCACAGATAAGCTCAGGGAATGGCTCTATGAAGGTGAAGTGGGAAATGGGAGAAAAACGGTTTCGTCTCAGTCACATCCCCAGAGGGCACGAAAGACGAAACCTGTTTATCGTTTCTTCGGGCAGCGCCTGGATGCGGTAATGAGACTGACAGATCTTTCCAATGCCCGCCTGAGTCACGCGATCCATATGGACACCTCGATGATCAGCCGCTTCCGCACGGGTGTCCGGACCCCCGTGCCCGGTAGCGATGTGACAGAGAAGATATCCTCTTTCCTGTATGAAAGAGCGGAGATCGGCGGAAAACTGGGCGGTCTCGCGAAGCTCGTGGATATTCCTGTCGGCATGATCGACGAAGAAGCTCTCCATCAGTGGCTGTTTGATGACGGACTCATCCAGGATCGGGAGGCAGGAATCGCGGAAGATCTTTTAGGGATCTTCGATTCTTTTTCAGCCGAGACGAATCTCCGTCTTCCGTCTCCGGAGAAAACGGTGATCCCGGAGATCATAGATTCAAAGCAGACTGAGTATTATGGGCGGGAGGGAATACGGAATGCGGTCCTCCGCTTTCTCTATGAAGCCTGGAGAGATAAGGCC
>JAEEGL012005442.1_pt1 | contig 10324 bp, 8 predicted proteins | sample 9134231 | NCBI WGS metagenome assembly JAEEGL01 (sample SAMN16246548, study PRJNA631951) | gut metagenome | biome: gut microbiome; feature: rumen; material: fiber-attached | host: Bos | place: Iran: Karaj | collected 2018-10
CTGGATGGAGTCCTCATCCAAGCTCAGCACCTTCTTGCGGGCGAAAGCCTTGTTGACGAGAGCCTTATCCTCCACAGGAGGCAGGTTTTTCTTACGTCCGAAGGAGAATAGGCGTTTCCATCCTCCCGAATTGGCCTTTTCGCGAAGCAAGGAAACATCATCATCGCCCAACTTCACGTTGCCAGCACCAATGGCCGTATAGAGTACCTCAGGTTTCTGACATTGATGGAAGCGACAAATCTTGTCGATATTCGAGCTGTTCTTAGGTATATCGTTTTTCGTAAAGAACTCATCGAGCATCTCCTCGCCACGCTTCCTCGCATCGCGCTCCTCACGACGGAGCATGGCCATAATCTTGGTAGTTGCCTTTGCTGTCGTTGCGATATTGAGCCAGGAACGATCCACGTGCTGACTCTTCGATGTGAGAATTTCCACTTGGTCACCACTTTGCAATTTATGGCTCATTGGCACCAATTTGTGGTTCACCTTGGCACCGATGCAATGACTGCCTACGAAGGTGTGGATGGTGAAGGCAAAATCGAGTGCTGTGCTTCCTGCAGGAAGGGTTCGGATTTCTCCCTTCGGTGTGAAGACGAAGATTTCGGAAGCATAGAGATTTAGCTTGATGGTGTTGAGGAAATCCATGTCGTTCGGCTGTGGGTCGTCGAGGATTTCCTTAATTGTAGTCAACCATTTGTCCAGCTCCTTCTCGTTCTCCACCTCACTCAAGTCGATATCTCCATCCTTGTATTTCCAGTGTGCAGCAAATCCCTTCTCCGCAATGTCATCCATCCGTCGGCTACGAATCTGCACCTCTATCCATTCGCCCTTAGCATTGTGCACTTCGTCACGGAACATGAGCGTGACATGGAGTGCCTGATAGCCATTGGCCTTGGGGTGTGTCACCCAGTCGCGAATACGGTCAGGGTGTGAATCGTAGATATTGGTCAGAGCTACATAGATATTGAAGCACTCCGACTTTTCGAGTGCCAAGTCGGAAGGGTCAAAAATGATGCGAACTGCCAAGATGTCGTAGATTTGCTCAAACGGCACATGCTTGTTCTGCATCTTCATCCAAATGGAATATGGAGTCTTGATGCGCTGCTTTATTTCATACTTAATGCCCATGGCATCGAGACGGGCACGAATAGGAGCCGTGAAAGCATCGAACACCTTAGTACGCTCTGCCTTGGTCTTGGCAAGCTTCATCTCGATGTTCTCGTATTCAGCGGGATGCTCAAAACGGAAGCTCAAGTTCTCGAGCTCCGACTTGATTTTGTTTAGTCCCAATCGATGTGCCAAAGGGGCATAGATATAGAGTGTTTCTCCAGCAATCTTATATTGCTTGTTCTTGCGCTGCGAACCCAGTGTCCGCATATTGTGCAAGCGGTCAGCAATCTTGATAAGAATCACACGGATGTCCTCACTCATCGTGAGCAGCAGCTTCTTGAAGTTCTCTGCCTGTGCAGAAGCGTTGACTCCGAAGATACCTCCAGAAATCTTGGTCAATCCATCAACTATCTGGGCAATCTTAGCACCAAACATATTGGAAATGTCCTCCACCGTGTAGTCTGTGTCTTCCACCACATCGTGCAGCAGTGCCGAACAGATGGAGGTACTGCCCAAACCTATGTCTTCACACACAATCTGCGCCACAGCCAAAGGGTGCATGATATAAGGCTCTCCCGACAAACGCCGCACTCCCTTGTGAGCATGCTTCGCGAAGTTGAAAGCCTTGGTGACGATTTCCACTTTCTTCCGCTGTGGCACTGCCAAATCCGTATCTATCAGATGGTTGCACGCATCGTTCACCATCTTCTCTTCCAATTCGTCTTGTTTGTTGAGCTCATCCATAATTGTGTGCGCTTTAAACTTGAAAATAAAAAGTAAAAATGGCTATTGGCGTCAATTGTAATTATTACTTTTTAATTTTCTACATTCTTCATGTATTCCTACTTCACCTTTATTTTTTGTCCAGGTTTGATAGTGCTGCCCGAAATGCCATTCTTTTTCTTCAACTGGTTCACAGTCAAACCACTACGTCTAGCGATGGACGACAAAGTATCTCCTTTCTTTACAGTCACTGACTCGTTCCCCTTCTTGCTTTTCTTACTTTTCCCGCTTCGTCTTGAACTACTACTCTTGCTCTTGCGAGAATAAGAAGAACTATAACTGCTTCTCTGAACTTCCACTTGGGTAGAGGCATCTTCTATGTCTTCCGTCACCAATCTACGAGTTGGAGATTCGTTGAAAACCATCGTGCCCGCATCGATACTGTCTTCATTCTGAACAAACGACTCAATGCCTGACATTGGCATGCGAACCGCATAATTGATAGGCACGATGTCGCGACGATACTGCGGATTGAGGGAACGCAATTCATCCACCGTCACTCCACTTGCCGATGCAATCTGGTTGAAAGTCAATTCCTTCATCAATACAATGGTATCGGAAGCAGCAGGAAGAGAAGCCTGCAAAGGAGTGATGCCATGCTCGCAATAGTAGGTCATGATATAGTTGGCTGCAATGAAAGCAGGAACATATCCACGAGTTTCACGGGGCAGATAGTTATACACCTGCCAATAGTCTTTATCTTCTCCTCCGGCACGAAGCAAGGCTTTCTGCACATTGTTTTCACCACAATTATAGGCCGCAATGGCAAGTCCCCAGTCGCCAAACTGATTGTAGAGGTCGCTCAGATAGTGCGCTGCTGCTTCGCTCGACTTGATGGGGTCTCGACGCTCATCTACGAGTGTGTTCACTTCAAGGCCGAATCGCTTACCCGTTGTCACCATGAACTGCCACAAACCTGCAGCCCCAGCACGAGAAGTGGCAGAAGGACGAAGCGCCGATTCAATCACAGGGAGATATTTCAATTCGAGTGGTAATCCATATCTTTCAAGAGCCTCCTCAAAGATAGGCATATAGAAATTGGAAGAACCCAACATCACAGCCACAGAACTGCGCATATTGTTGCTATACTTGTCAATGAATGCACGAGTGATATTGTTCAGCGGCATTTCAATAGTAGTAGGGATGCGCGAAAGACGGTCAACAATCACCTGGTCGCTGGCAGAAAGCTCTCGCACGTAGCTTGAGGAATTTCCTTCTGTCAGATTATTCCTATTGGTGTAGTCGTTCATCAGTTCTTGTTCACTGATAGCCATGCCCTCAGGCAGGTCGAAAACTTCAGTGTAACCGCTGTCTTCTTCCACAATGATTTCGTCATTGACCTGCGCAAAAAGAGGCGATGTCAAGACGAAAGAGAACAAAAGTATTTTAAGTCTTGTATTCATATCGATTCTGATTAGAAATTGAGTGAGCACTGTATGCCATAGGAATTGTTCATCAGTCCTGTAGGACGCATGGCAGTGCTGTGGTTATTGATAATAGATGGGCGGACTTTCATCGACAAGTCTTTCGAAATGTCGAAGCTCGATAACTCGGCATCCACGTATGCATCAATGATAGAGAGTGCATACACACCTATTACAATAAAGATGCTGAGGTCGCGATAACGACGATAATAGTCCTTCTTCTTCCTGAACAACTCCTGCAAACGAGTCAGATTATTCTGGATATTGTAGGAGGCAGGGATGAAATTCTCGTAGCTCTTGGTGTTAGGGTCATCATCCATAATGTCGATGTATGCCTGGGAGTAATCGGCGTACATGGTGTTGTTCCAATTGATAGCATACATGCATCCCAAAAAGCCACCATAGAACAGAGGTAATTTCCAGTATTTGCGATTGTATATCTGTCCACCACCTGGAAAGACGATGGCAAGCCAGAGAGCTTTCTTCGGATCCGGCATCCAATGCGAAGTGTCGATGTTCATCTTTTCAGCCTGCAAGAGTGAATCGTTCGGAATCGTTATGATGGCACGGTTCACAGAATCGAGAGAGTCTGCATAGATGCGAATGACGGAATCTGTCTCCAATCCAGCCACGCGAATCGTATCCGCCGACACTTTCTTCACATCAATCGGCTTTTCGAGCGTGTCAGCCGGTGTAGGTGTCTGAGCCACACACACCTGACAGACGAAAGTCCAGATAAAGAAACAGAAATATATCAAACGCTTAAAATTCATTCGCTCTATTGGAGAACTATTGATTCTTGTTAACAGACAGCTTGTCTGGCTGGATGCACCTCGAATTGATGACTGGCGTATGAATGTTTCTTAATGTGAAATCATTGCAATTATACGCTTGAGTTCTGAATCGTCGGCATATTCCAATGTGATTTTTCCATTACCCTTCTGGGTACAGGAGATTTTCACTTTGGTGCCTAAGAATTCAGCCAACTGCCTACGAATACTCTCATATTCTTCAGATAGTTTGGAAGCCGTCGACTTCAACTTACCGCCTGCAGCCAAGTCTGCATTGGCTTCATGCTCATTGTATTCCTTGATGAGCTGTTCCACCATTCTGACGGAATAGCCTTTTTCCTTGATGACATTGAAGAACTTCACCTGCTGCTTTGGGTCTTCCAGTGCCAACAAAGCACGAGCGTGACCCGTGTCGATTTCGTGATTCTGCAGTGCCACCTGCACAGGAGCAGGAAGTTTGAGCAGACGCAGGAAATTGGCAACCGTTGCACGTTTCTTTCCAACCCTCTCAGAAAGCTTTTCTTGAGTGAGTCCATATTGGTCGATGAGGTGCTGATAAGCCAAAGCTATTTCAACAGAATTGAGGTCCTGACGCTGAATATTTTCAATCAGTGCCATTTCCATCACATTCTCATCGTCAGCCGTACGGATATAGGCAGGAATCGTGACAAGATGTGCCAACTGCGATGCACGCCAACGACGCTCACCAGCAATAATCTGATAGCGTCCCGTCTCCATTTGGCGAAGAGTAATCGGCTGGATGATACCTATTTCAGCTATCGAATCAGCCAATTCCTGCAAAGCATCGGGGTCGAATTCACGACGAGGCTGATTGGGGTTGGCATCAATCAGACTGATTTCAATTTCATTGATAGTAGATGACAACTCTGGACGCACGTCCTCTGTGGAAATGAGAGAATCAAGTCCACGTCCAAGAGTTCCATATTTTTTCTTAACGGCCATTGTATTATAAGTGGGGGTTATTTTTTCTCCTTTTTGTTCTTTTCTATCACTTCCCTTGCTAAGGCAAGATAATTGCGAGCTCCTGTGGAGGTGATGTCGTAGAGCAGGCAAGGAATGCCATGACTTGGAGCTTCGCTCAACTTCACATTTCGCTGAATGACAGTCTTAAACACCAATTCCTGAAAGTGACGCTTCACCTCATCATAGATTTGATTTGCCAATCGCAAACGCGAATCGAACATTGTAAGAAGGAAGCCTTCTATCTCTAATTTTGGATTGAGTTTCGATTTGATAATCTTAATGGTCTGAAGCAACTTACTAATACCTTCCAATGCAAAATACTCACACTGCACAGGAATAATCACAGAATCGGCAGCTGTAAGAGAATTGGTAGTAATCAAACCGAGCGATGGTGAGCAGTCGATAAGAATGTAATCGTACTCAGCACGTAACGGTTCCAGAATTTTGCGCATCACCGACTCGCGATGCTTCACATTAATCATTTCCACCTCGGCTCCTACCAAATTGATGTGACTGGGAATGATGTCAAGTCCATCAATGTCGGTCGTATATATTGCTTCGTGAGGGTCAATCGGTTTTTCTGATGGGGTTGTTTCGCTCACCACGGAGCTGATGATGCAATCATATATCGATGTATCTACGGTCTGGATATCCACACCAAGTCCTGATGATGCATTGGCCTGAGGGTCAGCATCAACTACAAGAACCTTTGACTCCATCGTAGCCAAAGATGCTGCACGATTAATTGTCGTGGTGGTTTTTCCTACTCCACCCTTTTGGTTTGCTAACGCGATAATTTTACTCATATTTCGCTTAATTATAACACATTGCGACTGTCGCTGATTATCCTGTCGCTCTTTTTTACCTTAATTGAATTGCAAAGTTACGATTTTTCATCGTATTATCGGAAGAATTACAGTTATTTAATTCTAAATTTCTAAAAACTCCCTCCCGTTTTTAATGGACAAAAAATCTTTCCATCAAGATAAAACGGATAGCATAAGGAAAAAACTCAAAACCAAAGTTCTGCATATAAATGCAAAGCTTTGGTCTGCATAAACGAAACCATAAATGATAGAATCAAGCTACGATTTCATGTTTCATTCCTAACAACGAGAAGAACGACCATCAATGCAGCGAATTTACAGGCGCTCTACTTTGATTGAACTGAATAATTCCTTCGATTCCACTAAAATGCCGAGCCCTCAACGTTGACACGCCGAGCCCTCGATGAAACTACGCCGAGCCCTCGCTAGAAAGATAACGAACCCTCGCGCTACTTGTTGAACCGTTAGCTCGGTGTAAGCCAATCAAAGTAGCGCTTCAGTAAGTCCCCACATTTACTCCAGTAAATCCCCACAGGCGTTTCAGTAAAACCCCATAAGCGTTTCAGTAAATCCCTTAAATTGCTGCATCAAAAGAAGGAAGATGACCGGTAGAAACGATATGAGCGGAGCTATTTGGTATTTGTATAGCCTTCAGCCTTTAACAACGCAATCAGTTTTTCCTTGAAATCACCTTGAATCAGGATTTCGCCATCCTTGACGGAACCACCTACTCCACACTTTGTCTTGAGCAACTTGCCCAAAGCTTTCAAATCATCTTCGTGACCGACAAAGCCCTTCACAAGGGTGACAGTTTTACCACCACGTCCATTCTTTTCTATATTTATACGGAGCTTTTGCTGATTCTTCGGAAGTGTATCGACTTCGTCTGTCTCTGGTTCAAAATTAAAATCGGGATTTGTGGAATAGACCATACCCAGCCTATCTTTCCAATCATTATTTTTCATAGACGCATTGTTGATTGACTTGTGATAAAAATAAAAGAGGAAAGGAAACATCTGTTCCAATTCCTCTTCTTCGTGGGCGTTGACGGATTCGAACCGCCGACCCTCTGCTTGTAAGGCAGATGCTCTGAACCAGCTGAGCTAAACGCCCTTGCATCATCGGGAGGCCTTTATTTACCGCGCTCGGCGTAGCCATTTCCGATTTGCGAGTGCAAAGGTACACTATTTTTTGATACCCACCAAGCTTTTCAGTCTTTTTTTGAAAAAAAAGTTACCATTCCCCCTCATATACATTATTTAATATAATAGGGAGCGACTAACTTCCTTAAATACTGAGCAAGGCAAGAACGTCAATCAATTCTTTCTTCACGGGTTTATCGCTCTTGATGGCATTACAGAAAGGCACGTAAACAACCTCGTCATTCTTAATACCAACCATTACATTGCGCTGACCCTCCAGAATTGCCTGTATTGCTCCTACGCCCAGACGGCTTGCCAGGATTCTATCGCTGGCACTGGGACTACCTCCACGCTGCAAGTGACCCAGGATGGAAACACGCACATCAAATTCGGGATAATCTTTCTTTACACGCTCGGCATAATACATAGCACCGCACTTGGGACTTTCGCTAACCAGAACGATACTGCTGGACTTGCTCTTGCGGATTCCACGGCCTATAAACTGCTCCAACTGATCTGCACCCGTACTGTCCTCTGGAATAATGGCAGCCTCGGCTCCCGCAGCAATAGCACTGTTCTGCGCCAAGAAACCGGCATCACGACCCATAACCTCAACGAAGAAAATGCGTTCGTGACTGGTAGCGGTATCGCGGATCTTATCTACGCACTCCATAATGGTATTCAAGGTGGTATCATAACCAATGGTACTGTCTGTCCCGTTCAAATCGTTATCGATAGTTCCAGGCAGGCCGATGCAGGGGACATCAAATTCCTGAGCAAAGATACGAGCACCTGTCAAAGAGCCGTTTCCGCCTATCACAACAAGGGCATCAATGCCACGCTTCTGCATATTCTCGTAAGCTTTCTGCCTACCTTCTACTGTTTCGAAATCCTTGCTTCGGGCTGTCTTTAGAATCGTTCCTCCACGCTGAATGATGTTACTTACATCCTCTGTCGTGAACTCCTTTATATCGTCGTTAATAAGACCTTCATAGCCTCTGAAAATAGCCATTATCTTGAAACCGTTGGCTATACCGGCACGAGTAACAGCACGAACGGCTGCATTCATACCCGGAGCATCACCTCCACTGGTAAGAATTCCGATACAATTAATCTTTCTCATTATTGGTGTTATCTGGTTTTACAAACTTTTTGCCGCCGCAAAGGTACAAAAATTCAACCAAGTACGAACAGAAAAAATGAATTAATTTTCTGAATGAGAGAAATTTATAAGTTTAAAGATGGCATATTGCTCTTTCCTTATAACGTAATGCTTTCTATGCGCAACTTTATCGTCCCGACAGGAACCTTTACCTCAACCACATCGCCGACCTGTTTCTTTAATAACGCCTGGGCGATGGGCGACTTAATAGATATCTTTCCCTCTGGCAAATTAGCCTCGTGCGGACTAACCACAGTGTAGGTCATCTTGGTATTATTGCCCAGATTCGTTAGTTCGACTTTACTCAGCAGTCCTACTCCATCGCCACCAAGCCTGGACTTATCTATAACGCGGGCAAACTCCAGCACACGCTGCTTGAATCGTATACGACTCAACAGACGTCCCTGCTCACGCTTGGCAGCATGATACTCGAAGTTCTCGCTAAGGTCACCTTTATCTCTGGCCTCTGCAATAGCCTCTTTTACTCTGGGCAATTCCACGTGCTCTAAATAGCGCAATTCTTCTACGATCTTGTCGTAGCCTTCTTGTGACATATATTCCATGGGCACAAAAATACGACTATTTTTTGTAGAGGCAAAGGAAATGTCATTTTTTGTCATTAGGAGAGTGACATTTTGTCGTATTGCATTTTTTGGCACAACTTTCGTTGTATTGGAAGTGAAGAAAATTCAAACATAAACAAAATATAAAGATTATGAACGTAAAACCATTAGCAGATCGCGTGCTCATCGAGCCCGCACCCGCAGAGACTAAGACAGTAGGTGGTATCATCATTCCTGATACAGCCAAGGAGAAACCATTGAAGGGTACCGTTGTTGCCGTTGGTAACGGAACAAAGGACGAGGAGATGGTTCTGAAGGTAGGTGACCAGGTTCTTTATGGCAAGTATGCCGGCACAGAACTGGAGTTCGAAGGAACCAAGTACCTGATTATGCGTCAAAGCGACGTAGTAGCAATCTTAGGCTAAAAGCCCCATCCCTACTCCCTCAAAAAAAAGAGGAGTGATTAATTCATTTAAAAACAGATAATAAACTAATGAAAGGTGTGAGGGTGGAAGCAAATTCTTCATTCTTCACTTTTCATTCTTAATTTAAATAAAGTTATGGCTAAAGATATTAAATTCAATATAGATGCCCGCGAGCAGATGAAGAAGGGCGTTGACAGTTTGGCAAATGCCGTTAAGGTTACACTGGGCCCCAAAGGACGTAACGTAATTATCGAGAAGAAGTTTGGTGCTCCTCAGATCACCAAGGACGGTGTAACAGTTGCTAAGGAAGTTGAGTTGTCAGACCCCTTCCAGAATGCAGGTGCCCAGTTGGTAAAGAGTGTAGCCAGCAAGACTGGTGACGATGCCGGTGACGGTACAACAACAGCAACCGTACTGGCTCAGGCTATTGTTCGCGAAGGCTTGAAGAACGTAGCTGCCGGTGCTAACCCCATGGATCTGAAGCGTGGTATCGACAAGGCTACTGCTGCCGTGGTTGCCAACATCAAGGAGCAGGCCGAGCAGGTAGGTAACGACTATCAGAAGATTGAGCAGGTGGCTACCGTAAGTGCCAACAACGATCCCGAAATCGGTAAGTTACTGGCAGACGCTATGAAGAAGGTTAGCAAGGATGGTGTTATCACCATCGAGGAGGCCAAGGGCCGCGAGACCACCATTGGCGTAGTAGAAGGTATGCAGTTCGACCGTGGCTATCTGTCTGCCTACTTCGTTACCGACACAGAGAAGATGGAGTGCGTAATGGAGAATCCCTACATCCTTATCTATGACAAGAAGATCAGCAACCTGAAGGATTTCCTGCCCATATTGGAGCCTGCCGTTCAGAGTGGCCGTCCTCTGTTGGTAATTGCCGAGGATGTAGATAGCGAGGCACTGACCACACTGGTTGTAAACCGTCTGCGTACACAGTTGAAGATCTGTGCTGTCAAGGCTCCTGGCTTCGGTGACCGCAGAAAGGCTATGCTGCAGGATATTACTACCCTGACGGGTGGTCTGGTAATCAGCGAAGACACAGGTCTGAAGCTGGAGCAGGCAACTCTGGAAATGCTGGGTTCTTGCGACAAGGTTGTTGTCAGC
>JAEEGL012697708.1_pt1 | contig 10324 bp, 7 predicted proteins | sample 9134231 | NCBI WGS metagenome assembly JAEEGL01 (sample SAMN16246548, study PRJNA631951) | gut metagenome | biome: gut microbiome; feature: rumen; material: fiber-attached | host: Bos | place: Iran: Karaj | collected 2018-10
ATCCCGCTGTTCTTCCATAAGAACAATATCGCAGGCATGGTCATCATGATGGCTATCGTCCTGATGTTCATGATGATGTACCGTAACCCTGCGGTTGCCCTGATGCCCGACATCACTCCGAAGCCCCTGCGCGCTAAGGCTAACGGCATCATCAATATCATGGGCTACTTCGGCGGCGCATTTGCGGTAGTTCTCGGTATCTTCATGAAACTGTCCGATTATATCAATGTCGGCGATGAAGCCCGTAAACTCTGGATCATTGAACTGCCCTTCATCATCGCTTCGATCCTCATGGTCATCTCCGCATTTGTTCTCTTCTTTACGATCAAGGAGAACAAGCTTGCAGAAGAACTTAAAGACGAACTTGAAGAAGGCGAGAGAATGGCCGCTGTTGAGACTCCCATTGACGATGATAAGCCCATGTCCGCAGCAAACAAGCGCATGCTCCTTGCCATCCTCGGTGCAGAATTCCTCTGGTTCATGGCTGACAACGCGATCGGAACCTATATTGGAAATTATGTTATTTATTACCTTCAGTCTTTCTCGAGCAAGACAAGTATTCTGACCATCGTCGGCGGACTCGCTTCGGTTATCGGTTTCGCTACCGCAGGCTCGATCGCAGATAAGATCGGACGCAAATGGACCATTTCCTCAGGTCTTTTCATTACCGTTATTTCATATATCATCATGATATTTGCGAAACCTACGGGCGCTGTTGTCGGAGCTAACGGAGAATTCTCATTCCCGACACTGCTCTTCGCGGTTTGGGCTATCAAGGGCTTCGGTATGGCTCTCGTTCACAACTGCTCCTTCCCGATGGTTGTCGAGCTCTGCTCTTCAAAAAAGATCGGAAAGTTCACCGGTTACTACTACGCAGCCAGCATGTCGGCACAGACCGTTACACCCATCCTGCTCGGTCTTATCCTCGGAAAGACACTGGCATGGGGTACATTGCCCGTATATGCCCTGATCCTTACGATCCTGAGCTGCACGGTATTCACTATTCTGGTTAAGAATATCAAGGCCAGAAAAGTCGCTAATGTAAAGGGACTTGAAGCGATCGACGGAGATTGATCAAACGTTATGAGGTAAATATGGAAACAAATGTAAATCAGACTATCCCGCCCGTGCTTTCAGCTTACGTGGACGGAAGCTTCGACAAAGAGACTGCACGCTTTGCTTACGGCGTGATCCTTCTCGACGGTGAAACGACTGTCGCGATGATGTCAGCGGCTGATGATGATCCGGAGCTTGCGACCATGCACAATGTGGCCGGTGAGATCAAAGGCGCCGAAGCCGCTATTCAGTTCTGCCTCGATAACAAGGTCAGAGAACTCACGATCTTCCACGACTACGAAGGTATCGCAAAATGGCCTCTCGGTCTTTGGAAAGCCAACAAACTTGGCACTCAGGCTTACCGCGACTTTTATAAAGAAGCCGTAAAAACCTTAAAGATCACCTTCGTAAAGGTCAAAGGTCACTCAGGCAACAAATACAACGACATCGCCGACAAACTCGCCGGCGAAGCCCTGAAATAAAAGAAAATCTCCCTCTTTATCTCTTCGATAAATGAGGGAGATATTTTTGTATTCTCTAATAGGTCATCAAATCTCGTTTACAATATTATTGACCCATACGCCCTTCTTTACGAGCACAAATCCCAGAGTGCACTTCAAAAGATTAAGCAGGTTCACGCATGCATAGAGCGGCAGTATCGGAAGAGCCGTAAAACGCGAAAGCACGAATGCCGCAGGCACCGAAACCACGCACATAAACGCGCTGTCAAACAAGAAGGTGATTCCCGTTTTTCCGCCTGCGCGCAGCGTGAAATAAGCTGCATTTTCAAAGCTGAATATCGGCATAAAACATGCACCGATCCTGATAAGTGAGGAAGCCATGTATCTCGCGCTGTCCGAAGTATTGTAAACTCTTGGGAACAGCGGTGCAAGAATGAACAGCAATGCGCCTATCGTGAGTCCCATGCAGAAGGAAAACGTGATCATTTTGTAAGCAGTCGATTTCGCTTCTTCCATGTCTCCGGCTCCAAGCATCGGTCCGACTACAATACCCACCGAGTAACCGAGGGCCAGATAAACCACATTAAACAGATTGTTTATGGTGGAGGCAATGTTATAGGCCGCTACGACTTCCAGCCCCCTCATTGAATAACACTGAGTGAGCATCGCCATTCCGCCCGACCAGAGGGTTTCATTGGCTATGAGCGGGAAGCCTTTTATCGCCACCTGCTTAACCAGTGATGCCGGTACATGAAGACTCCTGTAAGCACCTTTGATATATTCATATTTCTTAGCATGGAAATGTGTCCAAAGGATAACGATCGCCATCTCGACATATCGTGAAATGACTGTCGCGAGTGCCGCACCTTCCACTCCGAGCTTAGGTAAACCCCAGTGTCCGAATATCAGAAGCCAGTTAAAACCAAGGTTTGTCGCTACCGCAACAAGTCCTGCGATCATGGGGATCTTCGTATCGCCCATTTCCTTCTGCATACTGGAATAGATCTGTGAAAATGCCAGCGGCAGAAGTCCCCACAGCATTATCGCAAGATACTTTTTACCGAATTCAAACGTCGCTGCGATGTCGCCCTCGGCGCCTTCGCCCTGAAGGAAATAGCCGATCAGTGTACTGCCTGCCGCTAAAAACACTACAATTGCGATCAGGCTTATCGTTACGCAGACGATGAGCTTAAGGCGGAATGCATTTCTCATGCCTTCCCAGTCCCTGCACCCATAATACTGCGCACCGAATATTCCTACTCCCGATACCGCTCCGAACAGACAGAGCGAGTAGACAAACATCAGCTGGTTTACTATCGCAACTCCGGACATCTGCTCCGTTCCGAGCTGTCCGACCATGATATTGTCAAGAAGATTCACAAAGTTCGTGATACCGTTCTGTATCATCATCGGAACTGCGATGGCCAGTACCATTGAATAAAATTTCCTGTCACCTATCAGGCTCCTGATGCCCTTGCGGCTAACTGCCGTTTCCATAAATATCCTGTCACGTATCCGCTTAAATTAAGCCTTTTGGCTTACGCATACGCCACGGTCCTATTTTAAGAGACCGTTTTTCAATTAAGCAATCTCTGCCAGCTGAGCCGTGCAAAGATTATAATACTCTCCGCGGAGTGCCATAAGTTCTTCTGCGGTTCCGGATTCCTTGATACCGCAGTCATCGATCACAAATATCTTATCCGCATTGCGAATGGTCGAAAGACGGTGTGCGATAACAAATGATGTCCTTCCTCTGAGGATCGCCTCAATGCCCTTCTGTACAAGGATTTCGGTATGTGTATCAATACTCGAGGTAGCCTCGTCCAGGATCAGTATCTTCGGATTCGAGACCATGGTTCTTGCAAATGCGATCAGCTGTCTCTCGCCCGCACTCATTCCCGCACCGCGCTCTGCTATCTCGGTATCATAGCCTTTCTCGAGCTTCATGATGAAATCGTGGGCGTTAACAGCCTTTGCTGCTGCCTCGATCTCTTCATCGGTAGCGTCAAGTCTTCCGTATCGGATGTTCTCGCGGATCGTACCGGTAAACAGGAAGTTCTCCTGAGTCATGACGCCCATCTGCTTTCTGAGGCTCTCGATCGTCACCTCACGAATGTCATAACCGTCTATCAGGATTCTTCCCTCCTGTACATCATAAAATCTCGCGATGAGATTTACAATAGTTGATTTTCCGGCACCCGTCGGTCCGACAAGTGCGATCATCTGTCCCGGCTTTACACGGAAGTTCACATCATGCAGAACATCCGGATCATCGTCGTAATGGAAGCTGACATGCTCAAACTCAACTGCTCCCTTTACATCCGGCAGCTCACATTCCGCCATTTCGTCGGTTATCTCGGGTTCGGTATCGAGAACCTCGAATATTCTCTCGGCGCCCGCTACATTGGTCACGAGCTGATTGTACAGGTTGCTCAGATGCATTACCGGCATCCAGAACATGCCTACATAAGAGGCAAATGCAACCAGTGTGCCGACCGGAACATTCTCTATTCCGAGTACTTTTACGCCGACATAGTACATCGCGATAAGTCCAACCGCCCAGCAGATATCGGTTACGGGTCCGAACAGATCGGCCCAGCGTACCGCATCAACGAAGCTGCCAAAATGCTCCTCAACGATCCCGTCAAAGGTCTTTTCGGTCTCCTTCTCAGCGTTAAAGCTCTGGACGATCTTGATTCCCGCGATATCCTCATGGATAAATGCGTTAAGGTTTGAATTCTTCTTTCTGAAATCCTGCCATCCCTTATGCGCGCGGGTCTGCACTGTCCAGATTCCCACAATCATGAGCGGCAGACTCCAGAGTGAAGCAAGCCCCAGTCTCCAGTCCTTCATCATCATGATGATAACGACCGCGATCAGAGTCACTGCATCAGGGATCAAAGTCGTTACGCTGTTTGAAAGGACATCCTTCATCGACGTAACGTCGCCCATGATCCTCGACAGTATCTTTCCTGTGGGACGGCTGTCAAAGAAGCCGAATCCCAGTGTCTGTATGTGCTCATAAAGCTGCTTGCGGACCTTTGCGAGAACGTCGTTTGACATCTTCGCCATCAGGTACATACGCGCCTTGATGAGCAGAACAAGCATTATGTTCATCCCGATACCGGCACTGCCGAGCAGTACCAGCCTTCGGGTGTCTTTGTTTGCGATATGAACATTTATCGCGCGCTCAATAATGAGCGGATTTATGATCGATATCGTGGTCGCCGCCGCCATGATGAGCATTACGACGGCTATGAGTCCGCGATAATCGAGCAGGTAAGAGAACAGGCGTATGAGCGTTTTCATTTTGCTCACACTTCTGACCTGTTCGTCCTGCTTAGTAGCATTTCTTGCCATATATTATTCACTTCCTTCTTTTTTACGCCTCTCGCGAGCAAGCTCGCTTATCACGCAGTCTGCACCTCTTCATCCGGTAACTCACCGTACTGCGCGAGGTATGTCTGATAATAATAACCGCCCTGTTCCATCAGACTATCATGGTCTCCGCGCTCGAGCACCTTTCCGTCTTCAAGCACGATGATCTCCTCCGCACGGCGTACAGCCGATATCCTGTGTGCAACTATTATCTTTGTAATATCACCCATATTGGCAATATTCTTCTGTACCTGATGCTCGGTCTCCGTATCGAGAGCCGAGGTCGAATCATCGAGAATGAGCATAGGCGCATGCTTTGCAAATGCCCTTGCCATGCTGATCCTCTGCTTCTGGCCACCCGAGAGTCCGACGCCTCTCTCTCCGATGATCGTGTCGCTTCCTTCTTCAAGTCCGTTGACGAATTCGGTCGCACATGCATCGTCCAATGCCTTCATTACCATTTCGTCGCTAAGGCCGTTTGCTTTACTTCCCAGGCGAACGTTCTCGGCGATCGTATCGGAGAACAGGAAAACACCCTGCATACCCACCGCAGCAGCCCTTCTGAGCGTCTCAAAGGGAATCTCCCTGATATCCGTACCGTTCAGCCTTATAACGCCCTCTGTGGGGTCATAAAACCTCATGATCATATTGATGACAGAAGTCTTTCCGGCTCCTGTTGCACCCATGATACCGAGAGTCTTTCCGGCTTCAAGCTTGAACGAAATGTCCTTTAATATCTCCTTATCGCCGATCGTAAGGCTTACATGATCGAACTCCAGCGATCTGAATACAAATTCCGCATCGGCTGTTGTTTCGGGAGCTTCGATAGACGGCTTCTCCTCGAAGATGTTGTCCAGCTTTTTCTTGGATGCAAAGGCCGAGGCAATGGAGTTCGCGATCCAGCCGAGCATTTCCATAGGCCATACTGCATTTTCACAGTATGCTACGAATGCCGAAAGCTCACCGAGCGTCAGCTCTTCCTTTATCACCAGCACGCCTCCGAAAAGGATGGCCGTGATGGGCAGGAGCCTCGAAACCATGGCAAAGATTGGATCATATCGAACCCATTCCATAGACATCTTCATGTTAAGATCGTAATAGGTCTTATTATGTCCGAGGAACTTGCCGATCTCGAATTTCTCACGGGCAAAAGCCTTAACAACACGCACGCCTGCGAGGTTCTCTTCGGCTACCGTATTCATCTTTGCATTCTCTTCGCTGATATCGTCATATACCTTATCCAGCTTCTTCTCGAATATGATCGCAATAACGCCGCATATCGGCAGTGCCACAAGCGGGAAAAGCGTAAGCTTCCAGCTGATCCTGAACATGAAGAACAGGACCATCGCGGTGTGCAGAACGATCTGTATCGCCAGCATTCCGATGAAACCGAAAGCCGACTGAACCGCTTCAACATCACTTGTTACTCGCGACATGATCTCGCCCGTGTTTGTCTTGTCAAAATAGTCGAGACCCAGCTTCTGAATATGCTCGAGCAGCTTCTTACGAATGTCGGAAGCCGCACGAAAACTGACTTTATCGAATGTATACTCTCTTCCGTAACCTGCGAGCACACGTCCTACGCCTACTACCAGCAATATGATAAGCAGCTTCGGGAGTAACCCGACATTGCCGCCCATAATTACATCATCAACCAGTCTCTCCGCTACCTGCGGTGAGACCATGTCCAGTCCCTCGTATATAAACAGGCATATGATCGCGAATATATAGAGCAACCAGTATTTCTTTAAATAACTACCCAATTTCATTTTAATTAATCACTTCCGTTTCTATTTCCCATCCCCGGATCGGACGACATCTCGTGAGTAAGCTCACTCGATGTCGCGTGCGCTCGGTCCTCAGCGCGCTTCGCGCTTATGCAGTACGCTTTCGGCACTTTCCGCACCCCTGCGGGCTGCAAAGTGCCGCCTGCGCCCTGCACATGCTCCGCATGTCTGAGGACTCTCGCTTTAACGCGCAGAAGGGCCGCGGTGCTAATGCACCGCGGCCCATGAAAATACACTATTAAAACCTAGTCTATCTGCATCGATCCGAGGCAAAAGCTAATCCACTATACACAATATCTGTTTTCTCAAAGTGCACATTAAAGTTTCCGTTAAACATACGATTTTTAATCATCAGTTTTTGCCTCCTTTCTTAAAGTTTTTATTATTTTCGACGGTTATCAAGTGGCTGTCCACTGTAAACGGATTATACGTGACAATGTCTTTGCTGTCAAGACATATTTTTGCTTTTTGTGAAATCGAGCAGTCTTTAGAGCATTCTCTTATCGCTTAAAAAGAGAAAACGCCGGCATAACCGACGTTTTCCCAACCCTAATATACGAATATGTAACTGTTAATCAAATTATCCTTCTACGGAAATATCACCGCTCACGCTGGTCAGATTCAGCTTCACCTGGCCGTCGCCGAGTACGTAACTTCCGCTTCTGATGATCTCGATAGACTCATCATTATAGTTCAGACTTACATCACCGCAGGTGGTCTTAACATGTGCAAGATAACCTTCGCAGTCTGCAAGTTCGATCTCGATATCACCCGAAACCGCCTCTGCCGAAAGATCTCCGGTAGTAACTTCGGTGAATTCAATATCGCCTGATGTGGTCTTAACAGATACATCCTGAAGATTACATTCATCGGCTTCTATATCACCGCTTACTGTGTTGCAGCTTCCACTGACAAATGTGCAGTCGGTCATTGTTACATCACCGCTCATTGTATTGATCTCGCATGCCTTTGCCATGCAGTTCTCAAATTCGATATCGCCGCTCAGAGTCTTCGCGGTCATCTGCTCTACCGAGATATCCTCAGCACTGATGTCACCGCTCATGGTATTTATCGAAACATTCTTCAGACCTGCGGGAATCTTCACACTGACAGTAATGTCAGGGCACGACATACTCTTGAAGAAATTGGTTGTTCCGGGTGCCTTCTTTGCGATGGCGTAAACGGTTCTTCCTTCCTGGCGGAAGTTGAATCTGTATACAAGCTGCTGATTGGGTGTTCCATCGTTCTGATAGTCGAAATATACTCTTCCGTCATCACTCTCTTCAATCTCAACATCGCCGCAATCGGTCTGAACCACTACCGAATCAACATCTTCACAGCTGCATTCCTGTGAAGAAACAGGGGTCTCACCACCGTCTTCGGTATTCTTATTCTCATCTTCGGTAAAGAAATTGAAGCTGAAGCTGCGGCCTGTTTCCTCCTGCTGAGCACCGCATCTGTTTTCGCTGTCCTCATCTGCAGGTGTATCTGCTGCTGCCTGAGCTGTATCCTTATTCATGCTCTTACGGTAGCTCTCAGTTACTTCCTTCGCAAATGCCTCTGATTTATTCACGAACTTCTCAGCTGCTGCCTGGAAGCCGTTCTTAAATGCCTTTGCATATTCTTCGGCCTTATCGCCTACATTTCCTGCAAAATCGCCTGCCTTCTCAGTGAACTCACCTGCGAAGTCTCCGGCTTTCTCGCTGAACTTACCTGCCTTTTCACCAACATTGGATGTAAATTTCGAAGTTCCCTTACTGAGAGTAGCTGCAAAACTTCCGAAGAATCCGGCGATGTTCTTCATAGCCTCATTCATGCCGTTCGAGAAGCTCTCTGCAGCCTGCTTAAACTGCTCCTCATCAATGTGAATGCCCTTGCTCTTTGTCTCTCTGCCGGTCAGCTTATTCAGCTCATCAACCAGCTCATCGATACTGCCGAGTTCCTCACAGATTTTATCCTCCGTCTTTCCGTTCGCCTCGCCCATGCGGAAATGCTCCTCATAGTCGCTGACGATCTCATTTCTGATCTCTTCATCAAAGTCTGCAAGCTTCTCCCTGAGCTTGTTCATATATTCCTGCTTAGTCATTTTTCCTCCGTTCTTCCCCTGTATCGGGATAAATGCAATACTTTTACTCGCTTTCCTACTATACCGTTCATCTATACCGGCAATGACCCTACACGCCGGTATTATCTTAAGATCTCATCAACCGCGGCCACAAATTCCAGCCATTCGGCCTTAAGTCCCTCCTGATAACTGCGACCTGCGTCGGTCAGATGATAATACTTTCTGGCAGGTCCGCTCTCCGATTCACGAAGATAGGTATCAACCATATTATCATCCTTCAATCTCTTTAAAACGAGGTAAAGGGTTCCGGTCGCGATCTCCATCTTCTTTGAGATCTCGTCTGTCAGCTCATAGCCGTAACGGTCGCCTTCAACAAGCTTAGAAAGCACGCACAGCTCGAGAGCACCTTTCTTAAATTGCGCGTTCATCGGTACCTCCTTTTCATTAATGCCTCCGGTTCTCCGAAAACACCTCATTTAATAACATGCAGTAAACCCTGCTTTTTCTCTTGATCACGAGTGTATCATATCACATACTATTCTATAATGCAATATAGTAATTATAAAAAAATAATATTTTTTATTTACTATTCGCATTCTTCCCCTGCCAGGTATCCCGGAGCCTCATTTCCTTTATCACTCCGTTGAGCGTAATGCGCTTGTTTGCGCTCCAGCGCGGGAACAGGAGCTTATCGTGGGGCGCGTCTCCGGTCAGTCTGTGGATGACAATATTCTCCGGAAGGAGTTCAAGGGCATCGGTGAGGATTTCTATATATTCTTCAGATGAAGATATATACAATTTCTCTGCTTTTTCTTTGTCATGGCCAATTATATTACTATGATCATGCTCTGCATTTCCGTTCGCTGCATCTGCACTTTCCGTATCAGCATCTCCCACAGGACAGACTTCTCCCGTCTCAAACATCCTCCCGAGTTCCGTGCCCTTTATCACATGCAGCAACTGCAGCTTTATCCCCTGAACATCGCAATTGCTCACATATTGCACGGTTTCCAGCATATCGGCTTTAGTCTCTCCGGGAAGCCCCAGTATCACATGGACAATGACCTCGAGACCTGCTGCCCGAAGCCGTCTTACCGCATCATCAAAAACAGGAAGCGCATATCCTCTGCGGATAAAGCGTGCGGTATCCTCATGTATCGTCTGAAGCCCCAGTTCCACCCAGACAGGCTTCCCTGTTTTTTTCATGACTTTTTGCAGCATTCCGGTGACATCTTCGCCCACGCAGTCCGGGCGTGTACCGACCGAAACGGCACAGATACAGGGATCCGCCGCTGCCTCAGTGAATATCCTCACCAGTCGTGCAAGGGCTCCGTAAGTGTTTGTATAGCGCTGGAAATAGGCGATGAACTTCGCCGTTTCAAACTCATTGCCGAGCTTTTCGCGCAGACGTTCCTTTGCCCAGACGATCTGGTCTTTTATATCCATTTCAAAAGGAGCCGCAAAATCTCCCGATCCGCCTTCACTGCAAAAAATACAGCCCCCGAAACCGCACGTCCCGTCTCTGTTGGGACATGCGTCGGAGGCTGAAAGTGCAAGTTTATAAACCTTAGTACAAA
>JAEEGL012975105.1_pt1 | contig 10324 bp, 17 predicted proteins | sample 9134231 | NCBI WGS metagenome assembly JAEEGL01 (sample SAMN16246548, study PRJNA631951) | gut metagenome | biome: gut microbiome; feature: rumen; material: fiber-attached | host: Bos | place: Iran: Karaj | collected 2018-10
GGCGATCAGTTCGTCGTAGTGTTCCGTAATGCCGCAATATACTTTTTCCAGATACTCGACGTCCTCGGCGTCTAAATCCGCATTGGTAAAGACGTCGTATGTTTTTGTGTTTTTTGCGTGGTTGAATAAGTATTCGAAAACCAACTTGTAAGCGTATTCTCTTGCTATTTTTCTGCTCATACCGATAAAAAGATGGCGTTACTGACGTTGACGTTGATCGAACCGGGCGTCAAGGGAGTGTTTTCTTTAATGGCGTCGATGATCTTCTCTTGCAATTCGCACGCAACGTGCGGAACGCTGAATCCAAAAATTACATTAATATAAACGTCGACGGACACCGTCGTGCCGCCGATATAAACGTGAACGTTCCTGCTGCCCAAAGAAAAACCGGATTTGGATTTTTTTCTTTTACCGTCGTTCAATTCTTTCGCAATACCTTCCGTATTGATCATGGCGGTATTGACGAGCGAAGTGACGAGATTGGTATAGCGAGACGTTTCTTCTTGCGTTAAAGAGTCCTTTATGACGCTTTTCATACCGAAAGTATAACACAAAAGACTCTTTAAGGCAAGCACATTTTAAACCTTTTATAGGTTTATACGTACGGGATGACGACGACGTCCGCGGCGGTATACTCCGTTTGCTCCGTGATGATATTAAGAACCTGCGCCGTTTCTTCCAGCGTCAGTTCACTGTCCTTAATGACGACGTTGACGTTATTGTCGCTGATCGTGACGATACAGTCGTCGAATCCGTAGGCTTTGATCAGACCTTCGAGACTGGTTTCCGTTTCCATATTGTTTACCAGACTGAGATACATTTTTTTCGCGTCGGAAACGGTCGCTTCGTCGGAAGTGGCGCTTGTCATGATCTCTTCGAGATAAAGTATCTCTTGATTTCTCGTTGCCGTGCGATCGTCTCTGTAAGTTGCGAAGAACGTAGGCGCGGCTTGTTCCGGTTGCGCGTTGTTTTTTGCGTTTTTAGCTTTTTGCGCGGTCAGAAAGTAATTCAGGCACGCTACGCCCGCAAGCAGTACGACCAAAGATACCAGTACGATGATTTTTTTCTTGTTGACTTTCATTGTTAATGCCTCCTAATTGATTATTATGATTGTTTTTTTATTATTTTTATATTCTTATCGTCCGTTTGAACGATGGTTCGGACTGCCTGTCGTATTTTGATCCTTGTCGCGGGGTCGTCGGCGTTTTTGGCGACGACCAGAACGCTACTCGTTTTATCCTTGGTCGTTATCATGACTTGCACCTCCCCCACCCCGTCGATCTCGGACAGAATCCCGGCTATTTTTTCTTCTTGTTCCGTAAAAACGGAGTTTTTTCCGGTCGGAGTATCGTTTTTCGGCGTGGTAAAAAACTTACCGGCGACCAGAAGCGCGACTCCGGCGATCAAAAGAACGCAAAAAAGTTTTATACCGGGTAAGTTTTTTCCCTTTTTTATCGCGTCCTTTATTTGCCCCATACCCGCACTTGTTCCTCTCCGATCCCGAGATATGTTTTTATCGTATCCGTCACCGTTTTGCTGTTTTTATATATATTCCCTTCATTTTCCGATATGACAGGTTCTTTCAGGTAGATATCGACGAATTCGATTTCTTCTTTATCGTTTTTTTGCAGCGAGATCGAACAATCGATCCCTTGATCGTTCAAACTTTTTTCGGCAAGCATAAGAAAAAACTCTTCCCGAATCGATACGTTTTCGACAGTCGTTTCTTCCGCTTGTAAAAAATCTGTTATATCGTTCGGTTTTTTTATTAAATTAACGAGAGGCGCGAGCATGAGCATGACCAGTCCGAGGCGTAAAAAGCCCACGACGTATTTTTTCGTGGTTCCTTCGCTTAAAAATATCTCAAGGATCGTCGCGATCAGACATACGGCGGAAACGGTCAGTATCCATTCTTTCATAAGCTACCGCCGTTACAGGAAAGAATGATCAGCATTACGAGGATAAACAGCGTAAACGCGGCGCAAAGCAGCAGTACGACAAGTAATTTAAGGCAGTCGGACAGTTCGTACAGCATCGTCGGGATCTTAATATCGCCGAAAGGTTCCGCAAAAGAAGCCGTCAATCGCAGCGTAAATATACTTAAAAGGATCTTTATCAGAGGTGATACAACGATCATGATCAGCGACAGAACTGCGGTCACGCCAATCGCGTTTTTTACGAGGATACAAGAAGAAACGACGATATCGAAGCCGTCTTTCAAGTAGTTGCCGACGATGGGTACGTATCCTGATAAGGCGTATTTTGCGCCGCGAATCGCCAAAGAATCGTTTCCCGCGCCCGCTATGCCCCGTGCCGTAGTGATGGCACCGAGAAGTCCGAAAAGGAAGGATACGCACCATCCGATAGCAGATCGAACCGTTTTTACCATTTTCCCGAGTTTTATGTTTTCATTGATATGACCGACGATCGTCAGCGCGATACAGACGAAAAAACCGGGCAAGACGACTTTATCGATAAGAGAAGAAACTATCACGGAAAAGAAAGCGAGAGCCGGTTGATATAATCCGGTTGCGTTGACGGAACCGAGAGCCGTCATAATGGTCATAAGCGGCGGAAAAGCTACTTCCGAAAAGTAAGAAAGATATCGAATGGTATTCGACGCGGCGTTTATCGCCGAACCTGTCAGATTCAGCGCGACGACAATAATTACGCCGTAGCAAGCTACGTATACGATCTTGTTGACGGACTGTGTCGCAAAACCGGACGTAAGATTGGTAAGTACGGACAGAAGAACCGAAATAAGCAGTATTACGGCGCCTTGCGTCAAAAATCCGCCTACGTTACCGACAAGTATTTCGAGCATCAGTTTAAGAAAATACGCGGGATCGGGTGCGGGCTCCCCTTTTATGATTTTAAGGATAGTTTCTTTGACGGTCGATCGAGTGTTAATGCCGTATTCTTCGGTCAATACAGTCAATAATTCTTCATAAGCGTTCAGATCGACGCTGTCGATCACGTCGTTTATTATTTTTTCCTTTTTTTCTTCTTCGTTTTCCGCCGACGCCGCGCTTTTCGAGGCGGGGATAAAATTTACGAATAAGAACGCAACGGCGAACAAAAATAATATGGAAAATGTGAACGTTCGTTTCAAATCAGTGCCTCTAAAAGCGTTATAGTATCGGTCAGTATCGGCATTGCGGATAATAAAATAATGATTTTTCCGCCCAATTCGATTTTTTTACCCAGAGCCGAGCAATCGTTATCGTTGCATAAAGAGACGGAAAATTCGGTCAGGTAGCCTATACCGACGATCTTCAGCAGCGAAGAAAAGACGACGGATGTCAGCCCTGCGCTTTTACCGAGTGATGAAACCGTACGTATGACGGACGAGATCGGATCGGCGAGAAGTATCACGATCAAGCACCCCGCCGCGACGATCAGCAAACGTCCGATCTGCGGTTGTTCGACGCGTAAAAGAGAATACGCCGTGACGGCGACGAACGCAACTCCGATTATTTTTCCGAGCAGTTCCATTTTTTAATCGAGATAAAAAATACTCTTCAGCGTGCCGAAGAGACCGCCCATCATATCGACCACGATGACCAGCACGAGTATCAATCCGGCGATGGTAACGAAAGTCGCAATTTCTTTTTTATCGGATTTTTCCAATATGCTGTTAACGACGGCGGTGATGATCCCGATCCCGGCGATTTTAAATATCACGTCGATCCCCATAGTGCCTCCTTTTACCAAAGTACGATCGCTATACCGGCAAAAAGTACAGGTATCAGTCTGAAAAACGTACGTCCTTTTTTTTCGAGTTCCGTTTTGGCATTTTCGATTTTTTGTCCGGCGATTTTTTCGTATTCAGAAAAAACCTTACTTTGCGTCGCGCTCCCCACCGATCTCAGTTCGGATAAAAAATCCGTCAATATTTTGGTATCGGGATCGGACGTTTTATTATATTGAACGGCATCCGCGATCATTCCGGAATACTTGTTTTCTTTTTGTCGTTCCATTTGAAAAATAGATTCAAGATCGGCGCCGAATCGTTCGATCTCGCTTTCACATAACGTAAAAAAAGTCAGGATTTCTTTCCAAAAATCAACTTTTTGCTTGTATTTTGTTTCGATCGCTTTGCCGAGGACGATCCCTGAAAGAATTATGAATACTGCGCCGAATATTTTAAGCACGGACGTATCCCATCGCAGCTATCGTGCCGATAAACGGTTTGTCGCTAAGGACGATATACTTATTGAATATTTCTTTTCCGATCGGCGGCAAACGATCGATCGAAGGCGCATGGAAAGACGCTAAGCATTTTATGCCCGCGTGAAAAAACCTTTTTACGGCAAAAAAGTCCTCGTCGCAAAACAGTTCGTCACATACGACGATCTCGGGCGCCATCGCACGGATGACGTTTTCGTACAGGTATTTTTTTTCAACGCCCTGAATAACGTCGGCTTTTTTTCCGACGCTTAACGATAAAGTTTCTCCGCAAAGTTCGTATCGTTCGTCGATATAAAGAGTGTCGTAGCGATCGGACAGAACGCGCGCCATATCTCGGATCAAAGTCGTTTTTCCGCAATACGGAGGCGATATCACGACGGTATTTACAAAATCGGAAAAATAGTCGCCCAGTTTGTCGGAACAACCGACGATCTCGTGTGGGATCCGTACGCACAAAGAACGTACGTTGGAAAAAAGTATTTTTTTATCCGCGTTCAGTTTCCCTTTTCCGGCAATTCCGATCCTGATCCCGTTTTTATAAGGGACGTATCCTGCCGAAAGTTCGTTTTCGTATGCGTAGGGAGAAAAACGCATTGCCTTTTTAAGTATCTCGCCGATATCTTTTTCCGTCGGACGAAAAGCGCAATAATAGTCGCCTTTTAAGGTTTTTATTAACGTTTCTTGCCCGACCCGCAGACGAAATTCCGTAACGACGTTTACGTCGCGGACAGTAGACAACAGTCTTTCTCCCAATAATTCACGCATAAAAAAACACCGCAGTATTTTATTCCTGCGGCGCTTTTATTATGATAGATTAATCGGGTCGAAATTATACTCTCGACATATAGCTTCCGTCACGAGTGTCAACGCGGATGGTATCGCCTTCGTTAACAAAGAGAGGAACCTGGATTTGATAACCGGTTTCCAGAGTGGCGTTCTTGGTTCCGGGTTGCGCGGTCGCGCCGGCAATTCCGGGATCGGCTTCGATAACTTTCAGTTCGACGAAGTTCTGCGGATCGCAGGAGAAAGCGCTGCCCTTGTAGAAAGCGATATCGCATTCGTCGCCTTCTTTAATGAAGTGAAGGGCGTCTTCGACGAGTTCTTTTCCGAGGGGGATCTGCTCGTAAGTCTCTTGATCCATGAAGTAATAGAAATCACCGTCGGCATAGCTGTATTGCATCTTTTTTCTTTCGATGTGAGCCAATTCGTATTTTTCGTTGGGGTTAAACGTTCTTTCGATAACGCCGCCCGTCATAACGTTACGGATCTTGGCGCGAACAAAAGCGGCGCCTTTACCCGGTTTAACGTGTAAGAAATCCACGATAAGTTGTACGGTGCCGTCCAGTTCGAACGTGATACCCTTTCTGAAATCGCCCGCGGTTATATATGGCATAAAAAATTCCTCCGTTCTTTTGATTATGTTCTTAAATTATTATCAACTTTTTTTCGCTGTTTGTCAAGTTTCTTACGCCTGTTTTTGTGAAAACGACGATATCTTCTATTCTTACTCCGAATTTTTTCGGAAAATACAGTCCCGGTTCGACGCTTAGAACGGCGTTTTCGGGTATCGGTTCAAAATTTTTTGCGGATAAGCACGGATTTTCATGGATATCAATGCCGAGACTGTGTCCGAGAGAATGGGTAAAAAATTCTCTTACGCCGAGCTTCTCGAAGAAGTCCGTGACGAGTCGCTGCCCTTCAGCTCCGGTCATCCCTGCGCGTAATTTTTCGATAGCGTTCGTCTGCGCGGTCAAAACGGCATTGTATACGCTTTTCATATCATTGTCCGGCTTTCCGAAAAAGATTGTTCTCGTCATATCCGAACAATAACCGCCGCGCTTCGCGCCGAAATCTAATGTGATGGGATCGCCTTTTTTTAAACGGTCATATCCCGGGTGCGCATGCGGTTTGGACGTATTCTTTCCGAAAGCAACGATGGGATCGAACGCAAGGTCGTCCGCGCCATTTCTGTATAACAGGCTTTTCAGTATCCCGTCGAGTTCTTTTTCCGTTATATCTTCTTTTATATACGGTATGATATCGCAGAACGTTTTATCGGTTATCTTCTGCGCTTTTTCGATCGATTCTATTTCTTGTTCGGTCTTGACGGCTCTTATTTTATCGATCTCATTTTTGACGTTTTTAACTGTTTTTACGCCGTAATTTAATAAGATTTCGTATTCGTCTACGGTAACGGAAATATCGGTCGCTAAAAAATGAATATCCTTTTTTTGAATAAAAGAATAAAAATCGACAATATTTTTTATAATAAAAGGCAGCGTTTCGACCTCTTCGAAATATCTTGCGTCCGTAAAGTAGTACTGTTCGTCGCCGATGATAAGGATCTTGGCGTCAGCGTTGTTATATTTACTGAAATAAAAGAGGTTCGACGGGTTTTGCAAATATAATCCGTCGGCTTCCGGAATGTAATTTGGCATGATTTCATTATACACGCCGCAGGTTAGATTGTCAACGTCAGTCTTTTGTTTTCGGCTTGCCTACGAGCGCCGCTAAAAAACCGATAAAGATAGCTCCGGCAAGCCCTGCTCCGGCGGCCTCTGTTCCTCCGACTACGGCTCCGAGCAGCCCTCTTTCTTTTGCGCCCTTGATCGCACCTTTGGCAAGTGTGCTCCCGAATCCCGTAATAGGAATGGTAATGCCGGCTTGCGCCACTTCTTTGATCTTATCGAATACGCCGAACGCTTCTAAAATAACCCCGATAAGCAAGAAAATAACAAGTATTCTCGCAGAAGTCATTTTTGTGAAATTGATCAGAAGTTGTCCGATCACACATATCCCGCCGCCGATGGCAAAAACGATCAAAAATTGAATAAATGTCTCCATAATACGCTATTATTCCGCTTCCAGACAGACGGCATGACAGATCGCCGGTATCGATTCGCCCTGCAGAGAGGACGTTTTTGAGAGTAATGCTCCCGTTGGCATAAGCAGTATTTTTTTATACTTTCCGCTTAACATTTGTCGATAGATATAAGAATTAAAGACCAGTCCGCAACAGCACGCGCCGCTCCCGCCTTGTCCTACGTCCTGACCTTCTTTATTAAAAACGAGCATTCCGCAGTCCAAATAATTTTTGTCGAGCGTTATTCCCTCTTTTTCGGCGAGCTTTTTCAGCATCGTTCCGCCGCTGTACCCGAGGTCGCCTGTCAGGATCAAGTCGTAATCGTCCGTAGTCGTATTTGTTGCCGCAAGGTGCGCTTTCAGAGTGGATAAGGCGGCCGGGGCCATGACTCCGCCCATATCGTTCGCGTCTTTAACGCCGTAATCGGTCACCCTGCCGACTGTGCCGCTTGTGATCTTTATAGCTGATTTTTCCTTTGATAAAAGGGTCGCCGCGGCAGCCGTTACCGTCCATTGAGCAAGAGGCGTGCGTTGAGAACCGAGTTCGAGCGGATAGCGGTATTGTCGTTCGGCCGTCGCAAAGTGACTGGATACCGAACAGATCGCATTATCGATAAGACCCGTCGAGATAAGGGAGCAAGCGAGGATATACGCTTCGCCAAGCGTCGCGCAAGCGTTATATACACCGAAAAAAGGCGCGTCTACTTCTCGCATAGCAAAATTACTACTGATTATTTCGTCCAGAAGGTCGCCCGAAAAACAGCAGTTTACATCTTCTTTTTTCATGTGCGCGCGCGATAAAAGATGATCGATCGCCGCAATATGCATTTTTATTTCCGCATGTTCGTGACTTTTCTGTTTTAACAGATCGTCCTTCATACAATGATGGAAGTATTGTTTAAGCGGGCCTTCGGACTCCTTGGGCCCCGCGATGGTAGCCGTCTCTTTAACGTATACCGGATCAGGGAAGAAAATGGTTTGGTTTTTCATATAAACAAATAAATAATGCCGACGATGACGCTTGACGTAATACCGAACACAATGACCGGACCGGCGATGGCGAACATATTGGAGCAAATGCCGAATACAACGCCCTCTCGTTTGTGTTCCATAGCTTGACTGACGATGGAATTGGCGAATCCCGTTATGGGTACGATGCTTCCCGCGCCGCCGAAGTTACCGATCTTATCGTATACGCCGAAAGCGGTCAGAATACCGGTAAGAAGGATCATGCAAAGCGTCGTATATCCGCCGAGCTCTTGTTCCTCCGCTTGCGGTAAGCCCAATGCGATCAGTAACTTTATGCCCTGTCCGATGCAGCAAATAATCCCGCCTGTGAAAAAAGCGCGTATTATGGTAGAAATATGCTTTGTCTTCGGCATATTTTCGGACAGCATTGATTTGTATTCTTTTTGTTTTTCTTTATCTAATTTCATTTTTCCCTTCCTGCAATTCATTTTCCGAGATAGGTAAGCAAGTTTCCGTTTTTTTCGGTATCGTCTTTTTCATAATAAAAAACTCCGCAAACATAATTGTTGCTCGCGGAGTAAAATTTATACCATTTCTTTTCGTATTCGTTCGAGTATCTTTGCTTCAAGCCTGCTGACTTGTACTTGCGATACCCCGAGGATCCTTGCTATTTCGCTTTGCGTTTTGTCTCGATAATAGCGCAAATAAATGATTTTTTTGTCTCGTTCGTCGAATTTATCGATTATTTCTTTTAAAACGACTTTTTCGATATAGTCGTCTTGGTTTTCTTTCGACGCCAGTTTGTCGGCAAGGCTCAAGCCGTCCTCTTCTGTTTCGGCGTAAATGGAAACAGGGTACTTACTGCTGTCCAGAATAAAGACGACTTCAGTTTCTTCCACTTTCAAGTAGCGTGCGATCTCCTTTATCGAAGGATCTTTTTGATGTTCTTGCCGATAGCTTTCGATATATTCGTTGGCGAGTTTATTTTGCGCTTTTAAAGATCGACTCACCTTGATCGCTCCGTTATCTCTTATAAAACGTTTGATCTCGCCGGCTATCATCGGCACTGCGTAGGTAGAAAAGCGTACGCCGTAACTTACGTCGTAGTTATTCATTGCCTTAATAAGGCCCAGCGTGCCCAGTTCTAACAGATCCTCGTATTCGATCTGTTTGTTTTGGTATCGCCTGACGATGCTTTTTATGAGCGGGAGATTGTTTTGCAAAAGTGCGGTTTTTGCTTCGTCATCCCCTTTTTGCGCCTTTTTTATCAGTTCTGTCGTTTCTTCAGCGGTCAGCATGGATCAGTTCTTTGGTCATAAAAACCGTTGTTCCCGCACCGAGCTTGCTTTCTACCTGAAGAGTATCCATATACGTTTTCATAATGGTAAAGCCGAGACCGCTCCTTTCTTCTTCGACGTCGGTCGTGAAAAAGTCTTCCATGGCTTTTTCTACGTTTTTGATCCCGGCGCCGACGTCGCTTATTTTTATGTACAGTTTGGTCTCGATCAGTTCGGCCTCGACAGCTACGTCTCCCTCGGTCTTCTTGTATCCGTGTACGACGCAGTTTGTGACCGCTTCGCTTACGGCCGTTTTGACGTCGTTAAGCGTTTCTACCGAAGGATCGGTCGAGACGCAAAAAGCCGCGATCACGTTACGAATAAAGCCCACGTTCTCGGGCAATGCTTTGATTTTTAAGTACATACGATTGTTCATATTCTCTCCTCAGATCAATGGCATAATGGTATAAAGTCCGCTGACGCGAATTATTTTATCGATTTGCGGGTTCGGCGCAGTGATATAAACGGGAATGCTCTGTTGTTTCAGCTTTTTGTATCGCGATAAAATGATCCCGATCCCCGTACTGTCCATAAAAGATAGCTTACTCATGTCAAAAACGACGTTCCGATAGCGTTTACCCTCGAATAAGTCGTCCAGCCTGCTTTTCGCTTTTTCCGCTTCGCTTTGGTCAAGCTCCCCCGTAAGCCGGATATAAAGATTGTTTTTGTCTATAACAGAATTAACTTGCATTCTTTCCTCCGATATCGGAATACATGATACAACAATTGTTGACTCATTTAATGCGAAAGAATGTCGTTTTTTGAGAGAAAATGTTTAAAAAATCTATTTTTCATTCGGAAATAAGAAATACTGAAAAATTGTTATATATAAGAAAAAGACCTAAAACAAATCGTTTTAGGTCTTTTGGTGGAAGGAGATGGATTCGAACCATCGAAGTCGACGGACGGCAGATTTACAGTCTGCTCCCTTTAGCCACTCGGGAATCCTTCCATATGATAGCTAA
>JAEEGL013150567.1_pt1 | contig 10324 bp, 6 predicted proteins | sample 9134231 | NCBI WGS metagenome assembly JAEEGL01 (sample SAMN16246548, study PRJNA631951) | gut metagenome | biome: gut microbiome; feature: rumen; material: fiber-attached | host: Bos | place: Iran: Karaj | collected 2018-10
AGTTCGAATCTCGTACGCACCGCTCTTTTTCATTCATAGCGCATAAGTTTTTGGGTGCGTTAGTTCAGTAGGTTAGAATGCCTGCCTGTCACGCAGGAGGTCACGAGTTCGAATCTCGTACGCACCGCACAAGCCCGCTCCTTTATGGGGAGCGGGTTTGTTGTATTCTCACGATTTTGGGGTTGCAGCAGCTTGATGTCCAATGTTACTATACTAAACTCTGGCTTTAGTTGCGGTAAAGTCCAACTTTAGATAGACTAAACTCCGACTTTAGTTAGGGTAAACCTCAAAATTCTCTCGAGAATTTGAGGGTTTGCCCTATCCTTTCTCTAGGTTTGCCGTAACCTTTCAAGGGGTTTAATCTATCCTTTCTACCTGCAAGCTGAGGGCTACTCTAATTTTGAGCCTTCGATGAGCTTTGGGCAGAGGTGTGCGAGGTCACACCGATCACAATGGGGCTTGCGCGAGGTGCAGACGTAGCGGCCGTGAAGCAGCAGCCAGTGGTGAGCTCGAGGGATGTCTTCGGCGGGGATATGACGCGTGAGGGCCTGTTCCACCTTGTATGGGGTGTTGTCGCGCTTAGATACTAACCCCAGACGGTGGGCTACTCGGTAGACGTGGGTATCGACTGCTAAGGTTGACTTGCCGAAGGCTACGCTTTGGATGACGTTGGCAGTCTTGCGGCCTACACCGGGCAGATCGAGCAGCTGGTTCATGTCTGAAGGCACCTCGCCGCCGTGCAACTCCATCAGTAAGCGGGCCATCTTTACAAGGTGGTCTGCCTTCGCGTTGGGGTAAGAGACACTACTGATATATTCAAGCAGGTCTTCTGGCTCAGCCTGTGCCATCGAGCGAGCGTCAGGATAATGGAGAAACAACTCGGGCGTAACCTGGTTGATGCGCTTGTCGGTACACTGGGCACTGAGGATGACGGCCACGAGCAGTTGGAACACGCTGCCGAATTCAAGTTCTGTGTCGACATCCGGCATCTGCTGACGGAAGTGGTCTAAGATGCGCTGGTATCTCTCTTCTTTTCTCATTTCTTGATTAAATATGTTGCAAAGATACAAATAATTCATAATTCATAATTCATAATTAATACTTATTTTGTAACTTTGCCGAAAATATTTATCAATTATCTTAAACAAACGTATGATTAAACAACTGTTTCTTTCTTTGGCCTGCATGGCCGTGATGCCGATTTTTGCCCAGAAGACGTCTGTCTGGCTGGATCCGGAAGTGAACCAAGTGAACCGTGAGGCGCGTCATGCCCATTTCTTTGCCTTTGAGAATGAAGACCTGGCTCGTAAGGGCGATAAGGCGATGTCTGCTCGTTTCCTATCGATGGAGGGCATGTGGAAGTTCAACTTCGTGAAAGACCATCAGAACGCTCCTGAGGGGTTTTATGGACTGAAGTATGATGACTCGAAATGGGTGGATTTCCCTGTGCCAGGTCTCTTTGAACTGAACGGCTATGGCGACAGGATCTACAAGAACGTTGGCTATTCATGGGGAACGACTTTTAAGAGCGATCCCCCATATATCGGCGAGACGAATAACTATACGGGTTCCTATCGTCGTACCTTCGAACTACCTGCCGACTGGAACGGGCAGGAAGTGTTCTTCCATGTGGGTTCCGCCACGAGCAACCTCTCTCTCTGGGTCAATGGGAAATACGTGGGCTACTCCGAGGACTCTAAGGTGGCAGCCGAGTTCAACATCACTAAATACCTGAAAAAGGGTAAGAACCTCATCGCTATGCAAGTGATGCGTTGGTGCGACGGCTCATATCTCGAGGATCAGGACTTCTGGCGCTTTACTGGCATTGCTCGCGAAGTGTATCTCTACGCCACACCAAAGGTGCATATTCAGGACATCTTCGTGAAACAGGATTATCAGGACGGCAAAGGACTGTTGGATGTCGACGTGAAGGTGGCCAATGGCAAGGGCTTGACAGTTGAGGCACAACTCTTGAATGCTGAGGGTGAGAAAGTCGCTGAAGGGCTCCAGGCAACTGTCGCTGGTGTGCAGCCTTGGTCGGCAGAGACTCCGAACCTCTATACCTTATTGATATCCCTGAAGAAGGGCGACAAGGTGATGGAGGTCGTGAAGCAGCGTGTGGGCTTCCGTCATGTGGAGATCAAGGGCGGGCAGCTGCTCGTCAACGGCCAGCCTATCCTCATCAAGGGTGCCGACCGTCATGAGCTCGATCCCGACGGTGGCTACATCGTCTCGGTGGAGCGCATGATTCAGGATATCAAGATCATGAAATATCTGAATATCAATGCCGTACGCACCTGTCACTATCCCGACGATCCCCGTTGGTACGACCTCTGCGACGAGTATGGCATCTATCTGACGGCCGAGTCAAACCTTGAGAGTCATGGCATGGGCTATGGTAAGGAGACACTGGCCAAGCGCGAAGACTTTGCCAAGGCGCATATCGAGCGTCAGGAAGGCAACGTCATGTCGCACAAGAATCACCCCAGCATCATCGTCTGGTCGTTGGGCAACGAGGCTGGCTATGGCCCCAACTTTGAACGTGCCTACGACTGGATCAAAGCCTACGACCAGAGCCGTCCGGTGCAGTATGAGCAGGCCAGACACGATGGCAAGACTGATATCTTCTGCCCGATGTATATGGATTACAACGATTGTGAGAAATATGTCAAGACCGATAATCCCCGTCCGCTCATCGAGTGCGAGTATGCCCACGCTATGGGTAACTCCATCGGCGGATTCAAGGAGTATTGGGATCTCATCCGCAAGTATCCGAAGTTCCAGGGCGGCTATATCTGGGATTTCGTAGATCAGGGCCTGCGCGACAAGAGCAAGATCACTGGCAAGGAGATCTTTACTTATGGCGGAGACTACGGGCGCTATCCTGCCTCAGACAATAACTTCAACTGCAATGGTATCATCGCCCCAGACCGTCGTCTGAATCCTCATGCCTACGAGGTGCGCTATTATTATCAGAACGTGTGGATTACCGATAAGGGACTGAAGGACGGTAAGATAGAGATCTACAACGAGAACTTCTTCAAGACGCTCGACGACTTGGAGCTGGAGTGGTTTGTAGGAGGTGCCTCAGGCAATCATCATCATCATGGCGGCGACCGTCCTGAGGGCATGACCTTCGGACATGGTGGCAAGATCGACGTCAAGGGCATCGCACCCCAGCAGCGTAAAGTCATCACCATCGAGGACATGAAGCAGGTGATAGAGCGCGTGCTCGGTCATCATGGCGATCAGGAGATCTTCGTCATCTTCCAGTTTAAGTCGCGTGAGGCTCAGCCGCTGATCGACAAGGGGCAGGTGGTAGCCCGTCAGCAGTTCGTGCTCAATCCCTACCAATTCCCGGATATCAAGGCTGAGACGGCTACCGTGCAGAAAGAAGAGACCGAGAGCTACGTGAAGTTTGAGGCCGCAGGCACCACGCTGACCGTCGGTAAGTGGAGTGGTTGGATCGACTATCTCGACGTGAATGGTGAGACGATGCTCATCGACCGTGAGTCCATCACCCCAGAGTTTTGGCGTGCGCCTACAGATAATGACTATGGTGCCTGGCTGCAGCAACGTTTCGGCGTGTGGAAGAATCCTCAGATGAAACTGAAGGACTGTCAGGTGGGCGACAACAATGTTGTGGCTGTGTTTGAAATGCCTGAGGTTCAGGCTACGCTGACCATGACTTATACACTCCAGCCGAATGGCGAAGTGTTGGTCAATGAGCACTTCTTGCCCAATCCTCTGAAAGAAGGTAAGGATGTGGTGAGGATTCCGCCGATGTTCCGTTATGGCATGCAACTGCAGATGCCCAGCCAGTATGACCAGATACAGTATTATGGCCGCGGACCAGTGGAGAACTACTGCGACCGCAACAACTCTGAGTTTATCGGAGTCTATCAGAACAAGGTCGCTGATGAGTATTATCCTTATGTCCGTCCGCAGGAGTCGGGCAACCACACCGATGTGCGCTGGTTCCGTGTGCTCAATGGAAAGGGCTGTGGACTGGAGTTCTATTCCGATGCAGCGATGGAGGCCAGTGCGCTGCGTTTCCTGACGGAGGATCTCGACGACGGTCCAATCAAGGATAAGAAGATCGGGCGCCACTCGGGTGACCTCGTTGAGCGTCAGCTGACGCAGGTACACATTCAGCAGAAGCAGATGGGACTCGGTTGTGTGAACTCTTGGGGCGCTTGGCCGCTGCCTGAATACCTCGTGAATCGTGAGGAACGTAACTTCACCTTCGCCATCCGACCTGTTGTAGCAGAATAACAGCCAGACAGGCGTTTTGGCAGCAGAATGACACCGTTTAGGGGTTGACTTTGGTCAAAAAGCATACCCTAAACGGCGTTTTTATATATTTTTTGCCAAAAAGTGTTGGCATATATCTTATAATTTGCTACCTTTGCACCCGAAAAGATATATGAGATAACGATAAGAAGATGAAAGAAATGAAAACACTTAGAAAAATGATGCTCATGGGCATGATGCTCTTGAGTGCTACAGCTATGTTTGCTGAAGAGACAAATGTCACCGGTGAGGTTGACACTACCTATATCAAGCTCGATGAGAACATGGAACCCATCAACTATGTGAACTCCACCAAGGAAGAGCTTGAGGCTGCTGTAGGTGAGTTGGAGACCATTCTTGAAACGGAAAACTTCCAGCTCTATGCCGCAGGTGACTATACTTATAAGATCGAGAACGGTATTGTGACCTCGATGGCCATCCAGATTGCCGATGACAACAACGATAAAGTTGTCTACAACCAGATCTTGAATGCCCTCGCCAAGAGCAACTCCATCAAGGATACGCACAACACTGGTGGTAACTACTACCAGTACGCCAACTTCCAGGTGCAGTTTGATGATTTCGAGGGTTATGAGAAACTTACCTTCTCCGCCATCTCCGAGTAGTATGATTTCTTCAGAGATAAGCAACCACCCTCAACGTAATGCTTGGGGGTGTTGTTTTTTTATTTGAATTACGCTAACAATTTAAAAACAAAATAATATTATGTGTGGAATCGTTGGATATATTGGTAAAAAGGATGCTTTTCCAATTCTGATTAAAGGCCTTCGCAGGCTGGAGTATCGTGGCTATGATAGCGCTGGTGTGGCGCTGATTAATGCCAATGGCGACCTGAATGTTTATAAGACTAAGGGTAAGGTGGACAACCTGACAGAATACTGTGCCGATAAAGATGTGACGGGTAGCGTAGGCATAGCCCATACGCGTTGGGCTACTCACGGAGAACCCTCCAGCAGAAACGCCCACCCGCATTTCTCGGAGTCGAAGAACCTGGCCATTATCCATAACGGTATCATAGAGAATTATGCCGACCTAAAGACCAAGCTTGAGGCGAAAGGCGTTCATTTCATTAGTGATACTGACACGGAGGTGCTGGTGCAACTAATAGAGTATATCAAGAATCACAAGCAGCTCGATTTGTTGACGGCCGTTCAAGTGGCGCTTTATCAGGTGATTGGCGCCTATGCCATCGCCGTGCTCGACAAAAGTGATCCCACACAGATCATCGCTGCCCGCAAGCAGAGTCCGCTGGTAGTGGGCATCGGCGAAGATGAGTTCTTCTTAGGTTCTGACGCCAGTCCCATCGTGGAGTACACGGACAAGGTCGTGTATTTGGAAGATGGCAACATCGCTGTGATCCGGCTGGGGCAGGAACTGCACGTGGTGAGTATCCTCGGCGAGGAGCAGGAACTGAAGGTGAAGACCGTCGACATCGACCTCGGTCAGATAGAGAAGGGCGGCTATCCTCACTTCATGCTCAAGGAGATCTTTGAGCAGCCGGAGTGCCTGACCAACTGCATGCGCGGCCGCATCAACATCGATGCCGATCACGTAACACTATCTGCCTTGATTGATTATCGGAGACAGATGCTTGAAGCCAAGCGCGTCATCATCGTGGCTTGTGGCACGTCGTGGCACGCAGGACTGATAGGAAAACAACTGATAGAGACGTTCTGCAGGATTCCCGTTGAAGTGGAGTATGCCTCAGAGTTCAGATACCGTGATCCCGTCGTGGGCAAGGGCGATGTCGTCATTGCCATCTCCCAGAGTGGTGAGACGGCCGACACCCTGGCTGCCGTACAACTCGCCAAGGAGCGAGGCGCCTTTATCTATGGTGTGTGCAATGCCATCGGCAGCAGTATCCCCAGAGCGACCGATACGGGTACCTATATCCATGTGGGCCCAGAGATCGGCGTGGCATCGACCAAGGCCTTTACGGGTCAGGTGACGGTGCTCACGATGATTGCCCTCGCGATGGGTGAAGCCAAGGGTACGATTGACCGCGATGAATACCTGAAAGTGGTGAAGGGGCTGAGTGAGATTCCTGTGAAGATCCGCGAGGTGCTGCAGACTAACGAAAAAGTGGCTGATCTCGCACGCACCTTTACCTACGCCCACAATTTCCTCTATCTGGGTCGCGGCTATAGTTACCCTGTAGCGCTTGAAGGGGCCCTGAAACTGAAAGAGATTTCCTATATCCACGCTGAAGGCTATCCTGCCGCAGAGATGAAACATGGCCCTATCGCGCTGATCGACTCCGATATGCCTGTGGTGGTGATTGCTACTCACAACGCAATGTATGAGAAAGTACTGTCGAATATTCAGGAGATCAAAGCCCGTCAGGGTAGGGTGATAGCCCTGGTGTCGAAGGGTGACGAAGTAATCTCGAAGATTGCCGACGAGGTTATAGAACTTCCCGACGTTCAGGAATGCCTGGAGCCATTGGTGGCTACAATACCACTGCAGCTGCTGGCTTACCATGTGGCCGTGTGTAAGGGTAAGAACGTAGACCAGCCTCGAAACCTCGCCAAGTCGGTAACGGTAGAGTAATTCGTAAAAAAGTGGCCAAATATTTGGATAATTCAAATTATTGTTCTATATTTGCACTCGAAATATAAAAATACCGACTTCGAATGAATACTGTTGAAACTCTTGAGTCAAATATAAACCGGAGCGAATACAAAATCCTGATTGTCGACGATGTGGTGAGCAATGTGTTGCTGCTCAAGATTTTGTTGACCAATGAAAAGTTCCAGGTTTGCACCGCTAACAACGGTAAGACCTGTATTGAGATAGCCCAGAAAGAGCACCCCGATTTGATTCTTCTCGACGTGATGATGCCCGACCTTAACGGCTTCGATACGGCAGTTATCTTGAAGAAGGACGAGACGACGAAGGATATACCCATCATCTTCCTTACAGCTTTGAATACCCCGCAGGATCTGGTGCACGGCTTCCAGGTAGGTGCCAGCGACTTCCTGACGAAGCCCTTCAACAAAGAAGAACTTGTGATGCGTGTGACGCAGCAGATTTCGCTCGTTGCAGCCAAGCGTATTATCGAGCGGCAGAACGCCGAGCTCAGGGCTACGTTGAACAACCGCGATAAGATGTACTCCGTCATCGCCCACGACCTGCGCTCTCCTATGGCCAGTATCCGTATGGTACTCAATCTCGTGGTGCAATCCGCATCGGCAGAGACCGTTGGGCCAGAGTTGTATATGCTGCTTGATCAGGCGAACAGGGAGTCGGAGGAGGTGCACGACTTGCTGGACAACCTGCTGAAATGGACTAAGAGTCAGACGGGCCGTCTGACGGTTGTAAAGCAGGAGCTCGATCTTAACGACATCATTCCTGGCGTGGTGGAGATCTTCGATGCCATCGCTATGACCAAACACATCAAACTAGAGTATCAGCCGACTGACGCTCCATTGAAGGTGGAGGCCGACAACGACATGCTGAAGACCGTCGTTCGCAATTTCCTCTCGAACGCTATCAAGTTCTCGCCAGAGAACTCGTCAATCGAAATCATTATGGCGACAGAGGGAGAATTCGCCAAGGTAAGTATTCGCGATCATGGCGTTGGCATTGCTGCCGATCGTATTGGAGGAATCTTCCACAAGGGTGAAACGACCTATGGTACTGGCGGTGAGGAAGGTTCCGGACTCGGACTTCAACTCTGTCAGGACTTCGCTCGCAAGAACGGCGGCGACTGCACCGTGGAATCGGTAGAAGGACAGGGTAGTACGTTTAGCGTTCTCATTCCACTCATCAAACAATAATGCCTACACCTATTTATATCATAGAGGAACAAAAACTTCGCCGCAACTTGACGCTTATCGCTGATGTTGCGGCGAAAGCAGATATAGAGGTGATTCTTGCCTTCAAGGCCTTTGCTCTTTGGAAGACATTTCCTATCTTCCGTGAGTATATCCGCTCTACGACAGCCAGTTCATTGGCAGAGGCACGCTTGGCCTACGATGCCTTCGGAGCCCCTGCTCACACCTATTCGCCTGCCTATACGGATGAGGGGTTCGAGGAAATCGCTGCATGTTCGTCACATCTGACTTTCAACTCGCTGTCGCAGTACGAACGGTTCCACAATCGGGCTGTAGGGGTGTCTCTTGGTTTACGAGTCAATCCAGAGTATTCTGAAGTTGGGACAATACTCTATAACCCATGTGCACCAGGAACACGCTTTGGTGTGACAGCCGACAAGTTGCCAAAGAAACTACCTGAGGATATCCGCGGATTCCATTGTCATTGCCATTGTGAGAGTGGGGCAGATGTGTTTGAGCGGACTCTAGTCCACATCGAAGAGAAATTCGCCAGTTGGTTCCCGCAGCTGGAATGGATCAACTTCGGAGGTGGTCATCTGATGACGCGCAAGGATTACGACACGGATTTGCTCATTCGTCTGATGCAGGACTTTCATAAGCGTTATCCATGGCTGAAGGTAATCCTCGAACCAGGTAGCGCTTTCGCTTGGCAGACAGGACCACTGGTGGCCCATGTCGTGGACGTCGTGGAGGATAAAGGTATCCGCACCGCTATCCTCGACGTGAGTTTTACCTGTCATATGCCTGACTGCCTGGAGATGCCCTATTATCCCGACGTCCGCAATGCTGTCCACGTAGAGGGTGAAAGGTCCACCCACCACCAATATCGTCTCGGCGGTAACAGTTGTCTGAGTGGCGACTTTATGGAGTATTGGCAGTTCGACCATGAGTTGCAGGTGGGTGAGGAAGTCGTCTTTGAGGATATGATTCACTATACGACTGTGAAGACAAACATGTTCAATGGTGTGCATCATCCCTCTATCGGCATGCTTCATGAGGACGGAAAATTGGAAATCCTGCGTGAATTTGACTATTCTGACTACAAAAATAGGATGGATTAGAAGATTTTTTGAAAAAAATCGCTCAAAAAGTTTGTCAGTTCCAAAAAAAGCATTACCTTTGCACCCGCAATCGAGAGAGATGGCCGAAACAAGCGGAATTTTCGCGCAAGCTGAGAGCAAAATGATTTGGTTTTTGCCGAGGCGTAGCAGGAAAACCAAGTTTCGCAGAAACGCGGAAATAGCTCAGTTGTTAGAGCACAACCTTGCCAAGGTTGGGTTCGCGGGTCCGAGTCCCGTTTTCCGCTCACTTGTTGAACAAAAAAGAGACATCAGGGAATGGCCCTCATGTAAAAATGCCCAGGTGGCGGAATTGGTAGACGCGCACGTTTCAGGTGCGTGTGCCGCGAGGCGTGCAGGTTCGAGTCCTGTTCTGGGCACTCTTTTTCATTCAGCTCTTTGTAGGAGAGGTGGCGGAATTGGTAGACGCGCTACTTTGAGGGGGTAGTGTCAATTGCGACGTGGGAGTTCGAGTCTCCTCCTCTTCACACTAAAACATAGATAAGCGGAAATAGCTCAGTTGGTAGAGCACAACCTTGCCAAGGTTGGGGTCGCGGGTCCGAGTCCCGTTTTCCGCTCTTTTTTTATTAGGAAAACAACAACGAATCGTTCTTACATGAATTTGTATTTAAGATATTTCGACCGTGAAACACTTGTACACACTGTCGACGAGGCGATTGCCTTTTTAAGTGAAATAGAGGAAGTGGGAATGAATCCCGTCCTGGAGGCTGATATTCGTGAATATGCAGCAAGTGATGTCTTTTATCCCAAGCGATACAAAGTCCGTCCACGCGTCTATTTTATTATTATCAAGACTGAAGCTGAGAATATGCAAGATTTTAAGGAAAAGAAAGCCGTACATAATACTGCAGCCTTGTTAAGCTCGCAGAAACCCGTTGCACCTGCAATCGTCCGTCTGAACGAAGAGCGTCCGGGATGGTATGAAGGTATGATTGATTTCAAGCGCGTGTTACTTGTGCCGGGAACTGGTAAGTATCAGTATCGTGATACCCAGTTTATTGCCAATGTCAAGGCCAATTCCGGTATTGACTGCTATAACCGTATCGTGGAATATCTGCGTGAACGTGTGGATGAGCGCAGTCAGTTCCCCTCTGC
>JAEEGL013174251.1_pt1 | contig 10324 bp, 7 predicted proteins | sample 9134231 | NCBI WGS metagenome assembly JAEEGL01 (sample SAMN16246548, study PRJNA631951) | gut metagenome | biome: gut microbiome; feature: rumen; material: fiber-attached | host: Bos | place: Iran: Karaj | collected 2018-10
AGACTGACGAAGGTGAAAAAATATGAAACTTGTTATAATCACGGGCATGTCGGGCGCGGGCAAGAGCCGCGCGGTCGAGGTCATGGAGGATATGGACTTCTACTGCGTCGACAATATGCCTCTCGACTTTCTTCTCAAGTTCGCCGAGATATGCCTCGAGTCGCAGGATAAGTTCTCAAAGGTCGCGCTTGTCACCGACATCCGTTCGGGCGGCGACTTCAAAAAGTTTATCTCCGACCTCGACGAGATAAGAAGGCTCGGCGTCGACTTCACGCTTCTTTACATCGACGCCAACGACGACACGATAGTCAAGCGCTACAAGGAGACCCGCCGCCGCCATCCCCTCGAGATAGACGGCGAGCAGGGAAGCATCCGCGAGCTCATAGAAAAAGAGCGCGAGATGCTGATGCCGCTTTTCGACCACGCCGATAAGATCATCGACACCTCCTACTACACCCCCGCCCAGCTCAAAGAGCAGATACAGAACATCTACGCCGAGGGCGAGAGCAGGATCAAACTCAATATCGTCTCCTTCGGCTATAAATACGGCATACCCGCCGAAGCCGACATGGTCTTCGACGTCCGCTGCCTCCCCAACCCCTACTACGATTTCGACCTCAAATACAAAACGGGACTCGACGCCGAGGTCAGGGATTTCATAATGGGCTACCGCTGCTCCAAAACCTACCTTGAAAAGATAATAGACATGACCGTCTTCCTGAAGCCTCTTTTCAAAGAGGAGGGCAAGTCGACGGTCAATATCGCGATAGGCTGCACAGGCGGCCGCCACAGAAGCGTCACCTTCGCCAAACTGCTCGGCGAGGCGCTTACGGAAAAAGGAAACCTCGTCACGGTATACCACCGCGACATAGACAAATAAGGAGTATGGAAATGTCCTTTTGCGAAAGGCTCAAAACCGAAGCATCCGAAGGCTCGCCCAAGGCCTGCTGCCGCAGGGCGCGCCTTTTCGGCGCAATGCTTTTCGCGGCCGAATTCTCCCCCGAAAAGCTTCGAGTCGTAACCGCTTCGGAGCCCGTCGTCAAAAGGATAAGCGACGATATGAAAGCCGTCTTCGGCTTTCGCCCCGACCTTCGCGTCACAAAGCGTAAAGAAAAAGACCTTTACATTATGACGGTAACCGACGCCGCCAGGATGTCCGCCGTTTACAGAAGCTTTTACCCCGCGGGGAGCGAAAAGGGCGGCATAAACCACATGATGCTCCAGAACGAGTGCGACAAGGCGGCCTTTCTGCGGGGCGCCTTCATGACGGGCGGCACCGTGACCGAACCCGGGAAGAGCTACTACTTCGATTTTACCACCCCGAGCCTCCGCCTCTCCAACGAGACCGTCACTTTCTTAAAGGAACTCGACCTCGCCCCCGGCGCCGTGCTTCGCCGCGGCGTCCGCGTCGTCTATTTCCGCGGCGCGGAAAAGATCGAGTCGGTGTTAAAGACCATGGGGGCCTTCAACGCCTATTTCGAATTCGTCAACGCAAAAATAGAAAAAGAGGTCAATAACGGCCTGAACCGCACCATGAACTGCGACAGCGGAAACGCCCGCCGAAGCCTCGAGGCCTCTAAAAGTCAGATAAAGGCCATCTCCGCCCTCAAAAAGGGCGGACGGCTGGGGACCCTCCCCGACGACCTTAAAAACCTCGCGATACTCCGCCTCGAAAACGAGGATATGAGCATCGCCGAGCTCGGCCGTCAGTCGTCGCCGCCCCTTTCCAAGACGGCGGTCTACCTCCGCCTCAAAAAGCTCGAGGAGATAGCCTCGGGCGGCTCTTCCGAAAAGGAGAAGAAATGAAGGATTTCGTCCACCTCCACGTCCACAGCGAATATTCGCTCCTCGACGGAGCCTGCCGTTCCGACAGGCTTATAGCCCGCGTCAAGGAGCTTGAACAGAAGGCCGTCGCCGTCACCGACCACGGCGTCATGAACGGCGCCGTTGAGTTTTATAACCTCGCCAAAAAAGAGGGGATAAAACCCATAATCGGCTGCGAGGTCTACGTCGCCGCGGGGAGCCGTTTCGACCGCGTCGCCGACCGCAAGGGCGACTATAACCATCTGATACTGCTCGCGAAAAACATGCAGGGCTACCGAAACCTCGTAAAACTCGTTTCGCTCGGTTTCACCGAGGGATTTTACTACAAGCCGCGGATCGACGAATCGCTCTTAACCGAGTATTCCGAAGGCCTTATCTGCCAGTCCGCCTGCTTGGCGGGCGCAATTCCGCAATTAATTCTTTCGGGACGTATCGACGCCGCCGAGAAAAAGGCGGCCGACTACGCCGAGATCTTCAAGGACGGCTTTTATCTCGAGCTTCAGGACCATAACTATCCCGAACAAAAGACGGTCAACGCCGCCCTTATCGAGATGTCTAAAAAACTCGGCATACCGCTTGTCGCAACCAACGACGCCCACTACATCACCAAAAAGGACGCCCGCGTCCAGAACATATTGCTTTGCGTGCAGACGGGCAAGACGGTCGAGGAGGGCTCGGGCATCGGCTTCCTTACCGACGAGTTCTATATCAAAAGCGGCGATCAGATGGGGGAACTTTTCAAGGACGTCCCCGAGGCCGTCGAAAACACCGTTAAGATAGCAGACGGGACCGACCTCGTCTTCGACTTCAAAAAGGTCTACCTTCCCGAATATCCCCTCGAAAAGGGGACCGATAAAAACGCCTATTTCAGAGACCTTTGCGAAAAAGGCCTCAAAGACCGCTACGGCGCCGAAGCGGAAAAGCACCGCGAACGGCTCGAATACGAGATGTCTGTCATAGCCAAAATGGGTTATATCGACTATTTCCTCATCGTCGCCGACTACGTGAACTACGCCAAGACCCACGGTATCCCCGTCGGCCCGGGACGCGGCTCGGCGGCGGGAAGCATAGTCTCATACGCCCTCAAGATCACCGACATCGACCCCATTAAATACGATTTACTCTTCGAGCGTTTCTTAAACCCCGAAAGAGTATCGATGCCCGATATCGACGTCGACTTCTGCGAGCGCCGCAGGGGCGAGGTGCTCCGCTACGTCACCGAAAAATACGGCCGCGACCGCGTCGTGCAGATAGTCACCTTCGGCACCATGAAGGCGCGCCTTGCCGTAAGGGACGTAGGACGCGCACTCGGCATGTCCTATCAGGACGTCGACGCCGTCGCCAAACTCATCCCCGCGGGCCCGGGCGTCACCATAGCGGGCGCCCTTTCGGAGAAAAACTCCGACCTCAAAAAAGCCGTCGACTCCGACGACTCGGTGAGAGAACTCATAAGCGACGCCCTTTTGCTCGAGGGCATGCCCCGGAACCTCTCGACTCACGCGGCGGGCGTCGTCATGGCCGACCGCCCCGTAAACGAATACGTCCCCTTAATGCTTTCGAAGGACGCCGTCGTCACCCAATACGACATGGGGACCCTCGAGAAACTGGGTCTTCTCAAAATGGACTTTCTCGGGCTTCGCAATCTGACTGTAATTGACAACGCCGTCCGCGTCATCAGAAAGACCAAACCCGACTTTGATATGGCAAAGATCCCCTACGACGACAAAGAGACCTTTGATATGCTCTCGGCGGGCTACACGCGCGGCGTTTTCCAGCTCGAGCAGGGAGGCATGACGAAGACCGTCATAAGCTTCAAGCCCACCTGCATAGAGGACATCATCGCCGTTATAGCCCTTTACCGTCCCGGCCCGATGGACTCGATACCCCGCTACCTCGAAAACCGCGAGCACCCCGATAAAATAACCTATAAGCACCCGTGGCTCAAAGACATACTGGAGGTCACCTACGGCTGCATAGTCTATCAGGAGCAGGTCATGCAGATAGTGCAGAAGCTCGCGGGCTACAGCTACGGCCGCGCCGACCTCGTCCGCCGCGCCATGGCCAAGAAAAAGGCCGACGTCATGATAGCCGAGCGGAAAAACTTTATAGAGGGCATAGTCGACGAAAGCGGCGCCGTCACCGTCCCCGGCACCCGCCGTAACGGCATCCCGGACGCCGTGGCAAACGCCGTCTTCGACGAGATGGTGTCCTTCGCCGAATACGCCTTCAACAAATCCCACGCCGCCGCCTACGCCTACGTCTCCTATCAGACGGCCTACTTAAAGCGCCACTATATGAAGGAGTATTACGCCGCGCTTATGACAAGCGTCCTTGGCGACGCCGACAAGATAATGCTTTACGCCGAAGAGTGTAAAAACTTCGGCATATCCCTGATGCCGCCCGACGTCAACGAGTCGGAGCCCGATTTTACCGTCTCGGGCGGAAACATCCGCTTCGGACTCGCCGCCGTCAAAAACGTCGGCGCGGGCGTCGTCGACTCGATAGTCGCCGAACGCAAAAACGGCGGCCGCTACGCCGACTTTTACGACTTCTGCCGTCGTCTCGCGGGCAGCGACGTAGGCAGCAAAACGGTCGAAAGCCTCATAAAATGCGGCGCCTTCGACTCCTTGCCGCAAAACCGCCGTCAGCTTATGGAGACCTATATGAAGATACTCGGCGACCTCTCCCGTTCGTCGAAGGAAAACGCCGAGGGACAGCTTGACCTCTTCGGCGGGAGCGACGGCATGGAGCTTTCGGGCGTCGACTACCCCGACATACCCGAATACAGCCTCGACGAGCGGCTCTCGATGGAAAAAGAACTTACGGGTCTTTTCATTTCGGGACATCCGATGTTCGATTACACCGAGGCGAGCGAGCGCATCCCGCACGCCGCCATAGGCTCCGTCATCGCCGCCTTCGCCGACGAGTCGGACGAGGAGGCCCCGGAGTATAACGACCGTGACCGAGTGACGTTCTGCGCTTACGTTACCTCGCTTGACGTCAAAATGACCCGCGCGGGCGACAAAATGGCCGTCGTCCGCCTCGAAGACATGACGGGCGGCATGGAGTGCCTCCTTTTCCCGAAGGTGCTCGCAAAATACTCGCACGTCATTCGGCGCGGCGCCGCCTTCGCCGTCACGGGCGACATCACCGTCAGGGAAAACGAGCCGCCAAAGATAATGGCGGTCGAGCTTCGCCTCCTCCCGAAAAACGGCGAACTTCCGAAGGCTCCCGCCCCCAAAGAGACCGGGGGAAAGACCGTCGTCTATCTGCGCGCAACGAGGGAAACCTGCGACGAAATAGATAAAATCGTCGCCGAAAACCCGGGCGACGCCTTCGTCGTGAGAGTGATTTTAAGACCCGAAAGGGAGGTCTACCGCTACCCCGCGAGGATTGACGCCTCCGATGCGGTTCTGACTTCGCTTCGCCGCCTCCTCGGCGACGGGTCGGTCGTTGTAGAAAAAAAGTGAATATTTATAAAAAAGGTCAGAAAATGAGTTTTATATCTTGCCAATAAACGGCGCGCCGTAGTATAATAATATATATTTGAATATTGAAAGGTTGACTTTATTTTATGTCTGACAAAAAAGCGATTGCCGTATTAACGAGCGGAGGCGACGCCCCGGGTATGAACGCGGCCGTCCGCGCCGTCGTGAGAACGGGCATTTCGAAAGGATTTACAGTCTACGGCGTAAAGCTCGGCTATCAGGGCCTGCTTTACGACGATTTTGAGGAGCTCACCATCCGTTCGGTCTCCGACATAATAAACCGCGGCGGCACCGCCATCTACACGGCGCGCTGCCCCGAGTTCAAGACAGAAGAGGCCATGCAGAAGGCCATTGAAAACTGCCGCAAGAGAAATATCTGCGGCCTCGTCGTCATCGGCGGCGACGGCTCCTTCAGAGGCGCCAAGGACCTCTCCGAAAGAGGACTTCCCGCCGTCGGCATCCCCGGCACGATAGATAACGACATAGCCGCGAGCGAATACTCGATAGGCTTCGACACCGCCGTCGACACAGTCATGGAAATGGTCGACAGAATTAGAGACACCTCGCAATCCCACCTTCGCTGCTCGGTCATCGAGGTCATGGGCAGGGAAGCGGGCTGGCTGGCGCTCGAGAGCGGCATAGCCGTCGGCGCCTCGGCCATAATAGTCAAAGAAGTCCCCTTCGACTTTGAAAAAGACATAATCGAACGCTTCAGGGAACGCCTCAAGGCGGGACGTCAGAACTTCATAGTCATCGTCTCCGAAGGCGTCGGCGGCGTCAACGAAATGGCAAAGCGCATTGAAAAAGAGACGGGCATCGAGACCCGCGCCACCATCCTCGGCCACGTCCAGCGCGGCGGCTCTCCCACCGCAAAAGACAGGATAATCGCCACGAAGATGGGCCACTACGCCGTCTGCCTGCTTGAAAAGGGAATAGGCAAGCGAGTCGTCGTAATGCGCGACAACAAAATAACCGACCTCGATATATTCGAGGCGCTCCAGATGAAAAAGCCGTTTGACGTCGAAAGCTACCGCATCGCCACCGAAGTCAATATCTGACGATGAGAAAAAAAGACCTTCTCCTTCCCGCCGCGGCGCTTTTAACGATAGCCGTCACGGTCGCGGGTATTCTCGTAATATCGTCCGACCCGCCCGCCGTCGAGCTTTACAGAATAGGCTATTTCGGCTCGGTGGGCGACGTCGCTCTTCTATGGCAGATGGCAGTCCCGCCCGTAATACTGCTTTTAATAACGCTCGGCGTCGCCCTCGATAAAACGTTTATCCGCGTCGTCTCCGCCGTCCTCGCCATCGCCGCCCTGCTTGCGCGCGCCAGGGGATACGTCGGGATATTCAACGAAAGCGGCGTCGGCAAGATGATTGAAGGCGGGTTCAACACGGCGATCTACGCCGTCTTCATCGCCTCGCAGGTATTCGCCGCGGCGGCCGTCTTCCTCCTCCTCTTCAGCGAACGGGAAAAAAGGCTTAAGATCTTCAAAAGGATAGATTTTATCGGAAGCCTCGTCTTCGCCGCCTTCTATCTGCTCGCCTCGGCCGTCGCCCTTCTCTTCGTGCTGACGGAGAACGTCAGCACCCAGAACATCGCGCTCTTCTGTCTTTCCGCCCTTGCGGACGGACTTTGGTTTCTCGTCTTCGCCTTCGCTTCGCGCGTCCGCTTCAACGCGGCCATCGCAAACTGCGTCGAGTTCGATAATCTTGTAAACAAATAAACTGACCGCAAAACGCCGTCTCTTTCGCCGACTGTTCTTAAGGACAGTCGGCGAATGATGTGTTCCGCGGCTGCGGAACATGATGCGCCCTTCGGGTATGATGCGAGGCTTCGCCTCATGATGCGCGCTTCGCGCATTTGCGGAACGCATCACATCATTGCGACCGTAAGGAGCGGCATCATTTTTGCCGGACGGCAAAAACATCATTTGCCCGTCAGGGCAATCATCATTTATTTTTGACGTTTGGCTCGCATTTGTCCTGCTTGCCGAGGTATGCGACAAAAAACCGACTGAAATAAGGATAATCTTTCCTTACGTCAGCCGGTTTTTATTTACTGTCCTTTAGAGCGCGTTGCGTTTGCGACGGCGTTTTTTTATGTTTTTCTCATATCGCGGCAAGCGGCAGAATATCATATAGAAGCAAAAAGAGAGGGTTTTGTCTATGAAAAAACGTTTCGCGCTTGCCGTCGCCGTTTTCACGGCGCTTTTCTCCGTTTTCGTTTCGGCCTCGGGCTATACCGAGGACTTCGACGTCCCCGGGGCCGAGGCAGTCGCGGCCGTCGGGATGCTCTCCGACCTCGACTGCGCCTCGGCGATACTTATTGAAGCCAAAACGGGCGCAGTCCTATATGAACAGGAACCCGACGCCCCCCGCCGTCCCGCGAGCATCACGAAAATCATGACGCTTTTGCTTATCGTCGAAGCCGTCGAGGACGGCAAGCTCGCCCTCGCCGACACCGTGACGGCGTCCGCCGCCGCCTCGAAAATGGGCGGCTCGCAGATATACCTGAAAGAGCACGAACAGATGACCGTCGACGAGCTTTTGAAAGCCATCGCCGTAGTCTCCGCAAACGACGCATGCGTCGCCATGGCCGAGCACATGGCGGGGAGCGAGGAGGCTTTCGTAGCCCTTATGAACGAAAAAGCTGCGAAGCTCGGTATGAAGAATACGCATTTTGAAAACTGCTGCGGACTTGACGCAGACGGCCACCTCACCACCGCCCGCGATATCGCGACAATGTCGGCGGCGCTTTTGTCGCACGACCTCATAAGAAATTATTCGACGGTCTGGATGGACAGCCTCCGTGGCGGCAAATTCGGACTCACCAACACCAATAAATTAGTCCGCTTTTACGACGGCGCGACGGGCCTCAAAACAGGCTCGACGAGCCTCGCGGGAAACTGCGTCTCGGCCTCGGCCAAAAGGGGCGAGACCGAGTATATCGCCGTCGTAATGGGCGCGAAAACGAGCGACGCCCGCTTTAACGAGGCCAAAAAGCTTCTCGACTACGGCTTCGCCAATTTCGAGCTTGTAAAACTCGACACGGCCTCCGAGCCCGTGGACGTCGCCGTCAAGGGCGGCGTTTTGAAAACCGTCCCCGCCTCGATAAAGGGCGAGAGCCGCGCCGTCCTCGAAAAAGGGAAGGCCTCCTCCGTCGTCCGCGAGATTACGACGGACGAATACGTCACCGCCCCCGTCGACAAGGGACAGACCGTCGGCGAGGCGGTCTACACGCTCGACGGCGAAGAGATCGCGCGCCTCCCCGTGGTCGCCGTCGACGCCGTGCCGAAAGCGGGCTTCTTCTTTTATTTCGGCGAGCTTTGGAAGGTCTTCACCGCTTGAAATTGCAGTAAACTGCAGTTTTTCCGCCGTAAGATTGAACCGCGGTGAAAGCCGAATACAAAGAAAGGAAACGAAACCATGGAAAACAAACTTTTAAGCTATCCGAGACTGCCCGAGGACCTCGTCTGCATCACCACCTATTTCGACGACGAGGAGGAATATTACGAGCAGTTCGGGATGCACCACTACGCCGTCGATATGGCCTACACCTCGCGCTGGCAGGGCGGCCCGAAATACGTCTTCGCCGCCGCCGACGGCGTCATAGCGTGGCGTCAGGACGCCACCGACAAGCTGGCAAACGCCCTCCGCATAGAACACACGGGACTTATCGAAGGCAAAAAGGTCGTCACCCGCTACTTCCATATGGCATCCATTGCCGACGGCATGACCGTCGGACGCAGGGTAAACCGCGGCGAAATTATAGGAATAGAAGGGAAGACGGGACACGCCACCGGCCCGCACCTCCATTTCGAGTTCTGGATCTGCCCCGAAAACTACTGCTTCAAGTCGTCCGACATCGCCAAATACGCCGCCGACCCGCTTATTTACTGCTTTTTGTATCCCGACCAGGCGATAGGCTACGACCCCAAAAACGAAGTCCGCCGCCTGCCCGAGATCGTCGAGGAACCCCTCCCCGACGGCAGCGAATTCGAGTGTCTGAAATCGAACGCGCTATACTGCCGCACCGCGCCCGAGGTGTCGCCCTCGACGGCGGACGGCCTGCTCCCGAAGGGCTCTTATCCCGCCTTCGCCACCTGCGAAAACGGCGGATATCTGTGGGTCAGATATCTCTATAAAGACGCTTACCGCTATTCGGCCCTGCTCGAAGGCTACTCAAACGTCAAGACCCCCGAGGAGCCGATAGACTACAAGGCGCTTTACGAAAGCGAGCTTGCCAAAAACGAGGTCTTGACCGCCGAAAACGAAAAGTTAAAAACCGACCTTTCGGAAGCCGAAACCAAAGTCGCCGCGCTTTCTTCGGAGCTCGACGAGATAAAGGCCGCCCTCGCCGTTTTGCGTAAATACTGACCGCGGCGAAAAAAAGTTCTTGACTTTTAAGCATTTATACTGTAAACTTAAACATATTCTTAACCCGAAAGAAAGGTGTCCGTAATGACCACCGCCGAAAGACGCAACATAATAGAAGAGATGATAAGGGAGAACGAAGAGGTCGAAGTGAACGTCATAAAGGAACGCTTCGGCGTTTCGAGCGTCACCGTCCGCAACGACCTTATTTATCTCGAGCGCAAGGGCGTCATAAAAAGGCTTTTCGGTAAGGCGGTCCTCCGTGACGAACGCCTTTCCTCCGCCTTCGACGTCCACTCGATAAAGCAGATAGACGAAAAAGAGAAGATAGGCAAATACGCCGCCTCGATAATAAACCCCAACGAGTCGGTAATGCTCTACACAGGCACGACGACGCTTCAGATAGCCAAATATCTCCCCTCGCAGATAAACATCATCGCAGTCACAAACTCGATCTACATAGCCTACGAGCTTAAAAAATACCCGAACGTCAAGACGGTCATCATAGGCGGCAACTTCAACCCCGACACGGGCGCCACCTACGGCATCCAGGCCATAAGGCAGCTCGGCGACTACAATATCGACAAGCTTTTCCTCGCGGTCGACGGCATCAACGCCGAGACGGGCATCACCAAC
>JAEEGL014247525.1_pt1 | contig 10324 bp, 7 predicted proteins | sample 9134231 | NCBI WGS metagenome assembly JAEEGL01 (sample SAMN16246548, study PRJNA631951) | gut metagenome | biome: gut microbiome; feature: rumen; material: fiber-attached | host: Bos | place: Iran: Karaj | collected 2018-10
GAGTGCGTCGAGTACCCGGAACTCGGCATGGAGGCCATCTGGAAGATCCGCGTCGAGAACTTCCCCGCCTTCATCCTTGTGGACGACAAAGGCAACGACTTCTTTGCGAAGTTTAAATAAAGAAAAAAGCCCGGCGCGCCGGGCTTTTTTCTTGAAGGTTTATGGCTCCCAGGTCGACCATTTGGTGATCTGGTCATAATTACTTTATTCTGAGACGGGACGAACCGAGATCCCTATTAAGCGAGGGAAACACGTCCTAAATATCTCCTGGGAAGAGGAGAACAGCAACGACGCCTTACTTACGTCGGAGGACTCGAGACAGGAAGACCAGTAGCAGCTCTGCCCGCCCGGACTTTCGAGAACCGTTCCCTGCCAGTAGCCTGCGGCGGGAAGGAAGAGGGTGGCGCTGTTATTGTTGCTTGTGAAAAGACGGCCATCCACTCCATTCAGCTTTGTCCAGACTGTAGTACAGTTATCCAACAACTCTTTCCACTCCAGGTCCGTAGGCATACGCCAGGTGCCGCCCCAGTTGACGAAGGCGGCATCGTCTTTCCCATACACATCCGCCCCGTTAGAGCCGTCTTTGTTTGCGGCATCATACTCTTTAAAGGTATTACCGCCATCTTTGGTATCAAAGTACGTATCCCAGGTGTACTCTTCCTTCGGGGCCGTCTCACCCCAGGCGAAGTAGAAGCCGGAACCCTCCGGCTTGGTGGCGCCCACGTTGCAGGTAGCCCACTTCAGGCCGGAAGGAAGGCCCAGGTCCACGAACTCGTGGCCATTGATATAGGAGTCGAAAGGCCAGTTTGTGTAATACGTGATAATGAAATAATCGTTTCCCATTCCCATCGCCTTCTTGAATTGCCCGATCCGGGCATTGGTGGCGCTCTCATTGACCGTGGGGCCACTCATGACGGCAGGCACATAGAGGGTAATCGTCTGGGCCGATGTGTTGGCGAATGCGCCGGGATCCACTTTCGGAGGGGTTTCTCCCCTGAAATACAACTTGACGTCGGACAGGCTTCCAAAAGCATTGGGCCGGATATGCGTGAGCGTGGAAGGCAATCCGATTTGCTGCAGGGACGTCGTGCCTCCCTCCACATCAAACACACCCGCTGCCAGACACTTGACGCCCAGCTCCTCGGGAATGATGAACAGCGTCGCATCCGCTCCCAGCGCATAGCCATACAGGGTCGTGTCGCGGCACAGGCCCAGATTGTCCGGTGTCACCCGGAGCGAACCTTTCTTCGTGGGCCCGATGAATTTCTTCAGCTTGAAGCAGTGGTTGAAAGCGGTCTCCGCGATGGAATCGACATACGCCGTCGCCGTCTCGGGATTATTCGTTGTCATCGCGAACCGGACGGTCTCGATCTTAGAATAGTCGAAAGCCTTGTCCCGGATCTTCTTCACGGAAGAGGGGATAAACAGTTCCGAGGTGCTGATCTGGCTGCCCGCCTTGCTTCCGATGATCTCGACGCCGTCCGGGATGAACTGGCCGTCATACACGACTTTCGGCGCAACCCGGAGCAGCTGCTTGTTATAGATGATGGTATTGTCCTGGGTAAACTTGCCTTCAAACGATTTCAGTGCGGGACAATTCTGGAAGATACCTGCGCAGTCGCCGTATCCGCCCATGATCGTCGTGATGCTTTCAGGCAGCCGGATGCTGTCCAGCTGCGTCCAGTTGTTGAAACTCCCGTCCGGAATCGTGTCGATGCCGGTAAAGTACTGGAATTCATTGAATCGCTTATAGTCTCTTCCCTCCGTCACCCCGGTACCGAACAACGTGTACAAGTTGGGCACCGCGGCCGCCTCGGCCTCGGATATTTCATTGTCGCCGTTCAGGTTCACCTTCCTATTGTCCACCAGATATTGCTTCAGGCCGCTGTCCGCGAAGACGATGGGAGAGCTGTTGTACTCCTGGTAGATGTAGAACGTGATCGAGCTGGGCTCGCCCACACCGAAATAATTGCTCACCGTGATGCTGGTCCGGCGCATCTTGACGCCATCGTTGGGTTCGATGTGGACCGAGACGGTGGAATCGGCCATCTGCGCCTTGGTCTTGACCATCCAGCACCACGTCGCCGCCGAGTCGGGAATCGAGAACGTGACGGGCGTATTGGTCTTGTAATGGAAGTCCAGCTTGCCGCCCTCCCACTGTATGTCCACGCGGCTGGCCGATTCTATTACCAGTTTCGCTTCCTGGGCCACCAGCGTATGCATAATCGTATGGGTACTGTTGGCCACGATCACCAGGACTTTCGAAAGCAGCAGCTTCTGGGTATCCGGATCCACGTGCAGATTATCGCGGGTCCTGATACGGATGACGCCCTCGAGCGGTTTCTCGCCGTCCGGAATCACGTAGGCGTCCATATCGGCGGAAGTAACGGTCTCGACCACGATATCATTCGTGGGAGACTTCACCACATAGTGGAGATTCAGGCAGTCGTACATCGGGGGCAGGACGAGCGTGTCGTCGTAGAATCCCTCCTCGTCTGTCCAGAACGAGATGGAAAGCGGTGATGCCAGGGGAACGGTGATTTTCGTACCGTTCGAGAGCGTGATGTAGACATAATTTGCATCCTGCGTCACGCTGCTGAACATCGAGTCTCCATTCTTGCCGTCCGTACCGTTCGTGCCATCGGTGCCGTTCGTGCCGTCCGTACCGTTCGTGCCGTCGGTGCCGTTCTTGCCGTCCTTCCCGTCCTTGCCATCCTTGCCGTCCTTGCCGTTTTCGCCGGTCGCCTTGCAGATGACGTCCCACGTCAGGCCGCCATCCAGGCTGAGGTACCAGTAACCGTTCTCAATCTTCAACTGCGGCGTAACGCCGGCATGGCCATCCTGGCCGTCCCTGCCCGGCTCGCCTTCCCGGCCATCCTTGCCGTCGACACCGTCTATGCCATCCTGGCCGTCGGTGCCATTCTTGCCGTCCTTCCCGTCCTTTCCGTCGCTGCCGTCGCTGCCGACAGCCTTGACCCTGTTACCGGCACTGTCAAGCAGCCACTCGCCGTTCAGCGTCCAGTACCAGCATCCGTCCTCACCCTGCGCGACACTGATGAGAGGAATGTCACCGTCCTTGCCGTCGCGTCCGTCAGCCCCGTTTTCACCGTTGCGTCCGTCAGCCCCGTCATTGCCATTGGCGCCGTCCGCACCGTGATAGATGGTTACCGTACCGCTTTGGACAAAAGAAAGGGTATAGCCAATCACCTTGCCCTCCGCCATGATGGGCGCGACAGATGAAATATAGTCGTTCTTCTGCAAGGCGGAGAGAATGGACTGAAGCGAGGAAATGTTGGTGTTCATCCTCGCACATTCCTGATCGAGAGCGGCCAGCCGCCGTTCCTGATCCTCCAGCAACGCCCGAAGCCCGGTATCGTCGTAACACCCGGTGATTCCGGCCAGCGTGCAGGCCGCTATGGCCCACACGGCTATCCTATGGAAGATTCTCCCGGTTTTCATCAGTTAGTCTTCTTTTTTTCCTTGAATGCATAGTGACGCATCAGCAGCGTCCTGTCGTCGGAGAGGAAAACGGTGACCTTGCTCCAGGCAGACACTCTGTCGCCGGACTGGATGTTGAGCGTGCCCTCACCGTAATAAACACCTTCGTTCTCCGTCACCACGGGCCCTGTGAGGATGATGGTGAGGTCGGACGAACAGATTGCATCGATGTGTACGTTTTCGGTTGCAGCCTTGAATTGGTAATCGATCTTCAGCAGCGCGTGCGTCGCCATCTCGAGCGTGTCGGCCGTATTGCTGAAAGTGATCGAAAGCGGCAGGTACTTGGGCAGGGTAATGACCGTATTGTCGGCCAGCGTCAGGTAGACATACTCCGCATCCTGCGTCACGCTTTTGAAGAAGGACGTGCCGTCCTTGCCATTCGTGCCGTCCTTGCCGTTGGTGCCGTCTTTTCCGTTCGTGCCGTCCTTGCCATCCTTTCCGTCCTTTCCGTCCTTGCCATCCTTTCCGTCCTTTCCGTTCTCGCCGGTCGCCTTGCCCAGGCAGGTCCAGGTCTGGCCGCTGTCGTAGCTGATGTACCAATAATCTCCCTCAATCTTCAACTGCGGCGTGATGCCATCCTTGCCATCTTTGCCGTTTTGGCCATTCGCTCCGTCATGTCCGTCCTTACCGTCCTTGCCATCCGTGCCGTCTTTCCCGTCCTGGCCGTCCTGGCCGTTCTTGCCGTTTTTCCCATTCTTGCCATCCGAACCGTCAAGACCGACAGCCTTCACCTTGTTGCCCTGCCCGTCGAGCAGCCACTCGCCGTTCAACGTCCAGTACCAGATGCCGTCGGAGTCCTGTCGTATGCCGACCACGGGCGTGCTGCCGTCTATGCCGTCGCGGCCATCCTGGCCGTCGACACCGTCCTGGCCGTCCTTGCCATTCTGGCCGTCCTTGCCATGGTAGATGGTGACGGCGCCACTCTTCGAGAAGGTAATGGTATAGCCGATCTCCTTGCCATTTTCGGTAATAGTCGCCACATTCGTCACATAGTCGTTCTGCTGGAGAGCGGTAACAATCTGCTGCAGGGAAGCGATGTTGGTATTCATCTCTCCGCAGAGTTTTTCAAGAGCCTGGATGCGGGCTTCATGATCATTGATGAGATTCATGACCTCGGTGTCGTCGTAGCAGGCACTGACAAAAAGCGTAAAAAACACTAAGACAGCGCAATACAGGAATTTAGACAAGGAACGTTTTTTCATTTTCGAGGGTGTTTCCGGTTTAGCCGAAATACGTTCAAAAGTAAGGAAAAAATCCGTCGTTGGTATCTTTTTTTGTATTTTTGCTGCATAATTATGAAAGAGTATACATACAATGTGGCGGGGCATTTCTTCTCGGTGCTGACGGACGAGGGGGTTGACCTGAGCAGCGAACTGGCGCATTATGCGCCGTTTGCCGTGGCGCCGGAGACAGCGGCGGAACGTGTCTTCACGCTCCGGGTGGTTTCGGCGGCGGAGCTGCCCGTTCCCGAACGGCTGGAAGAAGAGTTCACGCAGGACGACGACGGATCGCAGATCCGCCTGTGCCACACGTCCGACGGCTCCTACTGGTTCGAGTTCTGCCTGTGCGGCCGGCTCACCGGCCGGATGCTGGCCGATACCGGTTACGGATCGGCCACGCTTGCGGTGATCTGCTCCCCCGAATTCGCCATCAGCAACGCGCTGATGGTGATGTATGCCATGAGCACTGCCGAGCGAGGAACGGCGCTCTTCCACGCTGCCGTCATCGGCAACGGGGGCCGCGGCTATCTCTTTCTTGGCAAAAGCGGCACGGGCAAGAGCACGCATGCCCGCCTCTGGCTGAAATACGTGCCCGGCTCCGAGCTGGTTAACGACGACAATCCGGTGGTCCGCGTCCTGGACGACGGCACCGCGCGCGTCTACGGCTCGCCATGGAGCGGCAAGACGCCCTGCTACCGCAATATGGACCTGCCGGTCGGCGGATTCGTGCAGCTGGCTCAGGCGCCGCAGAACGAGATCCGGCAGCTGCGCGGCATTGAGACGTATGCCGCGCTGGTATCGAGCATCTCGGGACAGCGCTGGGACCGCCGCATCGCCGACGGCCTGCATGAAACCGAGAACGCCTTGGCCTCCCGCGTCCGCGGTTGGCACCTGGACTGCCTGCCCGACGAGGCGGCGGCCCTCCTCTGCTCCTCGACCATCACGAAAGCATAAACCCATGGCCAAGGTCTCCGACGAACAGATCATCACCGATGCCGTCCGCCTGGTGGACGAGGGCCTGGCCGTCACGATGCTCGTGAAGGGCCACAGCATGCTGCCCTTTATCCTGGGCGGCCTGGAGAGCGTGGTACTGACGAAGCCCGGCACGGTCAAACCGGGCGACGTGGTGCTGGCGCGGCTGGCGCAAGGCCGTTATGTGCTGCATCGTGTGATGGAGGTATCGCCCGAGCGCATCGAACTGATGGGCGACGGGAACATTAAAGGCCGCGAAGTCTGCCGTCCGCAGGACGTGCTGGCGCGCGCCGACGAGGTCGTCGGCGAGGATGGCCGTCACCGCCGGCTCGACTCGCCGAAGATGCAGCGCCGGGCGCGGCTGTGGCGCCGGCTCCTGCCAGTACGCCGCTGGATCCTGGCGGTTTACAAGAGAACCATCATCCGAAACAAGAAAATCCAATAGCATATGAAAAGGAAAGAAGGATTCGTGCTGCGTGAAGTGTGCGGCGAAAAAGTGATCGTGGGCGAAGGCCTGGGCGCCGTCGACTTCGGCAAGCTCGTGAGCATCAACGACACGGCCGCCTGGATCTGGGAAAAGGCCGGTGAACTGGGCGAATTCGACGCGAAGTCGATGGCCGATGCGCTCTGCGAAGAGTATGAAGTGGACGCCGAACGGGCACTCAACGACGTGAAGGCACTGCTCGCGCAGTGGCAGGAACTCGGCATCATCATCGCATGAAGTACGTTCGCTGGATCTGGCAGTCGATGCAGGGTATCCGCTGGAATACCCTGGTCCGGGTCGTCATCGGGATCACCCAGGTGGCGCTCGGCCTGCTGATGGTCTGGCTCAGCCGCCGCTTCATCGACGTTACGATCCGCACGGGGAGCAACCGGGAACTCGTGTGGATGATCGTGGCGCTCGTGGCGACGGTACTGGGCGGCATCCTGCTGCGCCAGCTCTATTTCTACATGTCGACCATGGCGAATACGAAGCAGACCAACACCCTGCGTCTGCGCGTATTCAGCCGCCTGTTCGCCCGCAAGCTCTACTCCGACCACGAGATCCATTCGGGCGACGTGACCTCGCGCCTTTCGAAAGACATCAGCATGGTGGGCGACGCCTCCACGAACCTGCTGCCGCAGATGATCGTGACGCTCGTCCAGCTGCTGGGCGCCTTCCTCCTCCTCCATTCGATGGACCGCACGCTGGCCTGGGCGCTGCTGCTGCTCACGCCGCTGGCCGTAGGCTTCGGCAAGATTATCGCCCGGCCGCTGCGCAAGATGACGCTCGACATCCGCCAGGATGAGAGCCGCATCCAGATGCAGGTGCAGGAAGGAATGGAGCACAATGCCACCCTCCGCTCGCTGGGCAGCGAGCAGTGGGTCACCGACCGGCTCGACAACCTGCAGGGCAGCCTGATGAGCCACGTGAAGCGCCGCACGCGATTCACCGTCGGAGCCAGGCTGATCCTGGCCGCCAGCTTCGGCCTGGGCTATCTGCTGGCCTTTGTCTGGGGCGGCCTGCAGCTGCGCGCCGGCGCCATCACATTCGGCGTGATGACCGCTTTCCTCCAGCTCGTGAGCCAGATCCAGAATCCGATCCTCACGCTCCTCAATATGGTGCCGCAGGCCATCCACACGACGGCCAGCATCGACCGCCTCGAAGAACTGCTGCAACTGGAGCGGGAGTCCACGGGCGACCGCGCCGCCGCGCCGGTGTTCCCGGGCGTCGCAGGCATCCGCGTGGAAGACCTCAGCTTCCGCTACGCCACGGGCGACCGCCAGGTGTTCACGCATTTCTCACACGATTTTGCGCCCGGCAGCAAGACGGCGCTGATGGGTCACACCGGCATCGGCAAGACAACGCTTTTCCGTCTGATGCTCTCCCTGGTCCAACCCGACGAGGGTTCCCTAACATTGTACGACGGCGCTCAGGAGCGATCGGTCTCGCCGGAGACCCGTGCCGATTTCGTTTTCGTTCCGCAGGGCAACACGCTGATGAGCGGTTCCGTCCGTTTCAACCTGCAGCTGGCCAAGCCCGATGCCTCGGAAGAGGAGTTGCGCGCCGCCCTGCATACGGCGACCGCCGACTTCGTCTTCGACCTGCCGGCGGGCCTCGACACGGACCTGGGCGAGCGCGGCGTCGGCCTGAGTGAAGGCCAGGCCCAGCGCATCGCCATCGCCCGCGGCCTCCTCCGTCCCGGCAGCATCCTGCTCCTCGACGAGATCAGCGCCTCGCTCGACGAGGCCACCGAGCGCGAACTCTTCTCGCGCCTCTTTGCTGCCTGCCCTGACCGCACAATGCTCTTCATCACCCACCGCCCCGCCGTCGCCGCCCTCTGCGACTCCACCTTGAAGCTCTAGCCTTCGTGGCTGTTTTCCATATAATCGTCATATAACCAACATATAACAATCGAGAAGGTTATACGCCGGTTATATGGCATAATCCGAGTTTGTCGGCGTGTGAGATGATCGAGCCGACGGACCGCCCGTGTTTCTGGGCAACACGGGCCAGACCAACCAGGGCGTCACGAAAATCCGACAGCTCCTGTACGAGGCGGGCAGACTCTTCATCCGGCCAGGGCAAAAAGGCGTTGGGATGGGCCGGGTCTCGCGGCGGCTTCTCACGCGCTGCCAGCAAGCCGATTTCTATCAACTTGTCTTCCGTCTCTCCTTTCCGTCGGCCCAGCAACCTGGCGCAGCTGCCCGCCGGGTAGCCCTGCGAGTGGAATCTTCCCAGACGCTCAACCTCTTCGTCCGTCCACGGCTGATCACAGCGCGACAGGTAGCGGGCCATTTCACCCGCCTCCAGCAGTTTGATCCGGATGGCGTTGGCCGTCCTGCGGGCAGTTCCGGCAATTTCGTCCACGCGCATTCCATTGCGGAACAGTTGACATATTTGTTCTCTCTCCTCAGCGGTCCAGGCTTCATTAAAGCGCGGCGCGCCTTTCTTGATTTCATCCAGCCGTCCCTCCGGCAAGTTGTAATAAGTTCCCATGGCGTTTCGTTTTTTCGGCAAAGTAACACCATTATCCCCACATCCATCTCGCAAAACGACAAAATCAACCCAGAATTGTATCCAACTGAATAATAACCAATTACATCTCTACTCCCGGCTTTTCCCAATAAAGAAAAACGTTTTTTCGAGAAAATCACCCTCACCCCCATCATTCCGCCTCCACCCCCAATGACCATCTCCCACGCTTTTGCCCTTCGCTCCAGAGGAGTTTGTGGAGTCGGGCGAGCGTGGGCCTGGTGGAGCGGGCGAAACTCGAGGGGCGAGTGCTCGACAGCCCCTCGGGTTTTGAACGCGCCTGGGGAAAGCCCGACGGAACAAGCGACGAGGGAGCGCCCGCTATTAGCCAATGGTGGCGCCGTTGGTGAGGCGGGTTTCGGGGGTGACGATGCGCATCGTGCCGTCGACCTGCTTGGCCATCAGGATCATGCCCTTGCTCTCGATGCCGCGGATGACGCGGGGCTCGAGGTTGGCGAGGATGCAGATCTGCTTGCCGACCATCTCCTCGGGCGTATAATACTGGGCGATGCCGCTCACGATCACACGCTGGTCGAGACCCGTGTCGATGGTAAGCTTCAGCAGCTTGTCCGTCTTTGGGACACGCTCGGCAGCCAGGACCGTAGCCGTACGGATGTCCATCCGCCCGAACTCGTCGAACGTGCAAGGCTCCTTGGCCGGCTCCACCTTCGGCGCAGCCGCAGCCGCCTCGGCCGCTGCCGCGGCCAGACGCGCCGCCTTGATGTCCTCCAGCCGCTTCACCTGCTTCTCGATCTCGGCATCCTCGATCTTCGAGAACAACAGCTCGGCAGGATTGAGCTGATGCCCCACGGGCAGCAGTTCTGCCTTACCCAACTCGTCCCAGCCCAGCTGCTGCACGTTCAGGATACGGTTCAGCTTCTCGACCGAGAAAGGAAGGAACGGTGCAAAGGCGACGGAGAGCGAAGCACACAACTGCAGCGACGTATTGAGAATCGTCGCCGTGCGCTGCAGGTCGGTCTTGGCGACCGCCCACGGCTCGGTGTCAGAAATGTACTTGTTGCCCAGGCGCGCGAGATTCATCGCGGCCTTCAGGGCCTCGCGGAACTTGAAGGTCTCGAGATTCTCCTCGATGTCCTTCCGGATCTGCGGAATCTGCGCGAGCACCTCGCGATCGATGGCCTGCAGTCCGCCGGGCGCCGGGACGGCGCCGCCGAAATACTTGTGCGTCAGCACGACCGCGCGGTTCACGAAGTTACCGAAGATAGCCACCAGCTCGCTGTTGTGGCGGGTCTGGAAATCCTTCCACGTAAAATCGTTGTCCTTGGTCTCGGGCGCATTGGCCGTCAGCACATAGCGCAGCGTATCCTGCTTGCCCGGGAAGTCCTGCAGATATTCATGGAGCCACACGGCCCAGTTCTTCGAGGTCGATATCTTGTCGCCCTCAAGGTTCAGGAACTCGTTGGCCGGCACATTCTCCGGCAGGATGAAGCCGTCGCCGTAAGCCTTGAGCATCGAAGGGAACACGATGCAGTGGAACACGATATTGTCCTTGCCGATGAAGTGGACCATCCGCGTATCCTCGCTCTTCCACCACTGCTCCCAGGTGTCGGGCAGCAACTCGATGGTATTGGAGATATAGCCGATCGGCGCGTCGAAC
>JAEEGL015684714.1_pt1 | contig 10324 bp, 8 predicted proteins | sample 9134231 | NCBI WGS metagenome assembly JAEEGL01 (sample SAMN16246548, study PRJNA631951) | gut metagenome | biome: gut microbiome; feature: rumen; material: fiber-attached | host: Bos | place: Iran: Karaj | collected 2018-10
AATAACCTACATCAGCATTTGTTGTCATAAAGCCAAGCATCACGCTGTCAAGATTTGTATAGACAGTGGTGGCGCAAGCCATGGCAAAAAAAACTCCAATAGGCTTAAAATGTCTTTTGAATCTCAGTTCTTTCAAAGGACGCCATGAAACATACCTTCTAGCGTGTATCAGGTTAAAGATGTTGGAACCAACGGATGCTACAACCGTTATTGCCCCATAAACAACATAATCAGAATGCTGATGTACAAGCACGAAAGTCAATACCACGGCCATTGCTTTGAATACGAGAGATCGTACTGTAATGTATGAATAGCTTTCAAGGCCGCTATAAAGCCAGTTCATCCCGACCGCATTGAATAGCAACGTCGAACTAACAATTATATATAACAATCTGTCTTCGAACAGTCTCGGAACAACAAGCAATGCCAAAGCTAAACAAGCATACATAAATACGCTCATTAATAGATTAATTATTGTTAACTCTTGGGTAACCCTTGAAAGCTCCAGTTTATTATCTCTTGCTTTAGCTGTTGCTCTAATACCGTAAGTAGGAATGCCGAGTTGGGCAAACATATTGAAGTAGGCTATTAGTGAAGTTGCAAAGTCTACCCTGCCGGTTCCATCGGCAAGCAACAAGCGGAATACATACGGGAATGTTATTAACGGGAAAATGAATCCTGACAAAGTCAGGATTGCATTTAGAACGAAGTTCTTCTTAAGTGAAGGAGACTTATCCATACTACTTGTTAATGTTTACAAGTCCTATTATGTTTACAGAGTTTTCGTTGCAAAGGATAACTTCATCGTAGACTTTTGAATATAGTGAATCACCTTGATGCTCAACGATAACGCAGTTGCCGTTCTTTAGGAGTTCACCCATCTTTTTATAATCACTCAGGAATCCACTTATAAAACTCACTTTGATGTCATTCGAAGCAAGCATCTTCGAGACAGTATCAACATATTCACTGACGGGTTCAGCATTGGTAGAGATTAAAGCAAGCTCTTTAATCTGAAGCTTATCACAAGCCGCAGTTATTTTAGTTGCAGCAATCTTTAAATCTTCTGTTTCCCCCTTAGTATTGGAAATAATTCGAAGGCCCATAGTATCAGTATAATCCGTGACCGAAATAATCCTTTTTGAATACATAAACAAGAACAACACATATACACTGTAAAGTGCAAACCCTAATACTACGCCTATTGCAGCATATTTAATCAATTTGTTAATTGATAACGAAGGTGAAGGGGCATTAGATAAGCCGTTCTGCGGATACACTAAATCAAAGAACTCTGGGTACTTAGATGCGACAACACTTGAAAAATAATCGTAAGCATCTGGCGTCAACCCTGCAACAGCAGTATCGAGACGATTCTTTATTTTCGTCTGCTCAGCCTCCCATGATTTTTGATTCTCAAAAATCCAACCACTTCTTACTTCAGTTGCAGCAGCGTTTGTCAAGGATATCTTGGTGTTAGTATCAGCTTCGATTTTAGAAATATTGTTGTCTATGGAAGCAATAACAAGATCTTCAATTCTATCGTCAACATCTGTTCCCCATACCGTAACACATAAAACTCCAGAGCCATCTACGGTTTCGGCACTAATACAATCCTGAAGGTGTGGTGTGTTAATGTCAATGGAATCAGACAATTCCGAAGCTAAACTCCCTCCGGTCACATAATAATACAACAATCTTGTACTCTTGGTAATTAAACTTACCTGCATCTCACCAGAAAGGTTTATATCGCCTGCATAGTCAATAGAATAAGTTAGGATCACTCTCCTTGCATTATAAGAGTCAATCCTTTCGAGTATCGATTCATTTAACAACTCGTATGAATTATAATAATCTTCAAAATCATTGATTGCTGTATCCACAGCCACTTGCTCATTATAAGGTAAAGACGAATAAATCTGATCCGCGTGTTGATTGATATCTTCTTGAGTGGTCACACCTATGCTTTGGAAAGATGAGTTCTTCACCCAATAGTAACCACTCATTAATACAGCTCCTAAAACCATAAAACCAAGCACTGCCACAAAATGCTTCAACACATATATGACTAATTCTCTTATGTTAATGGTTCGATTTCTATTATTCATGCACTATCTTCTCCCTTTTTTGGCGCATCATTAAGTAGAATTGAATTTGCTAACCAAAAGACATTATAATGCAACGACAATTGTAAATCATCTATCAATAAATGCGCAGCAATTAACGCCATAACAGTCACAAGATAATAATCGCCGATTTTGAACGCCTTGGCAATGGTAATACTATTTATCAATATCCAAAATAGCGAAAAAACAATTCCATACCGCTGTAGCAAAACAATATAGCCACAGTCCACATAGTTATAATCGAGAAGCAATTCGTTACCATACATGTCTCTTCCGTGACCCGTCCATTCAATGCCTCTAGTTCCAAACATGCTCACTCCGTATTTCTCAATAGAAGATTGACCAAGGTGAAGCCTGTCAGAAAGCATGTTATTCAACTTGCTAAATAATTCATTATCGGGATTATACTTCACTGTTATAACCAAACCAAATATAAAAAAGAAAACATATGATATAACAAGCGCCCCAAATGCAATTCTAACTATCGTCGATACTTTTATGCCTAAACATGATCTGCATTTATCTGCCAGAGCAAACAAGATTACTGCTATAGTCATAACAAAGCACATTCGCGAATCCGTTTCTTTGTAAAACCACCAACCAATAAGCCCCAGCAATAACAATATTACGACATTCATCTCTTTGCGCTTTAATAGGACTAATAAGCAAACAAATTCAAAGTAAAATGTAGGTGCAAACAAAACCCATCTGAATCCCAATGGATTCCTAAATGTTCCATCACCACGCACATTAGTAAAATTGCTAATTAAGCCTAGTCGACTGCTAATTACTACAACAATCAGCAAAAAAGCAATTATTATAGCAGACAAAGAATATATTTTTCGAATTGAGATATCTCTTGCACATATAATATAAATAATAGAAAAGAACAAGCTCTTCTGGCCCAAGCCTTCACCATTCTTTAACACTAACAGTGATATAATTAGAAAAAAGCCTATAACTATAATCGTCTTAGAATTTAGATGTGCAGACAATTCTTTGATTACTAACAACGTCATGCAAATTACAACAATTGCTTTATATAAAGCATCATTTGAGATATAAATAGCATAAAAAGAAGTAAGCAAACCACAATATAAAATATATATGCCCAAAGAAAGCATATATAAAGCATCGTTACTGTTAGTTTGCCTCGTGTTCAACCAATCCATAAGTAATAACCAAGCATTTAAACAATCTGATTCGCCTTACTTAATGCTGAATCAATTACCTGATCCATATCATAATACTTGTACTCACCAAGTCGACCACCAAATATGACCTTGTCCTCTTTCTCGGATAGTTCCTTATACTTGGCATACAAATCAGAATTGCGCTCATCATTAACAGGATAGTAAGGTTCATCCCCAAGCTTCCACTCTGAGCTATACTCACGGCTGATTACTGTCTTAGGCAGATCATTTCCGTTCTCATCCTTGCCAAACTCAAACCACTTATGCTCGATGATTCGTGTCCAAGGAGTCTCGCGGTCTGTATAGTTTACTGCTGCATTACCCTGGAAGCTTGGAATGTCCAGCAGTTCAGTCTCAAATCTTACTGAACGATACTCAAGAGTGCCAAGAGAATAACCATAGTACTCATCTATAGGGCCGGTATACACTACCGTTCTTGCCTGACCATCCCAATTCTCTTTATCGGCAAGATAATCCACGCCAGTACGAACCTCGACACCTTCAAGCATATTAGCGACCATTTTAGTATAACCGCCAATTGGAATGCCCTGATAAAGCGCATTGAAATAGTTATTGTCAAAGGTCAAACGCACCGGAAGGCGCTTAATGATGAATGCGGGAAGATCTTTACAATCCCTTCCCCATTGTTTTTCCGTATATCCTTTAATGAGTTTTTCATAGATGTCACGCCCAACAAGGGAAATAGCCTGTTCTTCGAGATTCTTAGGCTCTGAAGATATTTCCTTGCGCTGTTCAGCTATTTTTGCGGCAGCTTCTTCTGGAGTTGTAACTCCCCACATCTTATTAAACGTGTACATATTGAATGGGAGCGAATAAAGCTCGCCCTTATAGTTAGCTACAGGAGAATTGGTAAATCTGTTGAAGGTTGCAAATCTCTGAATATAATCCCAAACTGTCTTATTGTTGGTGTGGAATATATGGGCACCGTACTTGTGAACATGGATTCCTTCTACATTCTCTGTATAGACATTCCCGGCTATATGGGGACGTCTCTCAATAACCAGGACTGATTTGCCTGCTTCTTTGGCCTTTTGAGCAATAACAGCTCCGTATAAACCAGCACCAACGATGAGAAAGTCGTACATATGTTTTTCCCCCAAAAAAAATAAGAATAACGATATATATATTGATTCAAGTATTATACCTGTCTTAAATCATATGGGCAAAACCACAATATCCTAAGTCTACGTGCTTGTTTCAATCGCCTTTTCTATTGCAGTTATAGTATAATCTCCATGTCTTATCCTAGAAGATACTTCCTTGACGTTAACAAGGATTGCTTTATACTTTTCATCTGATAGATTTGAAATCTCATTGTGTATTTCATCCAAAGAATCGATGGTTATTCCTAAACCATTATTAATAATAAAGTCTGCTAAAGCTGCTCGCTTCCATATAATTACTGGTATCTCACTTGCTAGATAGAGAGAAGTCTTATGTGGATTATTGTACTTTAGATAATTACCATACACTCCACAACAAGTCGATGATTCAGGTCCATCCCACACTAGTCCGAAACTGCCACACATTTCAAAAGGCAATATAGTAGGAAGATATGCGCCTTTATAGTCAATGTTATTTGTTGTTACTCCATCGTAATTAACGCCGTATAAATTGAATCTCTGATTTGCAGGAAGATTATATACATATCCTGATTTCTCTTTCGACAAGTTTCCAGCAATAATAACAGGCAATTTCTTATTGATAATGCGCTTTGAGGCTTTTTTATAATCCCATTCAGTTATTAAATAGTCAAATATATCCAAACTGATCATTTTTTCGCTTGGAACACCCATGTTTTCAAGGAGTTCTTTCATATGATTATTGTGAACAATAATCATATCTGCAAATTTAAGAAGTACTTCCTCTTCCAGCTTTAATCTGTTTCTAATCCTAATACTATTACCATCCATTGGGCGCAGCAGACTCAAATCATGAATAAGCAAAATGATATGAACCCCCTTCATTTTTAGGTGTTTCCCAAGTCTGCCCATAAATAAAGAATGATCTATAATAGGATATTGTATTACTACTGAATCGCCCGCTTGGGTAATATCGCATGCTTTAATCCATTTGTTACATATCTCTTGATGTTTTTTCAGTTTTAAAACAGTTGATACTTGATCCCGATTTCCATCAACACACACTTTGATTTCTGTAAAACCATTTCGAAACAAAATATCACAAATATCAGCTCTAGCCTTACCACCGGCATGCATTTCGGCTGTTTTACAGTCCTCAGGTGTTCTGATTTCATTAATGCTGTAGTTCATACTGTTACCCTATCGTTCAAAAGAGCATTTCTGAGGAAGTATGCTCTCCAAAGCATTATTTATCTGTTTCTTTGTTATGTCAAAATTAGTCACGTTAGAATCATTTAAACATATCATTTTATGCTTTTGTTCTTTAATATCTACAACAGCTTCATTAATGTTGTTTCCAACAGTAGAATCATTCAATTGATATACTATGCCAGTTTTTCTCCAATTGTAAGGTTCAAACTGTCCTGTCAACATCTGATAATATTTAATTACATATTGATTAACATCATCAACACCACGAAATCTGTTGTAACATACGGAATCAAGAACATCTGGATTATCTTCCCAAACTCTGTCAAACATTGATTTAAGAAAAGGCTGATGTAGATGAGAGAATTCAATTCCAAAGAATTCATGCCGCCTCATTGTAGATAAAACAACATTTTTAACAAAACTCCTCTTGTTTTTAAGGCTATACAGTTTCCTCTTATGCTCTTTAAATACTTCTTGTCTGTCAAAATTCTTGTTGATGAGGATCAAATCATTGATTAGAATATCATTAAATACATCCTTTTTTACAAATGTTGGGGGTTCTTCAACAAACAAATCGCACGGCAACCCGTTTCTGCCAAAAAAATCGCTCTCTTCACACGAATTGATTAGGTATAAATCATCATTCAAATACACAAAATGTTCAGACAAATCATTAATTCGGTGCAGGTTCAATTCTATCGGATTTGCACTGAAAGTAGGCAAATATTTCTCCGGTATATAATCACGATGATTAACGATTATTAGCTTATCGTTCTGTGTGTTCAACCATTCTGGAAGGTGTCCCCATGTAATAAAAAATAATTTGTGAACCCAAGGAGCAAACTCATCTATACCCCTGAAAATATACTTAAGATTATCCCAATCACGATATCGATTGATCTCCGCATCTATACTCAATCCATTATCAATATACCTGCTCTTGTCTTCAATCCACTCCTTATCATTTCCATCAACCCATGGGAGCACAAAGTCTATATCCATTCTTAAACCTCCAATCAGCAGAATTCTTCCTGAAGCTTAATTGCTTCAGACTTAATAGAAAACCGGGTTCGGCTAAAGTTGTGGACTATTTCTTCTTTAGCCAACCTCATATCATTCTGCCTTACTTTTTGTATAGCTCCAGTCCATGATTCCATATTATTGGGAATGCAAACTATATTATTGTTGTTGATTAATGCTTCTGTTCTTTTTGCATTCTCCGAAACCACACAAGGTATTCCGTTTGCTTGTGCCTCAATAAAAGCAATACTCAACCCTTCATAATGCGAAGGAAATGCAAACACATCAAAACAGCTTAACCACCCCTGAATATCATTTTGTGGTCCGACTAAAAGCACTTTATTGCTAATCCCCAATTGGTTCGCAGTTTGAATGAGATTTTCTTTTTCCTCTCCTTGCCCTACTATTACCAATTTGCAATTATCGCCCATTTCCCGTAATAGTTTTAATAGGAATACTTGATTCTTCTGATAAGTCAGCCTACCAACATTACCTATGACAAAATCATCACTTAATCCATACTCATTTCTCAACTCTATTCTTTTTTGGGGATCAAAAACCAACGCCTCAACATCAATTGCATTGTAGATTATTTTGCAAGACGGCAGAATCCGGCCCGAATAAAACCACTCAGCGGCTTCGCGTGAACAAGCCCAAAAATCAGTTGCCCAGTAATCAATAGACAATCTATGTAAATGATGCATTATATCGCGCCAATTATGTTCATAATTAACAGCATTATGGCTATGGATAATCCTTCGTTTAATTCCGTATTTCTTTGCAAACTTTAAGTAATCTAGATTAACTAAATTACAAACATTAACCCAGATTGAATCATATGTCTTTGCGTTTTTTTTGAAAAATGCCTTCAACTCCTTGCGATACCTATATATGTTTTCGCCTTTAGGAGTTATATGGTATATTTTTGATCCCATACTCTGAAGAACATCATTGTAAGCAATATCTTCATGAGTATTACACAGGAAATCAAAAACAATCTTATTTCTATCCATATTAGAATAGTAATTAATTATAAAACTCTCAACACCACCATAATTCGGTGTCATACCAAACACCAATACTCTAATTGCTTTATTTCCCATATATACTCTCAATTCTTCTTATAGTATCCACGATGTCATATCCCGCATTACGGAGACTGTCAGTTTCACTACATCTCAATACATTTGTCATACTATTCTTAACTTCAACAATATGATCAATCCAACCATTTATGTCACTCAAAGGTAATCTGACTACCTTGTTTGTAATCAACACATCGTTCGGTACTTTTTCAGAAACAACCACAGGTAACCCTGATGCCTGTGCCTCTATAGCTACTATGCCCAAACCTTCAAAGCGCGAAGGAAATAAAAAAACATCAAAAGCCTGCATATAGTCATTTACGTTATTTACATTGCCAACAAATATAGTTTTATTCTTCAAATCATATTCATCAGCTTGCCTTTTGATTGTGTCATATGTTTCGCCACTCCCAATAAAAACGGCTTTAGCATCTATGCCTTTATCAACAAGTCGGTGAAGAATCTCAATTATATATTCCTGATTCTTCTGATAACAAAAGCGACCAACATGTCCTATCACAAATTCGCTATTCTTAATATGCAAATTATCTCGTATTCTATTTCTTACATAAGGATTGAATGCAAAACGATCTAAGTCTATGCCATTGTTAATCACATTGAGTTTATTGCGACACACATTTCGCGTAAACTTCCACTTTCCGGCTTCTTCTGAACAGGCACAATAATCGGTCGCTGATATGCTAATTATAGGGGTAGATAGCAATTTTACGGTGTCCCTCTTTAATGTGTGTCGTTCGGCCGTACAATGAGAATGTACTATAATCTTTTTTACATGCTCACTCTTTGCCGCATATGATGCGCAAGCTAATGACATAACACTTCCAGAATGGATATGAACAACATCATATCTGTTCTTCCTGATTGTTTCTCTAATTGGTGTTATGATATTGAATTTGAAACCTCCGGCTTTGAACTTTAACCCGCTTTCAGTTACTGTCCCTCCCCTATCGTTTACTTGGGCGATAATTAGCTTATTATCACAGTAGTACGGTGTATATAAATCAATTTGAAAAATAGATGTATCAATAGAATTGAAAACATTCATTACGAATGATTCCTGACCACCGCTGGATATAGGTTCACAAAGCAACTCCAATACTTTCATAGCCTACTCCATATTGGGAAATTCAATTATAGGATTAAATGACAAACCATTTTTGGTTCCAGCGAAAATGGCACTAATTCTTTTCTTTTTGTTGTCTGTTGCCTTGAACAATACTTTTAATACGTGGCTGGATAGCCTAATTAGTTCATAAAAAAAACCCGTTAAGCCTTCTCGCCTATACAAATAGACATCATTTCGATATAAATAAGCATATCTGTCAATTCTTTCTATTGTGTCATTATATATCTGTGCTCCAACATTGCTATTAGATTTATGAACAACTATGCTATCGGGAACATAGTAACACTTCATTTCTCTAGAAATCCTCCTAGTAAACTCCCAATCATCAGTCCAAATGAAGAATTCTTTGATTGGAAGACCAAACGCCTTTATCACATCACTTTTTACAAACAGTGAGACAAACGAGGCCATGGCTATTGTCTTCATTCCACTATCCAATTCATTCAACTTACGCGTGAGCGTCTTCCTTTGAACATTCATATTACAAATAGAACCGTCTTTCCAAAGGACTTTACTAGACAAAAAACCATAATTGCCTTTTAGGCAACCATCAGCAAGCAACAACGCATTCAGCGCTTCTTTATTTGGAATACAGTCATCATCCATAATCCAAAGGTACTTATAACCTAGTTCAGTTGCTTTTTTAATTCCAAAATGAAAACCGCCTGCACCGCCTAGATTTGATCCAGTATTGAAATACTTAATACTATCCTTATAGCTTTCCAATAATCCTGCCGTTCCATCTGTACTGTGGTTGTCAATAACTATCACATCTGGTGCTAACGGTCTTTGTTGAAATATAGCATCTATGCATTCCATTAGAAGTTGCTTTCGGTTGTATGTGACAATCACAGCAGCTACATCTTTCATTTTATTTTGTCGCTCCCCATCTTCTTAAATAAACTTGTCAAACACACTAAAATTGTTTTTGGTTCTCGTTGCCATTGCAGTATCCTATTTGCTTAACCTAGTATTAGAAAAAACATTATACCATTATTATCTTACTTAAATTATATTATTAGTATCTGTTCTCAATCTGCTAACACAGTAAGATTATTTAGTAGACAATCATTCCAGTTGATAAATGTATATATTCTCTCCCTGATACACCAACTTAAAGTCTTCGGTCCAGGATTCACTTATCGGGGCAACAGTAACAAGGAAGTCGGCATCGAGCTTATCAAAATCTTCTCTGCTTATTATCAGATTGATCATGTCTGCTTGAATAAGCTCATAGCCAGTATCATTATCAGTTAGAGTAAGGTTTAGGTGTGCATATCGATTGTAGATCTCTTCGTCCGATCCGTCCGGATCGAACTCCTCCCATAATTCCATATTCGGAATATAGTTCGTAGATGTAACAGTAGGAGCACCATTTGCTATGAGATACTGTGAGTAAATGAAATTCGTCGCAACCCATTTTGAATCCTCATTCTCG
>JAEEGL015800604.1_pt1 | contig 10324 bp, 6 predicted proteins | sample 9134231 | NCBI WGS metagenome assembly JAEEGL01 (sample SAMN16246548, study PRJNA631951) | gut metagenome | biome: gut microbiome; feature: rumen; material: fiber-attached | host: Bos | place: Iran: Karaj | collected 2018-10
ACCTAGCACTCTCGAGGTAGCCTTGAGCGTTGTGAGTTCCATTGTTTTTCTCCAATTTGGATGGTTAAAAGTTCATTGGGGTAGCTGGATTCGAACCAACGAATAACGGAATCAAAATCCGTTGTCTTACCACTTGACGATACCCCAATGGTGGCGCAAATATAGAAATTTCGCCTAAAAATCAAAGGGATTTGTCACTGAGACGGCGCTAAAAGCCCTGGAAAAAGCGGGTTACCTTCTGGTACCTGGTGGTGGATTTTACCGATTCCAGGGCGGATTCCGCCTGCTTTTGTGTCTCGAAAACGCCAAAGACGGAGGCTCCCGACCCAGACATGAGGACAGAGGTCGCCCCCAGGCGGATAAATTCCTGCTTGAGCTTATCGACCAGGGGGTGTTTCGGGAATACCGAAATCTCGAAACTGTTGAAGACGTTTTCTAGAGCAAAATCGATGGGGGCCGCAGGGGTCGAACTGCCAGCGGACTTGAAACCTGCCTTGTAGGCCTCCCAGCGGTCAGGGCCGGACTTGGGGACTCCAGCATAGGCGTCCTTGGTGGGGACCGCATCCAGAGGGGTCGCTATAAGCAGGTGCTGGTCGTCTTTCAGCTGGAGCGGCTCGATTGGCGTAAGCTTTTCGCCGATGCCCTCGGCGAACGCCGAGCCGCCTCTGACCAAGAAGGGCACATCGGCCCCAAGGCTCGCAGCCAGCTCTTCTAGGGCCTCGTACGGGAGGTTCAACTCCCAGAGGCGGTTCAGCAAGCGAAGCGTTGCTGCGGCATCGGCACTTCCACCGCCCAGGCCAGCCCCTAGGGGCATCACCTTTTCCAGATACAGGTCCACACCCTTCCCGACACGATAAGCATCTTGCATCAAGAGAGCGGCCTTGTACACCAGGTCCGATTCCTTGGGATATTCCTGAGGAACACTGTATTCCAGAGTAATCTTGTCATCAGATCGAAGGGTTGCCGAAACCGTATCGCCCGCGTCGATGGTCTGGAACAAGGTTCCCAAGTCATGATAACCATCTTCACGCTTGCGGATAACATCTAGAAACAGGTTGATTTTTGCAGGAGCGAATTCTTTCATAGGTCGCAAAATCTAAAGGTTAGCGGAAGGTTCCGGAACGTTCCAGTTGCATGAGCTGGTCCATATCAATAAGCATGGCGCGGGGCTTGGAGTTGCCGGTACTGCGGGCGCAAAGGCCTAGACCAAAAAGCTGGTCCACAATCTTACCTGCGCGGCTATAACCAACGCTAAAATGACGTTGCACCGCCGATGTAGAAAGTCCGTTGCCACATTCGATAGCCCACTTGGCCACTTCGAACAACAGTTTGTCCTTCTTCTCGTTCAGGGCGCCGTTCTCTTCGCCGTCTTCCCCTTCCCCACCGTCTTCGGCCACTTCAAAGGTTTCCAGCTGCGGGTAACACACGTTCTGGTTGGAGCAAGCGTCGGCTAGGCGTTCCGCCTCTTCGTCGCTGAGGAAGGCTCCGTGAACGCGGACCGGATCCGGAGCGTTCACTGCCTTGTAAAGCATATCGCCTCGACCGAGAAGCTTTTCGGCACCGGCGTGGTCCATCACCGTACGGGCATCCACCTGAGAGGCCACCTTGAAGCTGATACGTGTAGGCAAGTTCGCCTTAATGTTACCTGTAATCACCTTCACAGAGGGGCGCTGGGTGGCAAGAACCAGGTGAATGCCTACGGCACGAGCCTTAGCAGCAAGGCGGCTTACATTCTTCTCAATTTCCTTTCCGGCAACCATCATCAGGTCAGCCATCTCATCGATAATCACCACGATGAAGGCCATACGGTGACCGCGGTCAGTATCAGGGACATCATCAGGAAGGGTTCCGGCCTCGAACTTCTCATTAAAGCCGTTCAAGTTACGTACCTTGGCAAGGGCCAGCACTTCGGTACGGCGGTCCATCTCGTAGCAGAGCCACTGGAGCGCCTGTATTGCAACCTCGGGTTTGGTAATCACCGGAGCCAGCAGGTGCGGGATGTTTTCGTACATCTTCAATTCCACCGCCTGGGGGTCCACGAGAATCATGCGCAGGTCATCGGGAGTCTTACTCAAGAGCATGCTGGCCATGAGGGCGTTAATACAGACGGACTTACCGGAACCAGTCTGGCCTGCAATCATCAGGTGAGGCGCCTTGGCCAAGTCCATAGCAAAAGGTTCACCGGAAATGTCCTTACCTAGGGCCATCACAATCTTATCCGGCGATGGCTTGAAAGCGTCACTCTCGAAAATGTCACGACCGAAGATGGTCTGCATCTTGCGATTGGGAATTTCAATACCCACAGCCCCCTTACCGGGAATAGGCGCCAATATGCGGATAGAAACCGCCTTCAGAGCCATGGCCAAATCATCTTGCAGGGCGCTGAACTGGCTTACCTTCACGCCAGGCCCTGGTTCCACCTCAAAACGCGTAATGACAGGCCCCGTCTCGCAACCCACCACCTTGCCTTTCACCTTGAAGTTCTCCAGCTTTTCTTCAAGCATATGGCCTATTTCGTTCAGCTCTTCTACGGTGTAATCGGCGGGCTGCGGATCGTGAGCATCCAAAATTTCATCCACGGAGGGAATACGGTACGGGTCGAAATGTACAGTCGGGTCGGGCTGGGGAATGCCATTGGCCGCGCCACCTGTAACTGTAGTTCCACCAGAAGAAGTGCCTATCTGGTTCGGCGCCACGTAGCTGGGGTCGGAATCCACCTCATCGGAGGTTACCACCTGAGGGATAAAGTCATCGTCATCTTCGCCGGATTCTGCAGGCGGTTCGGCTTCTTCACCGTTCAGCGTGGCATCCTCAGAAACGGAAGTTTCTGCCACAACCGTCGCTTCATCGGGTGCCGTTTCCGCAGCCATTTCGCCTGTGGCATCGGCCACAACGGTAGCTCCAGCAATCGCCGTCCCATTTTCCGAGCTGACGGGCCCGGCAACAGCGGTTTCATCTTCTCCGCCACGGACAGCACCCTTCACCACCAGGTTCCCCTGGCGTTCATTTTCCCAGTTGATTTCTTCACGGGCACGGCGAATTTCAGCAATCTTGTTACGGATTTCGCGAATCTGGAGGGCACTCATATGGGTACCATTTTCACGGAGTTCCCTTTCCAAGCGGGCAATTTCAGGGTCTTCGCCCAGAGGCTTCGGAGCGGGCTTCTCGGCCACCGTTCCAAAGGTTCCCTCTACAAGGGTGCCTTCTACATACCTGTCCACGGTCATCTCTGCAGCGGCATTATCCACAGGCTCCATCCAGTTCTTACGGGCACTGAAAGGCTTGAGCACACCCTTGTGTTTGGTCCTATAGGCATCGGGAATATTGAAGATGGTGGTATCGCCATCCATAGTAATTCCCTTACGAACCGTTGTTGTTTCATCAGGATCAGCTTCTTCTTCGCCAGCTTCACCTTCGGGGGTCTTCTCCTTCACACCGCGAATCTTGCGAAACAGCGAAAGGATATACCCCAAACGAAGTCCAAAACAGAAGATCAACACCGCTACCAAAACAAGGGACAAGATAATCACCGGAATGAACAGTACATCGCCGCAAAGGGGGCCTACCGCGTTGGAATCCAAAAAACGGCCAACGATTCCGCCACGCATAATAAATACATCTTCAGAAACATTGGCCTTGCCGTGGACGGGAATGGACATCAGGACGCACAAATCGAGTCCCACGATAGAAAGCCCGAGCGCCACACGGAACAGCTTCTTGCGAAGTCCCTGGAAGGTGATGAACAGCCCCCAAAGCATCACAGACAGAATAATGAAAATCACGGGCAGCTTGCCGAAGGCAAAGTTCAGAAAATCCCCGAAACGGGTCATGATTCCCTTTTCGGAACCTACGTACACAACGCTAATACAAGACAGCAGGGCAATAGCGGATATGGCGATAAGCCCGTAACCCAGCACCATCGCGCCTAGGGAACGTTCCCCAGAGCCCTCGGTCTGTTCCGGTTTTGTCTTGGATGTCTTACGAACCGTTTTCTTTTTCTGTGCTGCCAAAATGCTCTCCTTCGCCATTGCATAAGAAATATAATTAAAACCTATTTATTATTATTGACAATATGCAAATAAAAGTGTCAAAAAAACTGAAGAAACTCCTAATCGGTTTTGGCCTTACCTTCGGCCTAGTTTTTCTCATTCTCTACCTGGGCAATATACAAAATCCCCAACTAGACGCCACCCGCAACGGTGCGGAATCTCTGGAATATCTTTTTTACGATATGTTCTTCAAGGTAAAGACCGGCAAGACTCATAACCTTGAAGATATAGGTGACAAGAACGCCCTGAACAGCAATTACGATCCCAACATTTTCATTGTAGATATCGATGAGCCATCTCTTGCAAAGCTTGGAAACTACAACACCTGGGATCGTTCCATCCACGCCGACGTGGTCAAGAATCTGAGCAACGGCGGAGCATCGGCCATCGGTTTCGATATTCTGTTCAAGAACGCCGATTTTGGCGAGCAGAAGACGCAGCAGGTCACCACCATGCTGAACAAGCTCAGCCCCGAGACCTCTTGGGACTCTCTGGGTGACGATATCCGCGTATTCTATAATTACGATTCCATGTTGGTGAACGCGGTCAAGGAAAGCCGGAACGCTATTGTCTGCAACATTTTCGATAGCTACCAGTCTTACAAGCACGAATCCCAGTGGAGGCCTCTCAGCACTACAGAGCGGGCCGATGAAATCGGGTTCAGTTCCACTTTTGAGCTTTCCCAGGCTGACTCCGCCCAAAATATAGAGCCTAAGGACCTGCTGGACAATATCTTCCCAGAACTGGCCCGTGCAGGCGCCCAGATGGGCTCCGTAAACGCCTACCCCGACGACGACGGTGTGGTCCGTCGCGTCTCGCTGCTCTACCGATTCCCCAATCCGGAGCTGTATTCCGATGTAGAAAGCAAGATCTATTCTACCATGCCCATGATGACCCTCCTGCACCTTTTCCACCAGAAGCCAGGAAACGTGAAAATCAAGATGGGACAATACGTGGAACTAGGCAAGCCATTCGGCATTTACAGGGATTCCTCTGGATTCTACCATACCACTTTCCCCCAGTTCAGCTATCCCATGTTCCTCTCCCTCCAGAAAAAAATCAAGGAGGCAGCCAAGAAGCCTGAAGAAAACAGCCAATTCATCGACATATCCTCCAAGATTATCGCCACCAAGAATAACGAAGGCAAAGTCACCTTTGAAATTTTTGAAGGACAAATCTTGAATGAGACCCTATCCGACGCCCTTTTCGAGATAGACACCGCCATATTAGATTCCCTGGGAGAAGATGAAGAGAAAGAGATTACAGACAACATAACCATCAAGCGCGATGAGGAAGGAGCAAACCGTTTCATTTTAACGGATAGCGAAGAGGATGAAGAGGCCGTAATCACGCCATACATCGTAAATACCGTCAAGTATTTCGCTGATTCCCTGCAACGACTTCTGCCCAACAGGCCCACCCACATTTCTATGGATATGGACATCCATTACAATGTAGCCCAAAAGAAATGGGCCTCCAACCTGGTCATATTGAATCATGACGTTCTTACAGACATTATCAATCTTTCCGAAGAGAGAATCAACAACTTGCAACCCGGTAGAGAAATCCGTTTCGGCAAAGTAAAGCGGATTCCTATCGATCGCTGGGGACATTACCAGATTAACTATAAAGGTCGTTATAACACCGCAGAATCTGAACGCGTGTTCCAGCACCTTTCCTATTACGACATCACCAAGAACCGCGTTGACCCGGGTCTTTTCCAAGGAAAGATTTTTATTCTGGGGTCAGCAGCACCGGCCTTGTTCGACTTCGTGACCGCTCCCCACGAAGAAAACTACCCTGGCGTGCTCACTCACGCCACCATTCTCCAGAACATCTTGAACGATGACTTCCTTATAACACTACAGGAACATTACCAACAAATCATAGTCATTCTCTTGGCACTTGTTTGCCTGCTGATTGGCCTCTATGTAAAAAGCTACATCTCCATCGCCCTCTCCTTCGTTATGATGGGCGGCTACCTTGCCATCGCCTACCATTATTTCCAGCAGGGGCTCTACATCGGGGCATCCAAGCAGATTTTCGCCATTCTACTCACCAACATCGTGGCCTTGATTATCCAGTTCTACTTCGAGACCAAGGAAAAGCGATTCCTGGGCAACGCGTTCAAGCAGTATATTTCACCGGAACTGATCGATGAGATGGTGAACAACGAAATCATGCCTACCCTGGGTGGATCCAAGTCCAACATCACCGCCTACTTTACCGACATCGCAAGCTTCTCCACCTTCTCCGAAAAGATTGGGGACCCCAGTAAACTGGTGGAACTGCTGAACGAATACCTGACCGCCATGACGGACACCCTGCTGTTCAACAAGGGCACCCTAGACAAGTACGAAGGAGACGCCATCATCGCCTTCTTCGGAGCCCCCATGCCCCTGCCGAACCACGCCCAAAGCGCCTGCGACAGCGCCGTGGACATGCAAACCAAGCTTATGGAGCTCCGCAAGAAATGGGCCGGCGAAGGCGACAAATGGCCCAAAGTGGTTCACGACATGCACATGAGAATCGGTATCAACTCCGGCGATATCGTGACCGGAAACATGGGTTCTACCATGCGCAAGAACTACACCATGATGGGCGATGCCGTGAACCTGGCCGCCCGTCTGGAAAGCGCCGCCAAGCAGTACGGCGCCTACATCCAGATTAGCGAAGACACCCAGAAGCATCTGGACGAAGGCCGGTTCATCTACCGTTCTCTGGACACCATCCGCGTGATAGGCAAGAGCCAGCCCGTCAAGACCTTCGAGCTGCTAGCAAAGCCCGGTTGCGAAAATGAGGACAGCTTGAAGAAACTGGTGGAAATCTGGGAACAGGCCCGTAGCGCCTACCTGGCCATGGAATGGGACAAGGCCAAGGAACTGTTCACAGAATGCCTGGACTACGAGCCTCACCACCCCGACAGGGATCCGGGTTCCAAGACCACGCCTTCACACGTGTACATCAAACGTTGCGAAGCCTACAAGATAAACCCGCCTGTTCAGGCGGGCGAGACTTGGGACGGAGTGTTCACCGCCACGGAAAAATAAGACTAATTAAGCTCGATATTATCGATCAGGCGGGTCTTGCCGAAGAAGGCGGCCACGAGGATAACCACCTTGTCGCCATCGCGGAGGACGCCGTTGAACTTCTGCAAGTTCTTCTGGTTTACCACCTCTACGTACTGGACCTGGCCGCGATTGGCCAGCACGGACTTCAGCACGATATCCCGGAGGCGTACAACGCCACGCTCGCCTGCCTCAAAAGCGGCCTTCGCCTGCTTGAGGCCGGAAGAAATCCCAAGGGCCTGCTTGCGCTCGTCGTCGGTGAGGTACTCATTCCGACTAGAAAGGGCAAGTCCCGACTCCTCGCGAACGATAGGCACGCGATGAATCTCGATGTCGAAGTTCAAGTCCTTCACCATCTTCTCGATGAGGAACACCTGCTGGTAGTCCTTCTCACCAAAGTAGGCCTTGTTCGCTCCCGAAATCAGGAACAGCTTGGCCACTACCGTCAAGACCCCGCGGAAATGCCCCGGACGGTAAGCTCCGCAGTACATGCTTTCCAAGGATTCATCACGAACGAGGGTCAAGGGGTCGCCGTCAGGGTACATCTCGGCGACACTTGGTGCAAAGACGTAGTCTGCCCCCAGGGACTTTGCAAACTTGGCATCGGCCTCCAGGCGCTTCGGGTACTTGTCCAAGTCCTCGTTACGGCCAAACTGGATTGGGTTTAAAAAGACACTCACCACCGTCACTTCGCAATCCTTGGCGCAGGCCTTGATAAGAGCCCCGTGTCCATCGTGAAGCGCCCCCATGGTGGGCACCAGGCCGATGACCTTATCCTGCTTGATAAGGGGTTTCAAGGTTTTACGTAATTCCGCTATGGTCTTGATAATCTGCATATAGCCTTCTTAATTTCCATCGGGAACAAAATAGGTGGTCTGCTGCGGGCACTCCGCTATGGCATCCAGGATTTGTTTCAGGTGATTTTCGTTGTGTACAAAGTCAATGTTATCCGTATTGATAATCAGCACGGGAGCACTGGGGTAATGCCAGAAAAGATGGTCGTAGCGTTCCTGAAGGTCCTTGAGGTAGTTGCCTTCAATCGCTCTCTCCATCTCACGTCCGCGGCCGCGAATCCGATTCAGGAGCGTAGGGACGCTGGCCTGCAGGTAAATCACCAGGTCGGGCTTCGGCAGGTCCTTGTCCAGAGAACGGGCCACCTGCTCGTACATGGCGTACTCGCTGTCGGAAAGGTTCTGGGCCGCAAAAATCTGGTCCTTGTCGAAGGTGTAGTCGCACACCAGCAGGTCGTGGAACAGGTCGCTCTGGAGTCCCGTGTTCTGCAACTGCTTATGGCGGTCCAGCAAGAAAAACAGCTGTGTCTGGAAGGCGTAGGCTTCCTTATTCTCGTAGAATTTTTCCAAGAAGGGGTTCTCTGCAAAGTTCTCTTCTATGCAGAAAGCGTTCCAGCGCTCGGCAATAATCCGAGCGAGGGTGGTCTTACCTACCCCGATGACTCCCTCGATGGCCAAAAAGTGTACACCCTTGTCCGTAAGCATCAGTCTTCCTCCCCTGTCACCGTGCGGAACGGGATTTTCCCCTCGCGGGCAAGCAAATCCGCAAGCAAACTCTTCACGGCACGCCCGTTCAGGGGGTCTTCCCAGTCAGGAGCGATATCGTTCATAGGCACAAGCACGAACTGGCGGTGCAGAATCTCCCCGTGGGGAACCTGCGGCCTGCCGGACAGCACGTGATTGCCGTAATATAGAAGGTCCAGATCGATTTCACGGGAATTCCAGTGTCCCCTGGGTTTACGCCCCAGCACCAGTTCGGAACCCTTGAGGTAATGAAGCAGCCGCGTAGGCGTGCCCGCATACCAGAAGCTCACTACCTGGTTGAAATAGGGCCCCTGCCCCTCCGGACCAACCGGAGGAGTCTCGTAAATGGGACTTTCCTTCCAGCCACCGGCAGAAATTCGGCGCAACATGTCACGCCCCTCAGAGAGGCGCTTGCCCCGAGGAGAAAGATTGCTGCCAAGAGCCACAAAAACTCTTTCTAAGGATTCCACGACCCCTAATATAGTTAAAACAACTTGTCATTTTTTCACTTTTTTTTGACATTTAAGCCGTTTTTTGCTGACAAAAACTTTTTTTTTATTTATCTTATAGGGTGTTGAGGGAGCAAAGCCTTCCCAATTTTATGGAGAGTATTTCTCCATTTTACCATATCTCCCCATTAAAGTTCTTTTCCGTTAAAAAAGACCTTATCATATCAAAGGATAGTCTAGTGCCTAGATCTAAAAGTAATCCTGAAGAATTGACTGAAACCTCTTTAACCCCTGAAACAGAAAAGCCCAAGCGCCGTGGACGCCCCAAAAAGGCCCAGGACGAAGGAAGCGTAGAAAAGGCCGCCGCCGAATTCATGGAAGCGGAAAAGAAAGCCGAACCCAAGGCTGTACCCGCCGAGCCCAAGGCCGCAGAACCAAGTCCTGCACCAGCAGCTCCTGCCACAGACTCCACCCCTAAGGCCGAGAATCAGGCACCGACCCCACAGAGCCAGGGCAACGCCCAAAACCAGAACACCCAGCAAGGTCAAAACCAGCAGGGTCAAAACGGGCAGAATAACCAGAATCAGAGCAAGGGCAACAACAAGTTCAACAACAAATTCAATAAGTTCAACAAGTTCAAGAACCGCCACGGCAGAAACCTGCCCCAGGACGACTTTATCGACGAGAGCATCCAGCTGCCCCCTCCCGACCCCGAGAAAGTGGCTGCCGCACGAGCCAAGTGGAAAGAACTCCGCGGGCTCCCTATGTTCGAGCTCCAGCGCCAGGCCGATGAGCTTGGAATCCCTGACTTCAAGACCATGCGCAAGCAGGCCCTGGTCTACAGCATCCTGAGTACCACCACCGGCGAGGACTGTCCCATCTACACAGAGGGCGTTCTGGAAATCATTCCCGACGGCGGACACGGATTTTTGCGGAACCCCGACCACAACTACCTAGCGGGCCCCGACGACATTTACATTAGCCGTAACATCATTCGCCGTTACGACCTGAAGATGGGCGACACTATCACCGGTCAGATTCGCCAACCCAAGGAAGGCGAAAAGTACTTCGCCCTCATGCGCATCGACACGGTGAACTTCGAACCCCCTGAGAAGACCAAGCGCCGCGTCGCCTTCGAGTACCTGACGCCCATCCACCCCATCGAAAGGCTCAACCTGGAATGGGACCGCGAAGAATACAGCACCCGCATTATGAACCTGTTC
>JAEEGL015965609.1_pt1 | contig 10324 bp, 1 predicted proteins | sample 9134231 | NCBI WGS metagenome assembly JAEEGL01 (sample SAMN16246548, study PRJNA631951) | gut metagenome | biome: gut microbiome; feature: rumen; material: fiber-attached | host: Bos | place: Iran: Karaj | collected 2018-10
TAGGTACTTTCCCAGTTTCTCCAATTGGATATCGATGGTATTGCTCCTGTGCCATTGAGAGTCAGTTTTCCTGTGCTGTCGTCAAATGCCCATGTAATATCATCGCCGGCTGTGCCGTTATAACTCGCTGCATCGGCATCCGCCTGCACGCCGATGATGACCAATGCACATACGAGTATGCCAATAGTTGATAATATTGTGTGAGCTTTTTTATATATAACTCTAATTATTTCCATGCTCCTTTTTCTCTCCTTTATGCGTGGTTTTTCATCACTCTATATTATACCACAAAAATCATTTTCTGTCAAGTTTTTGGACGTTCTGCTCGAATTTGCTTGCGCAGCAAAAACGCAAAAACGGCCCCAAGCAAAAAGCTCGGAACCGCTTTTGTGTTTGTCATTTAACCAGCTTACGGATGACATCGCCGCCATAGCTGTTTTTGCACAGCTCGACGAACTCGGCAACAGTGAACTCACTGTTGTCGATGTCAATGCCGTGGCTCTTTGCAAATTCGTTTCTTCCGAACTCGCATGACCCGGTCAAAGCATGGTGCCAGTGATATAAGTCCTGGCCGGAATACTTATCCGTGCGGTTATGGCATTTCCAAAACGCTGCGATGCGCTCTTTTTCGGTCATACCATCACACAGCTTGGCTTGAAGTGCGGCCATTGCTTCCCGGAGCGTGGCTCCGTGGGCGTAGACGTGTCCATTCTTGACTATCACGCATGGAGTGGTAGTCAAGTCGTCCCGCAGCGTTGCACCGAACGCTACTCCGTGGCGCACGGATTCGATCATCGTAGGCACTCCGTCTACGTCATAGACGGGCTTGCCGCAGTACACTTTAACATACTGCAAACTACCCTTGCCGTCGCCATATTCGCCGTCGCCGCCTTCGCCGTCGATGAAGATGTAGCCGCCGTAGCCATAGCTGTCGCCGCGACCGTAGCCGCGTCCGGAGCCGTCGTCGTCACAGCCGGAGCCGTCGTCGCCACAGCCGGAGCCTTTGCCGTAGCCGAAGCCGTCGCCGTCCCTGTAGCCACAGCCGGAGCCGTAGCCGTAGCCGCCGGAGCCGTAGCCGGAGCCGTCATCGGAGCCACAGCCGGAGCCGTAGCCGCAACCGGAGCCGCTTTCAGTACCGTCGTATTCCGGTTGCGATAACTCAGCTGCAAAGGAAGAAATCAAATCCTCCATACTCTTATTCCTCCATTTCTACTTTTTTAAAAGAAAAGAGCAGCTACCAAAACGGTAACTGCTCTACTTCTTGTGGTATAACTACATTGTACCACTATATTATTTAGCCGTCAAGATGTGCTTTCCTAAAGCAACGGCTGCATTTCCGCCATCATCATCATTTGCTGCCGCTGCCGCTGCAAATTTGCCTCTTACAACAACGATGGCGTGCTGTGTGCTCTTGGACATGCGCTTTTCTTTTTCAGTCAGAGCGGGCGTATCTGTGGGCTTAAACGCAGCGGCTTGATCTTTCTGATCTTGTTTGCCGTCTTCTTCATTTCGGGCACCACCGCTGCCGCCAATACTGCCTCCGCCTCCGGAGAAGCTTCCGCTGCTTCCGCTGCTTTCGCTGCTTCCACCGTTTCCGCCGCTTTCACTGCTTCCGCCGTTTCCGCCGCTTTCACTGCTTCCGCCGTTTCCGCCGCTTTCACCGCTATCACTGCTTTCACTGCTTCCGCCGTTGCTGCCACTGTCGTCGCCGCCGCTATTGCCGCTGTTCGGGCCATCCGGACGTACATACTCGCTCTTTATCGCATTGGGATAAGCATCGATATTTCCGACAATGATTACTTCGTCAGTCATTTCTCCGCCTGCGTACATCCATTTTTCAAAGGTATATGTATAACCGTCCTTAACTGCGGGTTCCAGCGGTATATCGCAAGCAACCGTTGCGCCGTAACGTGCAGTTTCTGTTCCGATAAGTTCGTCATCCCATCCGTAATATCTTACGGCATATACATTTCTGTCATAATATACGTCTACGGTATAAGTGCCGTCACCGTCGTCTGAGATGCTTGCATCGGCTATATGGAAACCGCTGATATCAGCGCATTGGCTTAATGCTTCCGATGCATTGTTGTACGCATACGGTTTTCTTATGTCGGAAGCAGTGGCTACTAATACATAGTCGTCATCATCTATGTTCTGCTCGTAATAATTGAATGTGTACGGGTAGGATACCTCTCTGTAGACTGCCACATACGTCTGAGCTATATCGGTAGCCGTGGCAAGCTGCGGTGTCCAGCCCTCAAACTCATAACTGCAGGTCTCGGTGGGATTTTTTGTGGGGTCTGCGGGTGGCGTTACGATACTGCCTTCGGTGGCATAGTAGGATGTTATTACTTCTCCAGTATCCTGCTTAAAGGTTTGCAAACTTCTGATTTCCGGTTCGCCGGAGGCACCAAGGCTGTCGGTGCTCATACTGGAGTTGTTGTCTATTGTAGCCGGAGCAGTGCTGCCGCCGAGGATATTTTCTCCAACCTCAGTTACGGTAGAAGGTATGGTTACGGTCTCGAGATTCTCGCAATCGCTGAACGTGCCATCACCTATAGAGATAACACCCTCAGGAATGTTGACGGAAACAAGCCCGGAATTGGAAAATGCTTTGTCGCCTATGTTTTCTACTGTAGAGGGAATGTTTACTTCTTCAAGATTCGTACAGCCCTCAAATGCGCTGCTGCCTATACCGGCAACGCCTTCCGGCATCGTTACATCCGCAAGAGCCTCACAGCCCTCGAAAGCCTTATCAGGAATAACCACGGTACTTCCTTCTTCAATTACGACTTCCGCAAGCTGGTCACAGTTACTGAATGCGCCGGTTCCTATTTCGCTGACCGTGGACGGTATTACGATTGTCGTAATGCCCGTTCCCGCAAACGCATTTTCCCCGATAGTCGTTATACCTTCGGGAATGACTACCTCAGTAAGATTGCTATGGTTCTCAAAGGCGTGACCGGGGATTTCCAAAGTACTGCCTTCGGCTATTACAACCTTTGTCAAAGTATCGCAGCCGTCGAAAGCGTTTTCGCTTATCGTTTCTACGGACGCAGGAATGGTGATTTCAGTAATTTCAGTTCCGGCGAATGCACTGTCTCCAATGTACGTTACTCCCTCAGGAATAGTAATCTCAGTAAGAGAGGAACAACCCGCAAATGCTCCTGCGGAGATTGTGGTAGAGCCGCCTGCTGTAATATTTACTTCGGCAATGTCTCTACAACCCCTGAACGCGCCTTCACCTATGGTTTCTACTGATGCAGGTATGGTAATTTCTGTTATGCCTGTACCCGCAAACGCACTGTCTCCGATGGACGTTACACCCTCGGGAATGACTACCTCAGTAAGATTGATGTGGCCTTTAAATGCGTTATCAGGAATTTCAACGGTACTTCCCTCAGCTATAACAACCTTTGTCAAAGTATCGCAGCCATCGAAAGTGTTTTCACTTATCGTTTCTACCGATGCCGGTATGGTGATTTCAGTAATTCTGGTCCCGGCAAATGCACTGTCTCCGATAGAAGTGACTCCCTCGGAAATAACAACCTCGGTAAGATTGAAGTGGCCTTCAAATGCATTGTCAGGGATTTCAAGGGTGCTGCCTTCGGCTATTACAATCTTTGTGAGGTCGTCGCAACCGTCGAAGGTATCTGACGTGATGGTCTCAACCGACGCAGGAATAGTGATTTCAGTAATTCCGGTTCTGGCAAATGCGTTGTCCCCAATGGAAGTTACGCCCTCGGGAATAGTAATCTCAGTAAGAGAGGAACAACCCGCAAATGCTTCTGCGGAGATTATGACAGAGCCGCCCGCTGTAATGTTTACTTCGGCAAGGTCAGTACAGCCACTGAACGCGCCTTCGCCTATGATTTCTACCGATGCAGGAATGGTGATTTCGGTGATGCCCGTACCCTCAAACGCACTGTCTCCAATGGAAGTGACGCCTTCGGGAATAACGACCTCGGTAAGACTTCCGTGGCCCTCAAAGGCGTGGTCGGGAATTTCCAGAGTGCTGCCTTCGGCTATAACAATCTTCGTGAGGTTGTCACAGCCATTGAAAGTATCTGCTGTAATGGCCTCTACCGTCGAGGGAATAGTGATTTCGGTAATACCCGTGCCTGCGAAGGCATTATCTCCAATAGTGGTTATTCCTTCGGGGATAATCACTTCTGTAAGACTGCTGTATCCTTCGAATGCGTTATCGGGTATCTCAATATGACTGCCCTCGGCTATAACGATTCTGGTAAGGCTGTCACAGCCATCGAAAGTGTCCGATGTAATAGCCGCTACCGATGCCGGAATGGTGATTTCGGTGATGCTGGTTCCGGCAAATGCGTTGTCACCAATGAATGTTATACCTTCGGGGATGACAACCTCGGTAAGATTGCTGCACTCCTCGAACGCGTTATCCGGAATATCAAGAGTGCTGCCCTCAGATATAATCACCCTTGTAAGAGCGTCGCAACCGTCGAAAGTATCCGATGTAATAGTCTCTACTGATGCCGGAATGGTTATTACCGCAAGGCCCGTGTTTCTGAAAGCTTCGTCCCCGATGGAAGTGACGCCCTCGGGAATGACAATCTCAGTAAGAGAGGAACAGCCGTCAAAGGCTTTTGCGGAGATTACGGTAGAACCGCCTGCTGTAATGTTTACTTCGGTAAGATTGGTACAATTTTTGAACGCGCCTTCGCCTATGGTTTCTACCGATGCGGGTATGGTGATTGCCGTTATGCCCGATTCACCGAAAGCATTCTTGCCAATGGAAACGACTCCCTCGGGAATTGTCACATAGGTAAGAGCGCCGCAGCCCCTGAATGCATTTTCAGGTATTTCTACTGTGCTGCCCTCTTCAATTATAACTTCCGTAAGATTATCGCAGTTACCAAATGCGTATTTGCCTATTGCTTCTACTGTCGAAGGAATAGTTATACTTGCAACGCCGGCATTTTTGAATGCGTTCTCGCCAATTGCTGTTATTCCTTCGGGAATAATTACCGTTGTCAGAGAAACGCAATTCTCGAAAGCTCCTTTTGATATTACAGCTGTACTGCCTTCAGCCACAGTAACTCTTGCTAAATAATAGCAGTTATTAAACGCATACTCACCGATGATTTCTACGCTCGCCGGAATTGTAATCCTTGTTATTCCACTATTCTTAAATGCCTCTTTTCCTATTTCGGAAACACCTTCAGGAATAGTTACGTTAGTAAGCGAAGAACTGCCCTCAAAAGCCTTTTCGGGTATTGCTGCCGTGCTTCCATTTGCTATAATCATTTCGGCAAGCAGATCGCACCCGGCGAATGCACTCACACCTATGGAATCTACACTTGCCGGAATGGTGATGCTCGTCAGGCCGGTGCTCTGAAATGCACTTTCCCCTATGGTCGTTACTCCCTCAGGGATAACCACCTCAGAGAGATTGATGTGGCCTTCAAATGCATTATCCGGAATTTCAAGGCTGCTGCCTTCAGCTATGACAACCTTGATAAGATTGCTGCAACCGTCAAAGGTATCTGCCGTGATAGCTTGTACGGACGCAGGAATAGTTATTTCCGTAATGCCCGTGCCTGCGAAAGCGTTGTCACCGATGGATGTTACGCCCTCGTAAATGACTACCTCGGTAAGATTGCCGTGACCTGCAAATGCGTTATCAGGGATTGCAAGAGTGCTGCCTTCGGCTATAACAATCTTCGTAAGGCTGTCACAGCCATTGAAAGTATCTGCTGTAATAGTTTCGACGGATGCGGGAATGGTAATTTCAGTAATGTTCGTGCCGCTGAATGCACCATCGCCAATGGACGTTACGCCTTCAGGAATGGTAACACTGCTCAAAGCAGCACAACCACCGAATGCGTTGTTGGGAATTGCTATTGTACTGCCATCCGCAATTACTACTCCGGTAAGGAAACCGCAGTTTGCAAATGCGTCTGTGCCTATTGACGTTACGGACGCAGGAATGGTTATATTGACAAGTCCTGTATCTTCAAACGCATTGTCGTCAATGGACGTTACGCCTTCGGGAATGCTTATGGTAGTCAATGCACCGCAGCCTTTGAACATACTGTCGGATATGGCGATTGTACTGCCTTCGGCAATAGTTACCTCAGTTAATGCGGAACATCCGCTGAATGCGTCCATGCCTATTGTTTCCACTGTGGACGGTATTGTAATGCTCGTGATACCGCTGCCTTTAAATGCACCGATCCCGATGGCGGTTACTCCCTCGGAAATTACCACAGTTGTGATAGAACTGCAATCCTCGAACGTACCCACCGGTATACTTAGGTTAGTGCCAGTTGCTATGATAACCTCAGAAAGTGTATTGCAGTCCTTAAATGTTTCACTTGCAATACTCTCTGTACTCGCAGGAACAGCTATGCTTGCAACAGCGGTTCCTCTTATTATTCCTCTGCCAATATTCTTTACTCCATCTGCAATAATTATGGAGGTCAGACTGCCGCAGTCGGCAAAGGCATCGTCGCCTATGCTTTCTACGGAGCCGGGGATAGTCACTGTGGTAATGGCGGTATTCTGAAAGGCACTTTCGCCGATGCTCTTCACGCCGTAGCTTATGTTTACACTGGCAAGGCTTTCGCAGTTTTCAAACGCGCCGGAACCGATGTTTTCCACGGACGACGGTATAGTAACAGCCGTAATTGATGTACCCTTAAAGGCATCGCTGCCTATATTGGTTACACCTTCGGGGATAGTCACGGTGGTCAGGGCAGCACAGTCCTCAAACGCATTATCAGGAATTGCTATAGTGCTTCCTTCGGCAATAATTACTTCCGCAAGCTGATTGCAGCCGTCAAAAGCTTCTGCTCCTATTGTCTCTACGGTAGACGGTATCGTAATGCTCGTAATGCCGCTGTTTTTAAACGCGCCCTCGCCGATAGATGTTACACCCTCGGGAATGACTACCGTTTCAAGATTGGTGCAGCCATTAAAGGCGTTGGCCGGAATATCGAGCGTGCTGCCGTCGGCTATGATGATTTGCATTATAGTTTCATTGCCGCTGAAGGTGCCGTCGATATTCTCTACGCTTTCAGGAATTACGATTATGTTAATGCCCGTATTTGCAAAAGCTGCTTCACCGATGCTCCTCACGCCGGAGTTAATAGTGATGTTCGCGAGGCGGACGCAATCTGAGAATGCTCCATCGCCTATTGTCTCTACGGTCGCGGGAATAGTAATGGTCGTAATGCTGGTTCCTTTAAATGCATTCTTCCCTATCGTTTCCACACCGGATTCGATTGTTACTTCAGCAAGACTCGAACATCCACTGAACGCGCCTTCTCCGATAGACGTTACATTAGACGGTATACTTACAGCGGTCAGGCCGGTGCCTGCAAAAGCATTCTTCTTTATTTCGGTAACTGTAGTCGGGATAACGACTTCCCGCACAGAGGAGATGTTTTCAAATGCCGATTCGCCAATTTCGGTGATGCCGTCTTCAATTACGATAGTTCCGATATTGTCAATGAATGCAGACCACTGCTCTTTCAGCGCCGCTGTTATAGCGCCTGTACCTTTTATCGTGAGGATGTCCGTTAGAGGCGTGTATTCCCAAGATACGGTGCCCATTGTATTTTCTATTTTTACAATAGTGGAACTGTACTGCGCTGTATAAGTAGTCGCACCTACTACCGGGGATACAATGCTCGGAGTCCATCCGCTGAACTGGTAATTGTAGTCACCGTCAGTTGCTCTGGTGGGGTCTGCCGGAACGCTGAGCTCCTGACCGTAATAGTAATTGCCGGAAGCAATCGTTGAGCCGTTATAGTCCTTAAAGGTCACGTCGTATCTGTTTATGTCGTAATAAACATTAACTACCGTAGATGAGTCTGCAGCTACTGTGTCCTGCGTAATGGTCTGCGGTGTGTAGCCCGTATAGTTTCTTGCTTCCGCATTTGTAGGTTCGCCTACAGTTCCCGCAATGGTATCTTCAATAGCCAGCTCATATTCTTCTGTAAGCGGGTTTTCCTTATAATGCTTTACAGTATAGGTTATGGGGACTGGCGTATACGTTGCCTTGTAGGTCGCGTCTGCGGTCGGAGTGGTGTTTACCGCCGGAGTCCATCCGGCAAACTCATATGTATGAGTGCTGTCCGCCGGTCTTGTCGGCTCCTCAGGCATGCTGAAGCTGTCCCCGTCGTCAACCAAGTATGTGTGCAAGGTAACGTCGTTGTAATCATTGAATGTTACCTTGTGCTGTCTTATGTACTGTGCTGTATAGGTTTGGCTGCTTGTTGCTGTACTGCTTACAGCAGGATTCCATCTGTCAAAACGATATCCGCTTTTTGACGGATTGGAAGGTATCGTGACATTGGCACCGGAGTCGTATGTAGTAACTTCATCCGGGTCCCCGTTGTCAAATACGAACGTTATCGTATATCTCGGCACGTATTGAGCCGTGTACGTTACGTCTGCAATTGCAGTTACGGTATCGCCGCTGATAGCCGGGTCCCAACCGGTAAAACGGTAGCCAGGCACGTCCGGCGCAGCAGGCACGGTGACAGTCGCACCATGGTCATATGTACCGGTTCCTTCCGTAAGCGTTATATAGCCGTCTTTGCCTGTAAATGTTATTGTGTGTTGCTCTATGTACTGTGCCGTGTACGTTTCGTCTGCATTTGCAGTTACGGTATTGCCGCTGATAGCCGGAGACCAGCCGGTAAAACGATAGCCGGGCACGCTCGGTGCAGAAGGTACAGTGACAGTCGCACCATGGTCATATGTGCCGGTTCCTGCCGAAATCGTTGTAGCGCCGTCTTTACCTTTAAATGTTATCGTGTGCTGCTCTATGTACTGTGCTGTATACGTTGCGTCTGCCGTTGCCGTGGTGGGAACCGCAGAAGACCAGCCTGTAAACCTGTAGCCGCTTCTTGTGGGGTCAACAGGTTTTGCTACGGTAGCCCCCGGATCGTAATATTCATCCGATAAAGCATCGCCATTCCAATCTTCAAACACAATATGATATTGAGGTATATATTGAGCAGTATAAGTTTGGGCAGCGGTCGTTGCGTTTCCTAAAGAGGGACTCCAACCGGTAAAACGATAATGTTCCCTGCTGGGTTCACTATGTTCCACTTTCGCACCGTTTTGCACATATTGTGTATCAATAATCGATTCGTCATAATCCACGAATGTTTGACGAGATTGCACATTTGCAACCACACCGGACGGGGCCTGGTCAGCGGTTATCAACTCAGCGCTATCATTTTTGATAACTAAGCCTGTGCAGCTTTTGAAAGCTTGGTTGCCTATGCTTGTAACACTCGAAGGAATATTAACAGAGGTTAAGTTTTCGCAACCGCTAAAAACGTAGTTGCCTATGCTTGTAACGTTCGAAGGAATAGTGATAGACGTTAATCCGGTGCAGCCTCTGAAAGCATAGTTGCTTATGCTTGTAACGCTCGAAGGAATAGTGACGGATGTTAGGTTGGTACAGCCATAAAAAGCACTGTCAGGAATGCTTGTGGTCCAGCCGAATTTTATGTTGTAATTTCCACCAATGGGGCCAGCGGATTTCAAACCAGTGCAGTTGAAAGCCTCGTAGCCTATGGTTGTAACGCTCGAAGGAATAGTGATCGACGTAAGATTTTTACAGTTTATCAACGCATTTTTATCTATAGATATATTGGATGGTACGATTATTGATTCTACTTGTTCCTTTATAGGAGATAAATGCGTTTGTGTTAGTTTATTTGAAATATTTAGTTCAAGAGCGCATCCACTGCCAATTCCGCCCATGCTTGTCATCTTGGGGCATCCGGCAAACACACGCTCTCCAAACGCAACACTTGAGCCCTCAACGACCACCTTCTCAAGTTTCTCGTTTCCACGGAATGCACCCATTTTTACTTCTGAAACTGTAGATGGAATAGTCAACGTGGTGTAGCTATTTGACACTTTATAAATTGTTGTTTCGCTATAATTATACAAAATATTGTCGATAGCTTTAAAATACGTATTTTCTGATGCAACTCCAATATTTGTCAAGTTGTAACTTGCACTGAATGCACCGTTATAAATCTGGGTAACGCTTTGAGGCAGTGTTATCGTTGTAGTGTCGCGCAATACAAATATCAATTTTTTGAAATTGCTGTCGTACATACAGCCATTCAAGAATTGAAATTTGCTACTATTATTGTTAATTGTACTTAACTTATCGCAATCACGAAATGGATCAGTAATGGTGGTAACAGTAGAGGGGATAGTAACAGAGGTAAGGTTTGTGCAGCCTGTAAATGTTGATGACAGGCTTGTTACACCCTCAGGAATAGTGACGGATGTTAAGCCGGTGCAACCATTGAAAGCA
>JAEEGL016062093.1_pt1 | contig 10324 bp, 8 predicted proteins | sample 9134231 | NCBI WGS metagenome assembly JAEEGL01 (sample SAMN16246548, study PRJNA631951) | gut metagenome | biome: gut microbiome; feature: rumen; material: fiber-attached | host: Bos | place: Iran: Karaj | collected 2018-10
GACATTTATACCGACATTTATACCGACATTTATACCGACATTTATACCGACATTTATACCAGAACTGATCAATGTTTCTTGTTGGTATAAACATCCAAAAAAGACGATATGCTTTCCATCACAAAAACATAAACCTCTGTTATTAATACATATTTCTCATTAGTATACTGATTAGTCTACTCATAAAGCTACTAAAAATAGTAGCTTTATGAGTAGACTAATCAGTAGCTTTATGGTAGATTAATAGTGTAGATATAGGAGAAATATTATGAACCTCGGAAAAGAAAACGAACTACAAGAATTTAAAGAAAGTCTCACCCAACTCGACAAAGGACTTAAATCACTTGTCGCTATGTTAAATAGAAATGGGAAAGGGACTGTTTATTTTGGAGTAACAGATAACGGGGAAATTAAAGGAATAACTGTAGGAGAAGACACTCTGATGGATATCAGAAATAAAATATCCGAACGCATTCAACCTAAAGTTATATGTGAAATAAAAGAATTAAAGGATGAAAACAAAAAATCATATATCATGATATCCGCAACTGGATCTGATATTCCCTATTCTTACGATGGAAGATATTTTATTAGAAACGTATCTGCGGATGAACAAGTTGGTAATGAATTACTTAGGAAAATGCTAGCTTCTGGGAATATAGATCTAATTACACAAGCTCCGTCTGAAAAAGAAGATCTTAGCTTTGCAGGTTTGTGTAACGAGTTAAGAAAGCATGGTATCCATGCTTCAGATACTCAAGAATTTAGGGAAAATTATGGTTTGTATAACAGTGATGGAAAATATAATCGAATGGCGTATCTTTTGTCAGATCAAAATTCTCTTATTATTAAAATAATGAGATTTGCAGGGACTGATAAAACAGTAGTTGATGAGCGAGCGATATATAAAAATCAAAGTTTACTTGTAACGGTTTCTCAAGTGTTAGATTATTTCAATCTTTTAAACAAATTTAAAAAAGTAGATCTTGAAGGTAAAACCAGAAAAGAAACACCTCTTTTTTACTGGCAACCTTTTAGAGAAGCATGGATAAACGCGTGCGTGCACAATAATTGGACACAATATATTCCTCCATCAATCTATATATTTGATGATAGAATTGAAATTGTCTCTTATGGAGATTTACCTTTTAAACTTACCAAAGAAGGTTTTTTTAGCGGAAAAAGTATTCCTGTAAATGAACGGTTATTCCGTATTTTTATCGCATGTGATCACTCGGAACAAAGTGGACATGGAATACCTGAGATTGTTAAAAATTACGGAAGAGAAGCTTTCTCTTTTGAAGATGGAATGATTACAGTTACACTTCCTTTTAATTTTGAACCTGATATCGTCCGTATTAGAAAAGAAAGAGAAAAAAAATTAAAAAAGCAGAAAATGACAACTAATCAAAAGAATGTTTTAGAATACCTAACACAAAATAGATACGCATGTATTCAAGACATTGTTGATAACTGCAAGCTCAGTATGGCTGGAGTAAAAAAGATTATCACTAAACTTAAAGAAGAAGGATATTTAGTTAGAGAAGGAACTTTAAAGAATCCTGAATGGATTGTAAAATAATAAGCACAATTACTTATTTAAAACATAGAATCGAGCTCTACCCGTCCCCTCTGATCTAATTACACCTAATTCTATAAGTTCTGAAAGCATGACCCTTGTTCTTGCTTCACTTAAGCCTATATACTCAGCTATCTGGCTAGTTTTAGCTTTTCTGTGTTTAGAAAGAAACTGAGAAATCCGTGATTTGTTTTTTGTTGTTTTTGCTTCGTTCTTTTTACTTAATTTAGTACTTTTTGTGTTTGTTTTGGATTTTACTGATTTTAAATTTTTACTTAATTTTCGAGTAGTTACATCCTGTTTTCCGCTTGTTTTTGTTTCGTTCTTTTTACTTAATTTAGTACTTTTTGCGCTTGTTTTGGATTTTACTGATTTGGAATTTTTACTTAATTTTCGAGTAGTTACATCCTGTTTTCCGCTTGTTTTTGTTTCAAAACTTAAAGTTAAAATCGTTCTATCAGGTTTATAACGTTCTTCAACTGTAGGTAAGATCCAACCCGATTCCTCCCATACCTTGAGTATACTAGGGACACCACTTCCAGCACGTTCTCCTACTCTAATAAGATTAAACATCTTCATAATTGTTTTATTTCTTGGTTCAGATACACCGCCTTTAAGCATCTGTACTTTACCTGTAAGAATACTACCTGGATTTTCAATAACAATAGAATTAGGATCCTTCCTTATCACAATCCCTTGTGAAAAATTAAAATCCGCATTTACTATACAATTAGCAAGAGCTTCTCTCACCGCTTTATGTACTGGGGTTTCATCAATTCTTGTAAATCCATTAAGTTGAAAAGGTCTTTTAAGATCTCTTAATAACTTTCTTTCCATTTGAATAAAAAAATCAAATAGATTTCCTGACCATTCTCCAGAAGAGGACTCCAATCTGTCAGTCCATCTAATCAAAGGATCAAGCATTTCCCTGTAATCTACAAAATATTCTGGAAATTCTAGTCTAATCTTAAATTCTTCCCCGAACATCAAAAGACCCGCTACGGTTGGATGAAGTTTTCCATCGGTATATGTAGATACTGCTCCTATTCTTTCTAAATATAACTCGTCACTCAATTTATGCCATACATGATCTGGACTTACTGCACTATGTCTTGTTCTAAAACTTTTAATAGTATCAGAATAAAAAACATCTAAGTCCATGTTTTCGATAACTCTAGCATCTATACTTTGTTCTGTTTGATCTCTTAACATTCCACGTACTTCAGATTTTGTACAGTGATAATCACCTTCGTGATCTCTTCTATATGTTCCTCCGAACAAATCATTATTAATGTATACTGGTTTATTAACCCTATCAGCTCTCGGAACTTGAATAGTAATAACAGTATCCTCATTTATATTATATATTTTAACATCGTGCCTTTTTAATAGATTTACACTGACTTTGGAAGGATCATTAATACAATTCCAAAAATCCTTCAAAAGTTTATCACTGTTTTGTAAACCTACTGTATACCAGCTCCCATCTTCCCTCTCGCCTACTCCCAATATAATTATGCCGCCTTCACAATTAGAAAAGGAAGAATAAGTTTCCCACAGACTCTTTGGAAGTCCGTCCTTTGCTTTTTTTACTTCTAATCGGTTTCCTTCTTTATACTGATTAAATTGAGCTAAATCAAAAGTCTTCTGATTCATATTCATTCTCCACTACCAAATATCTTCCTCTTTCTAAATCAAATATAAATAATCTAATTAAATATTTCGTACAAATTTCAAAAAATAAACTACCATTTGTTAATTACACGATATAGAAATATCCTAAATAAAAACAACTTACCAATTGCTATCCATTATATTGTCTAGTTAAAATTTCTTCAAGATGTAGATAGTTGAACTAAATAATCAGTTCTAATTTTAAAGATATTCTAATATTTATATTTTTTTCGATCTTAGGGTAAAAAAATCAACTCTACTATTTATTCCAAACTCAATAATTGTTAATGTAGTTTACTAGTTATACTCACTATTGTCTTTTTATTTTTATAATTTTAGGAATATTATATGACAACAAATCAAAATACTGATTATAATTCTTTTAGATACAAAATAGAACATAACGAAAGATATGTAGATAAAACTGAAGCTATATACGAATTAATCAGTCACCCTAATGCTTTTATATACTATCCTCAAGGTTTTGGTAAATCTCTTCTAATAGATACCATATACGAAATATTTCAAGCCGATAGAGAACTTTTCAAAGGATTATCCATTTATAATTCAGATTATAAATGGAAAAAATATACTGTAATTAAACTTAAAATGTCAGACATTAATGAGTCAGATCCCCAAAAATTTGAAAAATCTTTAAATGAAAAAATAATATCAATAGGAAATAGTCTAGGTATAGATTTACTATCCTCATCGTTTTCAGAAGACTTAGCAGAACCTAGATATTATATCGATAGACTAGTACGAATTATAAAGAGAAATACTAATCAAAATGCAGTAATTTTAGTAGATGATTATGATTATCCTATATTAAATAATTTAGATAAAATACCTGAATTTTATGAAATACTAATGAATTTTTATTGTACTTTTAAAGCTCTTGATGGGGATCTTCACTTCTTTCTTCTTGCGGGAACAATTCCTATCTCTTTTACTACTATATTTGGAGGACTTAATAATTTAAACTATCTAACCAATAGTTCGTATCCATTACCTGTTGTAGGATATAGTCAAGAAGAGCTTGAAAAAAATTTTGAAGATAAAATACTAGAGGGGATTAATATCACAGGTATTAATAAGCCCTCTTTCATAGATAAAGTAAAAGAATGGTACCAAGGATATATGTTTGATACAGAGGAACAATTTAAAGTATATAACCCTTTGGTAATTGATATGTTTTTTAAAAACTCTTGTAAGTTTGAATCATACTGGAATCAGATGATTTTTTCTGATTTAATGCGTGATCTTCTATCAAAAAATGAAGGTCGTCCTATAGATATGGAAGATGAATGTACTCGTACAAGAGGTTGTTTTGGGTTTTACGGAGAACGTGTAGATCTTGAGAGATTACATGATCCTTTTACACTAGTACAACTTCTAAGACTTTTTGGATATCTTAGTATTACCACTTATGATAGACGTAAAGATTACTACACCATAGGATTTCCTAATAAAGATACCAAGACCGCCTACGATATAGTAACAAAAGATCTACCTAAAAGTTCTTGCAGTAAAGATGAGTAAATTTGACGAAATTTTTAATAGATTAGCTAAATCTACATTTAGATCTAAGTTCAGACTCTCTGAGTCTGAACTTAACTATATCAAAAAACATGGGATAGATACTATTAGATCCCATGCTAAAGATTTTATAAAACAAAGAATTGCTCCTAGTATTATCCCAAATGATGGAAAGCAAACTCCTATGAGAAATCATCCTGTATTTATCGCTCAACACGCTACTGCTACGTGTTGTAGAGGATGTATAGAAAAATGGTACAAAATACCTAAAGGAGAAGAATTAAATATAGATCAACAAGAGTATCTAGTATCTATTATTATGGAGTGGATCATAAGGGAATTAAACCTCTCTGAATAAAACTGTACTATCATTTAATATAATTTATTTCTAAAACTATTATTGATAAATCTTTTATTGTTAAATACATCAACAAATAATTAAAATACTGATCAAATCGGACATTGAAACAAAAAATCGGATATTTATAACAAAATTTTGTATCTTATAGATAGAAGAACAGTGGATTTAAAAATGAACACGAGATAGCTTAATTTGTAACAAGAATAATCTGAAAAAAGTATTGATTGAATGCTGAAACTGAATCTATGTAAAACTTAGTGGTAGTAGTTAATCTTTTGTAATTTCTTCTATATATAAATCAAAATATTTGAGTCTTTCTATTACATACTTTCTAAAAAGAGATAATTTGACAGCAGAATCTTTTAAATAGAATCCTTTTGGCCATAGCTTTTTGTTTCTTATATATACACCAGAATCAAAAATTTCTTTCTCATATTTATCAATTAAAGTCATCATATAATCTGGATTCCATACAGTTTCTTTAAGTTTAGAATATCTTTGTTTAATTAACTTTTTAATACCCTTATCTTTATTGATCAGCAGATAATAAACAACGTGTCTGTGAATTTCAATATTATCTTTAGGAGTATAATGTTTGGTTCCAATTTCATATCTTTTAAAATTAACATCCTGAACATGTACCGCACTCCCCCAAGTAAAATCAAAATCCCATGGGGTAAATAAAAATTTATAATTGCCTTTAGTATCAACAAACTTTTTTGTCATAATCATATTATTTAATTGGGAAGAAACTTCAGAATCTGCACTTTGAATTAAATTTATAAACAGCCAAAAATCAATAGCATTATCCATGTCTACCAATTTTGTAAGTTTCGACATAGTCTTGTATCTATCTTTAGATTTAAGTAATTTTAAATATTCATTAACATCATCTATATTTGTTGTCTTAGGAATCCCTGATTCAACTTGAAATTTTTCATAAGGTGCACTTTTCTTATATATATATTCTCCAGGAGCTAACCTCATCTGTCTATTATCAATAGAATATCCTAAAAAATATAAACCTACGTATTTACCTTTTCTAAAAAGTTCTACGGCTTTATATTCAAATCCATTATAAACATCAAACGAATTACTTTTAGAACAACAATCCTGCCATATTTTTGAACTAAATACTTGTCTTATTTTTTCTTCATCTGGATATGCAGCATATAAGAGCCACTTGCTTCGCACAGACATACCAAGTAAAGAACGTCTAAACTTCCTTTTATTCTTTCCAGGAGAATACATCTTTAATTTTAGAGTATAGCTTTTTTTCGAAAATTCTCGGCTACCACGACCTCTAATATACATCTGGCTATATGTAGAAAACTCTCTACTATCTACTTCAGTTCTATTATCAAAAAGATACATTCTTGTATCATCTACACTAAGTATTGGTAATGTGGTACAAGTAACGTTAAATATAAAATAGCTATTATTATCATAAGCAATAAATTTTAAAGGAATATTATTTCTAATATCCGAGGTTTCGATCTTTTTCTGTAAAGATGCAACATTTACTGATATCTTTTTTTTGAAACTTATTTTAGGATTGTATGCATTAATATCACCTTCAACTATTGAGTAAAACCAATTACCACTTTTTTTATCCTTGATTAATTTAAAAGAATTAAAATACAACTCATCTACAATAGGAGAAGTGGATTCTTTTCTAGTAGAGATAATATCATCATATTCTTCTTGAGTTACATAATATCGGGACAAAGATGGGACTATAATAAGATCAGAATAGATAACAAACAAAAAACTTATTAGTAAAGCTAGTCCTATAGAAACAAAACAAAGTCTATCTTTCGAAAGATATTTATTAAATAAAATTTTCATAAAAATTCCTAATAAAACTCGACTATGATAATCTAATACCTTTGAAAGGCTTCCATTGTGTTAACCATTTCAACTAACTTGATTCAAAGGATTGATTCACATAAATTTATTTCATTCTTATAGTCCAAACAATAATATAATGTGTAATGTAGCAGAAATACTGGGGAAAATCAATTCCAGGGTAATATAAGTGTGCAAACACACAGTGTTGATACTCTAAAGAAAAATGTATCCTATCGATACAAGGGATTAATACTAAAAATTTTATAGATTTATAATAGTTTTTAAGTTCCTAGTACAAACTTTTAAATAACCTGAAAATTCTAATTCTCACATCTAATAAGATTAATCTAATTTTCCACTATCATCGTACGGATAACTTTTGAGATATACAGCCTCTGGTGCAATATCTACTCGTTCATTATCCCAAGTAATGACTCCGTCACGTAATACAGGGTTGGAAAATATTTTCTCATCTTCCAATACTTTAAAGGCGGACCCTTTTAAAGTAGTGGTATCAAACAGACGTTTTTCTCCAGTGGAAAAAGTCACAAGCAAGATCCTTCCTGGCAAAACCTTTACTGCCACAACTGTGATACCTTCTTTTAGTTCCCCTGCGTAACATATACCATCGATGATATACATATAAAAAACCTCTTTATTTTAAAGGTGAAATTTTATCAAAATGTTCACCTTTAACAGCAAGATTCCAAGCCTTATACACTTCTTCTTCATACATAGCAAGCCAACCAGTGATAATCTTTAATTGTCTATTAGGTAAAGACCCCGCTAGCAACTCACCATCAACTGCTATTACTGCTCTAAAATCCCCATAATGCACATGTATGTGCGGCTTATTATGTTGTTTCGTATCTTCAAACAACATATATACAACCATTCCTGTAAAACGACACAACTCAGGCATAACAGATCAAGCTCCTTAAAACAAATGTACCGACCTCGTCCTAAACATCTAGAAATCTAGCATATATTCAAGTTTTTTTCAACATAGGATCAAATATCTTCCAAGATAAGCTAGATCTAGGTTGATAATTTTTAAAGCCATGAGTGATACCATTTTAAGATTATTGACAAACATAGTTAAGTTATATTTACCAAGGTCTTTTGTACCATTGATTAGTTTTTATTTGATAACTTTGAGTGAGGTTTTTATAATTACAAAATAGTTGTTTGTCATTAACCTAAGTTTACGGGAGATGTATGAAAGTAAAACTTGTATGTGCTTTGGGTATTATTGTTGTTATCTTATTGGTGGGGATTTATTTTATGGTTAAAGTTAATAGTGTTACAAAGATTCCAAATTATAAACTCATCTCAAAAATTGCAGGAGATCTTCCTAGATCTCAAGTGTTAGTATATGAACATATTAAAACTGGGGCTATAGCAGTTTATTATAATAACCCTAATGATGATGATAATTTATTTACAATTGGATTTAAAACCATTCCGTTTGATAGTAGTGGGGTGTTTCATATAATAGAGCATTCAATTCTTGAAGGATCTGATAAGTATCCTATTCCACAACTCTTTGATGAACTGAGGCAATCTTATATCACTACTTTTATAAACGCTCTTACTTATCCTGATAAAACCCTCTACCCTGTATCTAGTAATAACCCTGAATCATTTAAAAATCTCTCTAACGTCTATATAGATGTGGTATTTAACCCTCTTGTAAAACATGATCCTCGTGCTTTTTATCAAGAAGGGATTAGAAAACAGATTGAAAAAGACGGAAGTCTAACTAATAACGGAATCGTTTATAACGAAATGTTTGCTACCATTAATAGTAGTTCCGTCTTTTTCAATCAATTTAAAAGCCAGCTTCTTCCTGGCAGTGGTTACTCTTATATCTCAGGAGGAGATAGAACAAATTGCTACTCTTAGTTAAGATAAATTTTTAGATACTTTCAATAAATTCTATCACCCTTCTAATTCATTGATATTCTTCTATGGAGATTTAGATATTAAAGAAAGGTTAGGTTATATTGATGAAAACTATCTGTCTAAGTATGATAAGACAGATAGTTTTAAAATTGAAGCTTCCTCGTTAAAACCAGTTGAAGATGGTAAAAACCCTGAACCAATTACAGATTACTATCCAGCTTCTCCTTCAGAAGATATTAGTAAGGATTCCCAAGTAGCTTTTGGATATGTTACGGATGATCTGTCCTTGGAAGAAACCCTAGCACTTGAAACGGTACTATCAGCTGTATTTAACTCAGAATCCTCTAGTTATAGAAAAGAACTTCTCTCCTCTGGACTATTTAAAGATATTGATGCTGATACTTATCAGACTAGATCCCTTCTATTCTATATTAAAGCTATAGGTACTGATCCTAAAAATACAGATAAAATTTATGGGCTAATCAACTCTACCCTTAAACAAATTGTAACTGATGGAATATCTAAAGATTTAATTAAATCTATCATTACCAAAAACTTATTTAATCTAAAAAATATTCCTTCTGGAAACCTGGGTCTTTCTAGATATGCTGGACTTATATACTCAGGATGGATGTATAAGGACGATCCTCTGAGTATGATAGGAGTTACTAAAGTTTTAGAAACTCTTTTAAAAAAAGTAGAAGATCCTAGTTATTTTACTCAAATTATATCGAAATGTATTCTTGATAATCAAAGAAGATACACAGGGATTATATCTCCTAAAGAAAGTTATCTAAAAGAAAAACAAGCTAGAATCGATTCTAAATTAAAAGAAGAAAAGAAAAATCTAACCGAGGAAGATATTAAAAAGATAGAAGATATAAATCAATTACTTAAAGATAATATAAGTACTGGAACTGATACCTCTAAGTATCTTCCAGTTTTAAAACTGGAAGATATTAGTGAGGCTAGTTATAAATTTGACCTTCTTTCTAAAAAAGGAAAAATAAATCTAGGTACTAAAACAGGAACTAATCTTTCTACAGATCTACTGACATTTGATTCTAAATACGATGATATAGAACATATTGGACTAATGTTTGGACTATCTCATCTAGATGAGTCAGATTTTATAGATCTATCTATGTTTAACTCCCTGATAAGAAGAGTATCTACTAAGAATAGATCTTTTGAGGAGTTAAATCAAAAATTTAACTATCTAGGAAGTTTTGATACGGGGATAAGCTATATCGGAACTAAAGAGGGAAAAAGTATTCCTTACTACTATTTAAGTTTTGATACGGAAGCTGGAAATGTCACGGATATTTTTGAACTAGGACTTGAAACTATATATGAAAGTTTATTTGATGATCAACCTAAAATAGAACAAGTGTTGAAAGAAGATATGTTCTATA
>JAEEGL016087475.1_pt1 | contig 10324 bp, 4 predicted proteins | sample 9134231 | NCBI WGS metagenome assembly JAEEGL01 (sample SAMN16246548, study PRJNA631951) | gut metagenome | biome: gut microbiome; feature: rumen; material: fiber-attached | host: Bos | place: Iran: Karaj | collected 2018-10
GTGCGCTTCGCAGGTTCAAGCGTTCATGCGCGAAGTCCGGCGTTCTTGCCGAGGTTCGCAAGAGAGAGCACTATGAGAAGCCCTCTGTAAAGAGAAAGAAGAAGTCTGAAGCTGCGAGAAAGAGAAAGCATTAATAAGACTCATGAGACCGCTTGAAAAGGCGGTCTTTTTTTGTCCGCATAACCGGCCGGTGTTTGTGGTACAACATTAGGAAATCAAAATCCCGATATCATTACGTAAGAAGCTAAAACTCAAAGGGGCTTTAGTTTTGTAATGTGCTACGCGTTTAGATATAATATGCTCAATAAAGATAAAGTTGAGAATAGTTTTATGATTTTAACCGGTAAGAACTGGCGCTTATCGGCGTCCCTTAAGGTTGGGGATGCTGATATGCTCCTTGATACTCTGCTCAAGAATCGCGGTATAACCGAAGGGCAGTCCGTAGAGCAGTTTTTGGCTGATGACAGCGGGTTCTGGCATGACCCGTTCCTTTATAATGACATGCGCAAAGCAGTCGATATCATTTGCGAGACTATCGATATGCACGGCAGGATCCTTGTATACGGAGATTACGACTGCGACGGCGTTACAGCCACTTCGATACTTGTAAGGTATTTCAGAAGCCACAATGTAGACGTGCGCTATATCGTTCCGCACAGGTCCGAGCACGGTTACGGCCTTACCGAGAAGATCATGGACAAGGTTATCGAAGAACAGCCTAACCTTGTAATTACAGTTGACTGCGGTGTCACCAATCTCGATACGGTAGCTGAGCTTAAAGAGCGCGGGATCAAGGTCATCGTAACCGATCACCATAACGTAAAGGATGAGCTTCCGGATGCTGACTGCATAATCGATGCCAAGCGTCCCGACAACACTTATCCTTTCACAGAACTTTGCGGAGCAGGAGTCGCCCTCAAAGTAGTCGAGGCTCTTGGCAAAGACGGAAGACACGGACTCAACAACAATCTGTGGCGTCAGGCTATCGAGCTTGCGGGACTTGCGACGATCGCTGACCTGGTATCCGTTACCGATGAGAACAGAACGATAATCAAGCGTGCTTTCAAGAGCATGCAGAGCCCTTCGAATGTCGGCGTGAAGATCATGAACGAGATGCTCCTTACGGCGGGCAAGTCGCTCGATGAGACCTTTATCTCGTTTAATGTCGTACCCAGGATCAATGCGGCGGGAAGACTTTACGATTCTTCCGATGCGCTTAAGCTCTTCCTTGAGAACAATCCTTCCGAGGCCAAGCGGGCCGCACAGGATCTCACACGTGAGAATGAGGAGCGTAAAGAGATAGAGGCAAAGGTTTTCGAGGAGGCGAGAGCGCAGCTCGAGAACCCCGACAGGCCTGAGAAATGGAGCCTTACCAATACATGCGGACCTGTTGTCGTATATGGCAGGAACTGGCACCAGGGTGTCCTTGGGATCGTCGCGGGTAAGCTTGCGCAGTTCTACGGCAGATCGGCACTTGTTTTTACTGACGATGCCACAGAACCAGGCTGTGCAAAGGGATCGGGAAGAGCTTTCGGCGAATTCGATCTTTTCAAGTGCCTTGAGGGAATATCAGACAAGCTGGTCAATTTCGGAGGGCACAAGAAGGCCGCCGGTATGCTCGTCCGCAAGGAGGGCATGGGCGCTTTTATGGAAGCTCTGGAGGCCGAAGCAAAGAAGATATCTGAAGAGAAGGGTGCGGACGGCACATCCGAAGACTCTGATAATTCCATCGATGTCGAATGCGAGCTTTTGCCTTCAGCGGTCAACTTTGACTCATATACCAATGTCTGCAAGCTCAGGCCTTTCGGTATTGGCAACGCAAAGCCGATTTTCGTCACGAGGGATCTCGTGATAAGAGAGATCGGCACAATGAGCGACGGTGCGCACATAAGGCTCGAACTTACGGACAGTACAGGGAAGTATTCTTTATCCGCAGTCGGATTCGGCATGGGCAGTTACTACTATCTGCTCAGAGCAGGCGATATCGTGGATATCTGCTACACGATGAATGAGTATTCCTACAGGGGTGAGACCACTCTGTCGCTGCATCTGAACGACATCATGCCGGAACCCGGCAAAGGATTCATGTGGCAGAAGGCGGATATAGCCGAGAAGCTTTATTCGAGCGGACTTGATCCTGTGCAGATCACGAAGATTGCTCACGGGGAGGACATCATCCCGATGATGATCCCGCGTGACGAGCATTTCGCAGAGTGTTATAAGATAATAAATAAGTTCGCCGGAAATTCGCTTTCGACAGTTGACTGCGTCCTTCTGGCAAGACTTATAAATAACAACACGGATGCGGACATCACGCCTTTTCAGACGAAGAGATGTCTTGAAGTCTTTGCAGATTGCGGGCTTTTGAGACTGCGTGAGATAACTCCGATGAGGATGTGCTTTAATATCACACCCGGCGGATCAAAGGTGAAACTGAGCGATTCAGAGGTATACAGGAAGGTTACAAATGTCGGCCAAAAGAAATAAAGACGAACTGAATGCCCTTGAACAGGCTGCTGCGGAGGCAGAGGCTAAGGAGCGTGCTTACCTTGAGGATGACGGACAGGTTCCCGAGATCCCAGAGGAGTATGAAGACAGCTTCTCGGATATCCTCAATTCCTACGACAGTTACGCAAATGCAGCCAATCTCGAGAAAGAAGATATCGAGAAAGATAATGCCATGCTCAGAAAGGCATTTGTTTTCGCATATAAGGCTCACAGGAACCAGAAGCGTAAGAACGGTTCTCTGTATATCATTCATCCGCTCGCGGTAGCGGGGATCCTGGCTGACCTCAAGGTTGACGCCAATACACTGGCGGCTGCGCTCCTTCACGATACGATCGAGGATACCGCCGCTGATTTTGATATGGTATCCGCAAAGTTCGGTGAAGCGGTCGCGAACCTTGTTGACGGTGTCACCAAGCTCAATCTGAAGCTCGATAACGTCGTATATAACTCAAAGACTGATATCCAGGCATCCAACGTACGCAAGATGCTCGTTGCGATGACAGACGACATAAGGGTCATCTTCATTAAGCTGGCGGACCGTCTCCACAACATGAGGACTTTGAAGTTCCAGACACCCGACAAGCAGATCGAAAAAGCCCAGGAGACACTCGATATATATGTTCCTTTCGCAGGAAGGTTCGGTATCTACAGGGTCAAGTGGGAACTTGAGGATCTGTGCCTTAAGTATCTTCATCCTGAGGAGTTCGACAAGCTCGTAACGCTCGTGCGCGGCAACCGCACACAGCGTGAGGACTTCATGGAACAGGTCGTTTCCGAGATAAGGGCAAAGCTTGAGGAGAACGGCATTACCCATTACGACATCGAAGGCCGTCCGAAGCATTTCTACAGTATCTATAAAAAGATGCACGACAAGGGCAAGACGATCGATGAGATCTACGACCTTTTCGCGTGCAGGATCATTGTTGATGAGATCATCGAGTGCTATCAGGTGCTCGGTATCATCCACGAGATGTATCAGCACGTTCCCGGCCGTTTCAAGGACTATATCGCGATGCCCAAGGAGAACAAGTACCAGTCGATACACACGACGGTCGTAAGTCACAACGGAACGCCTTTTGAGGTGCAGATAAGGACTTTCGCGATGCATCAGATCGCGGAGTACGGTATCGCTGCCCACTGGCATTACAAGGAAGCCGGAGATTCATCGGAGTTCAAGGCTGACAGATATGACCGCAAGATGGACGAGATGAGACAGCTCATCGACTCCCAGAGCGAGCTTGCCGATTCAGGCGAGTTCCTTGAGTCGCTCAAGAATAATATCGCTCCCGACGAGATCTTCGTTTACACGCCTAAGCACGAGGTAATCAAGCTTCCCAAGGGATCGTGCCCGATCGATTTCGCTTATGCCATCCACAGCGGAATCGGCAACCACATGCACGGTGCGAAGGTCAACGGAAGGATCGTACCTTTGACCTATGAACTCAATAACGGTGAGATCATTGAGATCTTAAGCTCGCCTAAACACGTGAAAGGCCCGTCGCGCGACTGGATCAAGATCGTCAGGACCGCAAACGCGAAGTCGAAGATCAACGCATGGTTCAAGAAGGAGTCGAGAGGCGAGAATATTGTCGCCGGCAAAGAGCAGCTCACGAACGAGATATCAAGAAACGGCTTTGCGCCTGAGAAGCTCCTCATGCACAAGTCGATCGAGAATATCCTCAAGCGCAACAATTTCTCGAGCCTTGATGATATGTATGCCGCCATCGGTTATGGAAGCATCAACGTAACCAAGGTCTTTTCGCGTCTCCGCGACGACTATATCAGGAACTGCTCTGATGAGGAGAGGGCTGAGTTAGGCTACCGTATCACGGCTGACGGAAATATCGTATACAGCCCTCAGGATCTGCCTTTCGAGCTTGGTAAATTCGACCAGTCGAGGACAGGAAAGGGTAAGGGCAAGCCTGTAACTCCGGAGACTTCCAAGCAGGTAGCTTCATATGACGTCACAAAGCTCGGCGTAATGAACACCGATCCCCATCAGGCGACATCCGCCGCTGCTATCAGGGCAGGCGTTAAGCCTGAGGATCTTGCGGAACAGGCAAAGCAGGGAAGAAAGGCAACCGCAACCGCTGCAAAGCGCACGCACAGCAGTGATGAGGTCGTCGTTGACGGCCTTGAGGCTATCGTTACGCATATTTCCAAGTGCTGCCATCCTGTCTACGGTGATGACATCATCGGATTCATCACGCGCGAGAAGGGCGTGGGTATCCATAAGACCAGCTGCAAGAACATTCTGAACATAATAAATAAGAAGGGCGAGTCCGTGAAAGACGACGAACGTTATCAGAGGCTCGTTACCGTTCACTGGCAGTCAAAAGCCAAGTTCTCAAGTTATGACGTCCAGCTGATAGTATGCGCCACAGACCGCAACAGACTGCTTCTTGACGTGCTCGACAAGATCAACGAAGAGAAGATTAACATTGTTAAACTCAATACTGTTGTTGACGGAACCGATGCAAAGATCTACGTTACGGTCAATATTTCGGGCAAGGAACAGCTCGACAGGACCATCTCAAGGATCGAGACGGTCAGGGACGTAACGGAAGTCATCAGAAACTGATATCAGGTATCTCCGTAGTAACGGTCGTAGTAGTCGGTATCGATCCTTGTGATATTGCAGAGGATCATGGGACGGCGTCCTACCTTCGATGCAACGAAATTCTTAAGGTGTTCCCTGAATGCGCGCTTTTCCGTAAATGCCTCCAAAGAACCTTCGCGGCGTCCGGATGATGTGAGCAGGAGCTCGCATTTGTCTGCGATCGCGCTGTGGATCGCGTCTTTGTTGTCCGCGCTGTCCAGGCATCCGATTGAATTGACTACCGGCTTGCAGATAAGATCGCCGCTGACTGAATCAACTGTGAGCGCAATGGCAACAACGCCGTCTTCGCTCAGATGGATCCTGTCGTTAAGTACTTTGTCGTTGTAATCCATCGGGAGAGAGCCGTCTATGAGGACGGGGGAGGCAGGAACGTGATCGGTGATCTTCGCGCCGTTTCTGCCCAGAGTAAAAACATCGCCGTTGGAAAGAATAAAGATATCGTCCTCGTCCATGCCGAGATTCATCGCCATTTCCTTGTGCAGGCAGAGCATGCGGTATTCACCGTGGATCGGGATGAACAGCTTCGGCTTGATGAGCGTGTGGAGCATCATAAGCTCGTCCCTGTATGCGTGGCCCGATACGTGAACGTCTGCAAGCGACTGGTAGATTACATGTGCGCCCTTTTTGTAGAGCTCGTTGATGACGCGGTAGATCGGCTTTTCGTTGCCGGGGATAGGGTCAGCCGAGATGATTATCGTATCGCCCTTCTGGATATCGACCGAGCGGTGCGAGTCAAAAGCCATTCTTGTCAGGGCACTCATAGGCTCGGCCTGGCTTCCCGTCGTAAGAACGACTATCTGGTCATCCGGGTAGTTGTCTATAGCCTCGATGTTGATCAGAGTATCGGGCTTCATGTCGATATAACCAAGTGAGTTCGCGATGCCGAAGACCTGGACCATGCTGCGTCCGCACAGGCATACGTGCCTGCCGTATTTTTCGGCCGCCGATATTATCTGCTGCATCCTGTGAACGTGAGAAGAGAACGTGGCAACGATAATTCGGCCTTCAGCTTTGCGGAAGTATCTCGAAAAAGCTTCGCCCACGTGTTTCTCGGAAGGGGAGAAGCCTTCGATCTCCACGTTCGTGGATTCGCACATGAAGAGCAGAACGCCTTCCTTACCGAGTTCTCCCAAACGCTGGAGATTAATGGTCTTGCCGTTGATAGGAGTGAAGTCGATCTTGAAGTCGCCAGAATGCAGGATCAGTCCGACCGGCGTCCTTATAGCGAGGCAGTAGGAGTCGGCGATACTGTGATTGACCCTGATGAACTCGATGTCGAAATTCATGCCGAGCCTGATCCTGTCTCCGTTCCTGCAGGTCTGGAGCGTGATGCCGTCAAGCGGAACGCCCTTATCCTGAAGCTTTAAGCGGACAAGCTCGATCGTCATGGTGCCGCCGTAAACGGGACACTGGAATTCCCTCAGAAAATAGGGCAGGGAGCCGATATGGTCCTCGTGTCCGTGTGTGAGAACGATGCCTCTGAGCTTTTCCTGATTGCGTCTGACATATGTGAAATCAGGTATTACGCAGTCGATGCCCGGCATGTTCTCGTCGGGGAAGCTCATTCCCACATCAACGATGATCATGTCGTTGCCGTACTCGAAGGCGGTCATGTTCTTGCCGACCTCGCCGAGGCCGCCAAGAGGGATTATCTTTAAGTCTTTGACCGGAGTGAAGTCCTGATGATTCTTCTGCTTGGGAGTTTTATTCTTCCCGGCAGTGATCTTGCTTTGGTCTAAGCGGACTTTCTTTTTCGGATCTATCTTGAATCTGCGTGTGTTGGTTACTTTCTTTTTTCGATTATCATTACCATTATTGTCGGATTGCATTTTTCCCCTCTTATTGCTGGTAAACATAGCGAGTACATGTGTTGTGACCCTTTGCCGAGTCAACATATATATCTATCCAGTTACCCTTGAAATTTCCTCTGTCTTCAACTTTGTAGAGACCGTCGCCACCCAACGGATCGTTCTCTACATATACCCATGAGTTCTTAGGGAAGACGGACCAGTCGGCAGCGCATGTGCGGCCCTGCTTGCACTTTGTGCCTGTAGCGGTGGTAGTGCTGTAGAATGTGCTTCCGTCTTTTCTCCTGTAAAGGACCGGACCATAGAAGGTGATCTTGCACTTTTTGCCGTTAACCTTAGTGACAGTGGTCTTCTTAGTGGTCGTTGTAGATTTGGCTGTAGGCTTTGTTGTCTTCTTGGTAGTCTTCTTAGCCGTAGGCTTAGGTGTTGCCGTAGGCTTCTTTGCAGCCAGTGTCGTCAGGGACTGCTTGATGTAGTTGCCGTCAGCGGTCTTGTACCAGCCGTTGGATGTCTTGGCAACAACGTTGACCGCCGTCCAAGCATTGACTTTCCTTACAACCTTGTAGCTCGTGCCGGGACCTGTTCTGATATTAACGACTGCCCTTGTATAAACGGTCTTCTTGAAAGCGGTCTCAGAGGGCTTCTTGGAAACCGGCTTTGCAGTGGGCTTTGCAGTGGGCTTTGCAGTGGGCTTTGCAGTAGTCTCTTCAGTCTCTTCTGTAGTTGTTTCTGTCTCTGTCTCTGTTTCTTCTGTCTCAGTTGAAGTCTCGCTTGTCTCAGTCGGTTCTTCAGTCTCTGCAGAAGTCTCGGGCTCGGTCTCCTCGGGTTCGGTCGCAGTAGTGTCAGCAGCGTTCAGCTTCTGACCGGCCTTGGTGTCTGAAGTGATGGACGGCGTCTTAATGCCGTTGTTCTCACGGTCGGGAGCATATTCCTCCGGAATGACATCGTATTCGATGACATCGCCCGGATTAACTCTCAACGCCTGAACGTCAGAATAGTTAAGAAGAGTGTTGACCGCAATGGCTGCAACACAGCATAAACCCATGACTGCAGTGACGCAGCATGTGGTTACTACCTTCTCCTTTGTCAGGCGGTATGCTGTTTTGATACCAAGTATTTTCAACCTTTTCCTCCATTGCCGGACTGCTCTTCAGCCCGGTTTGCATAAGCATAATACCAACATTATTATACCACAACCTTATTTTGTTGTATTTTTGGGGCATTTTCACATGCGAAAGCCTTGATTTTAAGGCTTTTCGAGAATGGTATAATGTGGTCTCTAACTCAAAATCGATTTTTAGTAAAGCATTTCCACGATTTTGTCAATGGATTGTCACATCTATGCAAAGCATGACACATTTGCAGTCGCTATAATCTAATCACACCAGACAGGAAGGAGGGCGATCGAAGGCATGTCACTTGGCAGGGTCAGACAACCGGTTCGCAGAGCCGAATACGGAACAACCGAACAGGATGTCGAAAAGCGCAGAGCACGCATTTACATCATCTGCGCACTGATCCTTGTGGTATGCGGTGTCCTTGACGTCCTCTTTATCGTCGGAATACTCGGACTTTGATTATTTTCAAGCTGTGACGGCTTTTTGGGGCGGGGGCGAAAGCTCCCGCTTTTTGTTTTCGCAGTCTGGGCGGGCCTGAACAGGCGCCGGTCCGTAAAGTTGTCCGTGTTCCGGGCAAAACACAGACATAAACACAGACTGGAAGCTCAAAACAGACGCCAGTCCGTAAAGTTGTCCGTGTTCCGGGCAAAACACAGACATAAACACGGACTGGAAGCTCAAAACAGACGCCGGTCTGTAAAGTTGTCTGTGTTCCGGGCAAAACACAGACATAAATGCGGGCTGAGAGCTGCGGGCATATCTGATCCGAAAAGATGCTGCGGAAATTGCAAAAAAGACGGCAAACGTATATACTTACTCCCGAAATATTTATTATTTAGGAGTTTTCCAAGATGAAAGTTTCAGAAATGTTCATGGCAACCCAGCGTGAGATCCCGGCAGATGCCGAGATACCTTCGCATCAGCTGATGCTCAGAGCAGGCCTTATCCGCAAGGCTGCTTCGGGAATCTATTCATTCATGCCTCTCGGATACCGCGCCTACAGAAAGGTCGAGGCTGTAATCCGCGAAGAGATGGACAGGGCGGGCGCACAGGAGCTCATTATGCCTGCGCTTTTGCCGGCTGAAGCTTATCAGGGCTCGGGAAGATGGGAGAAATTCGGACCCGAGATGTTCAGACTTACTGACAGAGGCGGAAGATCTTTCTGTCTTGGTCCTACACACGAAGAACCTTTTACTGAGGCTGTAAGAGATACCATAAGGTCTTATAAGCAGCTTCCTGTTACGCTCTATCAGATCCAGCACAAGTACAGGGACGAGAAGCGCCCGAGGTTCGGAGTTATCAGAGCCAGAGAGTTCGTCATGAAGGATGCTTATTCCTTTGACGTTGACGAGGCAGGTCTCGATGTCTCTTACCAGAAGATGTATGTCGCATACAGAAGGATCTTCGACAGGTTCGGTCTTGATTACACGATAGTTGATGCTGATTCCGGCGCTATGGGCGGTTCAGGTTCTCAGGAGTTCATGGTCAAGAGCGAAGTCGGCGAGGACGCAATCTGCTTCTGCGACGAGTGCGGATATGCTGCAAACGAGGAGAAGGCAGGCTGGACGAGGGGTGAGCCCGAGACAGCTGAGATGCTCGAAATCGAAAAGATTCACACACCTGACGTTAAGACTATCGAAGAGCTCTGCGGTTACCTTAACTGCGGACCTGAGGCTTTCGTAAAGACTATCCTTTACAACATTGACGGCAAGTTCGTTGCCGCTATGTGCAGAGGCGACAGGGATATCAATGAGACAAAGCTCGGCAACCTTTACGATGCTACCGAGATGGAGCTCGCCGCTTTCGCAGACGTAGAAGCCATCACAGGCGCAAAGGTCGGATTTGCAGGCCCTGTAGGTCTCAAGCAGAAGATCGATATCGTAGTGGATCCCGAAGTTGCCGGAATGAAGAACTTTGTTGTCGGCGCATGCGAGACAGATTATCACTTCAAGAACGTCAACATCGGAAGGGATTTCGAGGCTGATCAGGTCGCAGATATCACGAACGCAAGAGAGGGCGATATCTGCCCGAAGTGCGGCAATGGCAAGCTCGGCATGGCAAGAGGTGTTGAGGTCGGACATATCTTCAAGCTCGGAACAAAATATTCCAAGGCTTTGAACTGCATCTATCTCGACAAGGACGGCAAGGAGCATTACATGGTAATGGGATGCTACGGAATCGGCGTATCCAGAGTTCTTGCGGCCATCATCGAGCAGTCTCACGATGACGACGGAATCATCTGGCCTTCGATCGTTGCACCTTACAAGGTA
>JAEEGL016964743.1_pt1 | contig 10324 bp, 12 predicted proteins | sample 9134231 | NCBI WGS metagenome assembly JAEEGL01 (sample SAMN16246548, study PRJNA631951) | gut metagenome | biome: gut microbiome; feature: rumen; material: fiber-attached | host: Bos | place: Iran: Karaj | collected 2018-10
AAATATTGTATTACAACTTCCTAATGAAAGTAAGTTAGATGGTGTTGAAATATTTAATAGTATTCCTGATATCTTAGAAAATATTAAAGATGAAGATGAAGCTTTTATTATTGGAGGAGCTAGTATCTATCGTCAATTTCTTCCATATGCTAAAAAACTTTATTTAACGGAAGTAACTATTGGATGCAAAGATCCTGATGTATATTTTCCTAAATTTGATAAAAGAAAATACAAGAAAAACATTGTAGGTAGTAATGAAGATGGAGGAATTAAATACAATTTTGTAATATATGAAAGGAGAAAATAATGGGTAAATTCATTGTAATTGAAGGAACTGATTGTAGTGGCAAAGAAACACAAAGTAGATTAATTGTAGACAAATTAAATGAAATGGGTAAGAAAGCTGTTCGTATTACTTTCCCTAACTATGATTCACCAACTGGTAAAATAATTGGGGGACCTTATTTAGGTAAAGAAGAAATATGTGAATGTTGGTTCCCTGAAGGAGCTGTTAATGTAGATCCTAAGGTTGCATGTCTTTATTATGCAGCAGACCGTAAATATAATGAAAAAGAGATATTAAAATATTTAGATGATGACTATTATGTAATTTGTGATCGTTATTTATCTAGTAACATGGCTCATCAAGGCAGTAAGATTCATGATAGTGAAGAAAGATTTTTAATGTATGAATGGATTGATAAACTAGAATATTGGTTACTAGGACTTCCTAAACCAGATACAACATTCTTCTTACATGTACCATATGAATATGCCGTAGAGTTAAAGAAGAATAGAAAGAGTTTAGATGAACATGAAAAAAGTCCTGAACACCTTAAAAACTCTGAAAGAGCTTATGTAGAACTATCAGAACTTTATAACTGGCATCATATAAATTGTATTAAAGATAATGAAATGAGAACAATCGAAGATATTAATGAAGAATTAATGAAAGAGATTAATAAACTATAGGAGGATTTATGTATAAGAGAATATTAATCAAATTAAGTGGTGAATCACTTATGGGCGAAGATGCTATCATTGAAAAAGAAAAAACAAGAGAAATAGCTCGTCTTATTAAAGAAGTTCGTGATATGGGTATCGAAGTAGGTATTGTTATTGGTGGAGGTAATTTCTTCCGTGGACGTAGTAACAAAGATATGGAACCATTATATGTAGATACTATGGGTATGTTAGGTACTGTTTCTAATGCTTTAGGACTTGCAGATGCAATGAAGAAAGAAGAACTTCCATGTATTATTAGTACACCATTTGATTTAAATGGATTACTTCCTATTTATACACCTGAGGAAGTATTAGATAAGATTAAAGATAATGTAGTATTATTTGGTGGAGGAACAGGCCATATTGGATGTTCTACTGATACAGCAGCTAGTAATAAAGCAAGTTTAATTAAAGCTGATGTTATTATTAAACTTACTAATGTTGAGGGTGTATATAATAAAGATCCTAACAAATATGATGATGCTGTTATGTATGACTATTTAACTCATCAACAAGTACTTGATAATCCAGAAATTAAAGTTATGGATATTCCTGCTATTGAAGAATGCAAAGAAAATAATATTGATATTGCAGTTATTAACTTTAATGATAAAAAGAATTTAATAAAGGTGTTAAATGGCGAAAAAGTTGGAACAAGAATCTCAAGTAGATAAGAGAATAAAAGAATATCAATTAAAACATATATTAAGATATGTATGGTTATTTTTATCACTAGGGACAATTGTTCTTGAAGTATTAGCCCTATTTAAAGTAATACACTTTGGTTGGGGAGTTATAACCTTTGTCTTATCATTTTTAATTAAATTATATGTTCAAAAAAATAACACAAAAAAAGAGAATTCATAATTGATTTTATGAATTTTTTTTGTTATTATTATATTGTATATAAAATAGAAGGATAAAAGGTGATTAAAATGTTAAGTATTTTAAGTATAGAATTATTCAAAATACCTGGATTATTTTTAACAATTGGTGTAATTCTAATTATTTTTGCAATAGTATTCTTTATTATTGGAAATATGAAAGCTAAAGAACTTCCAGCTAAGGAAGAAGAGGATGCTAAACATCATAATGTTACTGATAGTACAGTTGTATCTGATAAAAGTGTTGCTGTTGCAAAACCAGTAGCAGTTGAAGCACCAGTTACACCAGTAGCTACAGAAACTAAGGAAGAAGAAAAAGCTCCTGTTGAGTTAAAACTTGATACTCCAGTTGCTATTCCAACACCAGTAGTTCCTGTACCAGCTCAACCAACTATTAAAGTAGAAACTCCTGAAGTTAAAGTTGAAACTCCAGCTGTACCTGAAGTTAAAATAGAAGCTCCAGTAACACCAGTTGCTACTCCAGTAGTAGAACCTGCTAAAGTAGAAGTTCCTGAAGTAAAAGTTGAAACTCCTGCTGTTCCTGAAGTTAAAATTGAAACTCCAGTAGTAGAACCTGTTAAAGTAGAAGCTCCAGCAATTCCTGAAGTTAAGATTGAAACTCCAGTAACACCTGTTGTTGTACCAGCAGAACCAGTTAAAGTAGAGGTTCCTGCAGTACCAGAGGTTAAAATAGAAACTCCAGTACCTGAAGTAAAAATAGAAGTTCCTACTCCAGTAGAAACAAAAGAAAGTGAAACAGAAGAAATATTATAAGATATGGAAACATATCTTTTTCTTTAATAAGGAGGAATTATGGAATTATTTAATATATTGTTTTTCATGGTAATAATTGCCTTTGGTTGTTTAGGGTTTAGTAGGGGATTTACTAAACAAATAGTTATCTTTATAGGAACTATTATTGTTTTGTTCATAGCCTATGAATTTAAAAATATAATTGGTGATTTTTTACTTTTGAATCTACCTTTTATTAAGTTTTCTTGGGGTATAACATCATTAAATATTTTGTTTTATCAAGGAATAGCTTTCTTACTTGTGGTACTAATCCTTGAAATAGTATTAAAAATATTAATTGCAATAACTAGTGTCTTTGAAAAGATCCTTAAGTATACTATTATTCTTGGTATACCATCTAAGTTACTTGGTATGTTAGTGGGTTTTCTTGAAGGGTATGTATTTGCCTTTCTACTTGCTTTTATCGTAACCCAACCATTCTTTAATGGTTTTATTGGATTTAATAGAACAAGTCTTGCTAGTAATGTTGTTAATCATACACCAATATTATCTTCTTTTGCTAACGATACTGTATCTATAGGTAATGAAATATATAAACTTAAAGATGAAACTGATCATAATAAAGTTGAATTAAAGTTAGTAGACTTATGTTTAGATAATGAAGTTATATCAGTTGATGTTATTGATAAACTGGTTGAGAAAGATAAATTAGAGATTAAAGATCTAGAAACCGTTTTAGTTAAATATCGAAAATAACCTTTATGGTTATTTTTATTTTATGTAAATATTATTGTATTTTATCGGTCTTTTTGCTAGAATTAGTAATGTATGAAATGGAGTGATTCGTGTGATGAATTATAAAAAAGCAATTAAAAATTTATGTTTATTATTAGTACTATTTTTACTAGTTGGTTGTGGTAAAGAAGCTCCTAATTTAAAAGATGGAAGTGAAGTAGTAGTTTCATTTAATAATGAAAAATATAATATTTCTGCAAATGAATTATATGAAAAATTAAAAGCAGACTATGGAACAAGTTATATTGTTGAAATAATGGATAATGAAATATTAAATGATTTATATCCAACAAGTGAAGCTATTACAGCATATGCTAATTCACAAATTGAATTATATAAACAAGTTTATGGTGGAGAATCTGAATTATTATCACAACTTCAAAACTATGGATATAGTTCCATAGATGATTTTAAAGAAAGATCAATTATTCTTAATTACAAACGTGAACTTGCTACAAAGGATTATGTATCTAAGAATTTAACTGAGGATGAAATTAAAGAATATTATGACAATAATATTATTGGTGATATTACTGCTAGTCATATTTTAGTTAAAGTAAATGCTGATACTAGTACAAGTGATGATGAAAAGAAAATATTAGATGATAATGCCAAAACTAAAATTCAAGAAATTTATACAAGACTTGAAGCTGGAGAAGATTTCCATGACTTAGCTAAAGAATATTCTGATGATACTGCTAATGCTGGTAATGGTGGAAGACTTGGTACATTTACTTATGGTGAAATGGAAGCTTCATTTGAAAAAGCTGCACGTGATTTAAAAGTTGGTGAATATAATAAAGAAGCTGTTAAAACAAGTTATGGATATCATATTATCTTAAAAGAAGATGAAAAAACTAAAGCTCCACTTGAAACAGTAAGACAATATATTATTGATAAATTAGTAAGTTCTAAAATACAAGCCGATTCTAAATTACAAAACAAAGCTCTAGTTGAACTTCGTAAAGAAAATGGCCTAACAATTAATGATGAAGATTTAAATAGTCGTTATGATACAGCAGTTAATAACTGGCTATATGGATCAAATAAATAATAGTAAGTAAACAAGTAGATTTATCTACTTGTTTTTTTTATATAAAAACAAGGTATAATTTGGTAAAACAAATTTACTTTATTTATTATATATGGTATATTAGATAATAGGAGAGAATGATATGAAGAAGAAAGTTTTATTAGTTTTATTTATTATTTATATAATTATTGTTTTATTAGTTACTAAGACCCTTTTAGATAAGAATGAAAATGGTGTTTTTGATACTAAAAATTATTATTATGTTTGTAATGAAAAGATAAGTGAATATGATAAGTCTTCATTAGTACGTTTTAATAAAAATGTTGATTATGAAGCGATGATTGATTCGGAAGTTTACTATTACGATGATGATAAAGAACTACAAAGTGGTAAATTGAGTTTGTATGATAAAGAGAATGAAACATTTACTGTTAATGATGTTAGTTATAAGAAAGATAGATTACTAGGGAAAGCTGATAAAGGATATCAATTTGTTGGTAGCTTACTTAACTTTTTAACATCAAGAGTAGTTTATTTAATATTATTCATTGTTCCTATTCTTGCTTTATTAGTATATGAAATAGTTGTTTTTATTAAATATTGTATTAAAGATAAAAAAACGGGGAATAATGATGAAAAAAAGAAAAAGAAATAAAGTATTAGTAATAATATTGATTGTCTTTGCATCAGTCTTAGTTCTTTTTCTTTTTAAACCATCACTTGCTCGTTACATTTATAATGGTATTAAAAACTATTACTATGAAACTCAAAGATTTTATTTTAACTGTGATAAGTTAGATGAAAATAATGCAATCTTTCAATTAGATAATTGGGATGGTGTTAATAGTTTTGATGTTACATATAATATGAATAGTTTTAAAAATAACTTTATAGCTGCTGAAAGTGATATTTCTTATAATATTACTTATAGTTGTTCATCTAATGTAACGTGTACAATAAATAAACAAACTGGTTTAATACCAAGTAATACTCATGAAGATTTCTTTAGAATTAATATTACCCCTAATGTTGTATTACATGAGGGCGATAGTGTTAGTCTAAATGTTAGTGTTACATCAACTTCTCCTTATACTAAAACCTTAACAGGGGTAGTTAGATTAAATGTTGGTGTACCTGGTATAACTTGGGAAATAGAAGATAAGGCTAATAGACCATACTTAGATATGAAGATTACAAATACATTAAATTATTATAGGGTAGTTAATGCCTTTGGTAATTATGCATCTGGCGATGTACTTGAAGAAGAAGTATATAATAGTTTATCTGATACTAATAAAGCTAACTGTACATCAGCATTAATAAGATTAACATTTAATCCTAACGTAATATTGCTTGATATTACTAGTGATTTCTATGATAATGCATATAGTAATACTACCCAATTAATAGATAATAAAGAATATGTTAATGGAATAACCTTTGGTATTGAACCTATACAAAGTATAACCATAAGGTTTTATAAAGTAGAAGCTTCGAATAACTATACATATCCTTTTGTTAATCCAACTTCTGTTATTAATTTTGAAGCGTTATAGGAGGAAATATGGCTCGTAATATATTTAAAGACTATTTAGATTATGACAAGAAAATATTAAAAGAATATATTGATATAATTACTGAGAAAAAAATAAATAGTAAGATAAGCGATATGATTATTGATACATATATAAATATTAGATATTTAAATAGTTTAGAGCCTGTTAAACCAACTCTTATAGATAATATTGAATATTATATAGTTAATAATTATGTTAAAAACTATATGGAAAAAGATAAGAAGAAGAATGCTTCCTATATAGTTGATTCACTTATCTTAATCAGATATATTTTATTACTTGAAAAAGATAGTGATAAAAGATTAGAAAGAAAGATTAAAAAGTTAGAGTTAGGTCTTAAAAATAAATATGAGAATACAAACGTAATTATTATCGATTTAATTAAGAAAATAAAAGATAATATTCGTAAGAAAGGTAAGTTTATTACAAACTTATCATCTACTGATTTTAGTATATCTAAAAAGAATACTAGTATCGAGAATGTATATCAAGTATTCTTAGATAATTCTATCAAGATACCTGATTTGTATAGTGAGATTGCAATTAATAGAGTTTATAATACAGGAATAATATATGAAGATCGTATGTTAGTTTTATACTTGTTAACAGTAAGAGAGTTAATAATAGATTCTATTAATCGAGAATATGATACTAAGTATCTATTACCATTTCCAATCCCATTACTTGAAAAAAGAAATAAACAAATTACTTTATTAAAGACAATGGAACAAGATTATTTAAAAGAAAGAATGATCTTAGAAGTTAAATATAGTGATTATAAAAATAATAAAGAACAATTTGATAGATTAATACATGAGGGTTATTCATTAGCTGTCTTAATAGATGAAGATGTTGATAGTTTAATATTACTTAATGTCTTCACATACATCTTATTAGATGAAAAAGCTGATAAAAAGAAATATAAAAGTTTCGATAATGCAATTAATATATAAAAGAAAGAAGGTGACAGCATGAGTACATTTTTTAGATTTTTTTATGAATTTCTAGGTAAATTCTTTGCAGGAATTTGGAAAATATTAGAAGGTTTATTTCTAGGAATAAAGCAAATTTTTAATTTTAAAGATTATGCTGATGTAATTAATTTTTATAAAGAAGATTTTAATGGCTTTGAATGGGTATTTGTTGTTATTGCAATTCTTTTGGTATTAGCAATTATTGGATTAATTATATGGTTAATTGTTTTATTAGTTCGTAAGTATGTAAGGTTCCGTAAAACAATTGTTGAACAAGAATCAATGCTTGAAGAAATAGCAACTCTAAATAAAGAAGTAGATAATTTAGTTAAAGAAAAACAAGATATTCTTGCTATGAAAGTATCACAACTAGGTCTTAAACCAGATGAGAGTGCTGAAATAGATGGTGAAGAAGAAAATAATGAAGTTGGTGTTGATGGAGTACGTTTCTCAAAACTTGCTTTAATTGATGAAAAGTATGCTAACTATAAAATTCAAAACTATAATAATACATTCACTTTGGAAGAACTTGTTGAACTGTTTAGAAACTTTGCGGCTTCTCAATTAAGACTATATTATAAGACTGATATTATTAGATTATTTATATCTGCACTTGCATCTACTAAACTTGTTATCTTACAAGGTATTTCTGGTACAGGTAAAACTTCCCTTGCTTATGCTTGGGGAAAATTCTTAAAACATGACTCTTGTGTTGCCTCTGTTCAACCATCATGGCGTGATAGAACCGAACTTTTTGGTTACTTCAACGAATTTACTAAGAAGTTTAATGAAACTGAAGTGTTAAAAGAAATATATATGGCAGGTTATACTGATGATATTTATACGGTAATTCTGGATGAAATGAATATATCTCGTGTTGAATATTATTTTGCCGAGATGTTATCTATCCTAGAAATGCCTAATAAAGATGAATGGATTGTTGAACTTGTTCCAAGTCCATGGCCTAATGATCCTGTAAGACTAGATGAAGGTAAACTAAAAATACCTTCTAATGTATGGTATATTGGTACAATCAATAACGATGACTCTACATTTATGGTAACAGATAAAGTATACGACCGTGCTATGCCTTTGGATATAAACGAAAAGTTCCCTGCATTTACTCCAGTTGATACACCAGCTCAAGATATTAACTATACATACTTAGAGAAAATTTTTGCAGAAGCTATTCAAAATCATCCAATCTCTCAAGAAACATTAAATAAAATTGAACAAACTGATGATTATGTTATTCAACATTTCCGTATTGCCTTTGGTAACCGTATTGTTATGCATATGAAAAAGTTTGTACCAGTTTATGTAGGATGTGGTGGAGATGAAATAGATGGTGTTGATTACTTTATCGCTAAGAAAATATTACGTAAGTTTGAACAATTAAATATATCATATATACGTGATGAAATAGATGGATTCGTAGAATTCTTAGATAAGACCTTTGGTAAAGGTAAAATGAAAGAATGCGAAGAATATGTATTACGTCTTAAGAAGTTAACATAGGTGATACTATGAATGGCTTAGAAATATTTAATTTATATAATTCAGCTAGTAATCAACAAATAGAAGATTTTAGTGATCGCGTTGATTCTCAATTACATGTAAATAAGAATGAAAATAAAATAGATTGTAATTATGAATGGATTGATATTATCGAAGAAACTGTTCCATATATTGATAACATTCTAAGAAATCCCAATCGTTTTATCATTAATGAAGAAGATGTTGTTAAGATTGAACTAGCTAGACGTGTTACAGTTGAAAGTATTAAACACTTAGCTCGTAATACTAACCTAATTCAAGATATTGATAAAAAGACAGGTGACGTTAAACCATCTAAAATATTAAATATTAATAAAGAAGAAAGTTTTAATACATACGAAAACAGGTTTATTTATTCATTAATACAAAATATCATGACATTTATAGAATTTAAGAAAAGAACTGTTGTTGAAGAAGCTAAATTCGATGGTAACAATGATATTTCTTATAATGGTAAATGTATGTTAGGTGATGAAAAAGTAAGTATTGAATTAAAACTTAATAATTCTGTTAAATCAGTTAATCCTATTATTGATGATGAAGGTAATAATGTATCAACAAGAATAGATAAACTAGAACAAAAAGTTAGAGATTTAACACATACTGAGGTATATAAAACAATTAAGATGTTACATATTGCCTTAGTAACATCACCTATTAAAAAGACTAATGTAATTTTGAAAAATACTAACTTTCAATATGCTGTTAAACTATGGAATTATATTCAAGAACATATAAATGATGAAAGTAGTGTAGCAACTAAGAATAATGAATCCTATGATGATAGTGGTGTTTTAAAAAATTACTTTGATGAAAGTTTCTTATTAGACTATTTAGTTTCACAAACTATTATTAATGGTAATACAAAGAAACTAGATAAACAAGAATTAAGTGAAAGATTAATAGGAAACGTAGTAGAGAAAATAATTGATATTAATGAAGGTATCTCTGAAGAGCAATTATCTAATTTAGTTGCAAGACAATTTACCGTTATTAAATATCGTAACGTTGTAACTGATCGAAAGATTCAAAAGTTATATCGTGAAGCAATTGATAAATATTTAAAGAAAATATCTAATTTAGATATGGAGTGAAAGAATGAAAGAAACATTTAATAAAATTATAAACAATAAAGCTTTTCAAATTGTTAAGAAATTATTAAGTATTTGCTTAACAGTTATCTTAGTTCTAGTATTCTTTATAATACTAGTTCAAAAATTATCTAATAATCGTTTTAACTTAGGAGGTTATGGTATTTATACCATAGCAACGGGTAGTATGGAACCAGAATATAAAGTAAAAGATTTAATACTATCTGATAGAGTAGATCCTAAGACTATTAATATTGGTGATGATGTTGTATACCTAGGGAAAGAAGATAGTCTTAATGGTAAAATAATTACACACCGTGTTGTAGATAAATATGAGAAAGATGGTAAAGTACATTTCTATACTCAAGGTATAGCAAGTAGTATGATGGATCCTGAAATAGAGGAAGGACAAGTACTAGGTGTAGTTAAATATAAATTACATATACTTAGTTTCTTAAGTCATATTATTAATAGTACTTATGGTTTAATATTCTTAATTGTTATTCCTTTTATTGTCTTTGTATTTTTTGAAGGTAAACGTATTATAGATGAATCTCATAAAGAAGATTAAAAGGGTTGATTAATATGAAAGAAAAAACGAAAAATGTTTTTAAGATTATTAAAAGATTACGTTATTTTCTTATTTTTGGAATTA
>JAEEGL017307163.1_pt1 | contig 10324 bp, 9 predicted proteins | sample 9134231 | NCBI WGS metagenome assembly JAEEGL01 (sample SAMN16246548, study PRJNA631951) | gut metagenome | biome: gut microbiome; feature: rumen; material: fiber-attached | host: Bos | place: Iran: Karaj | collected 2018-10
CGGTGTATATTATAATCCAACCAAAATCACATCTTTAATAGAGGCCGAGGCATATTTCAAAACCCTTCAATCCCCTCTTTATTTCACTACAAAAGTTGAAATAGAAGACTTGATTACAATATCTAAAGAAATACCTGTTTGTTATCTTTTATATGGATACAGATATTTATTCTATTCAAAGCGTAAGTTAATAACAGATTTTAAAGATGAATATTTTCTAGATATTAAACCAGATTACACATTATACAATCTCAAAGAAGCAACAAGAGAAGAATTGCTACCTGCTTATGAAGATGACAACGGAACATTTATCTATACATCTAAGCCAATAGACAACTTGGACAAATTAGATAAAATGGCTTCGTTTAAATTTGCAATAGTTAATCTTAATCTAATTAAGGATACAAGTGAGATCCAAAGGAGGCTAGATAATGAATAAGCTTGAATTATTAGTCCCTGCTGGAAATCTTGAAAAATTAAAAATTGCAACTCTATATGGTGCAGATGCTGTTTATTGCGGAATGGATATGTTCTCTCTAAGAGCTGGCGCAGACAACTTCTCTTTAGATGAATTAAGAGAAGGTGTTTCTTTTGCCCATAAGCATGGGACAAAGGTATATGTTGCTTTTAATGTATATCCAAAAGATGAATTTAAAGAGAATATTCTTAAATATCTTCAAAAACTTGAAGAAATAAAGATAGATGCTATTATAGTTTCAAGTCTTTACATAATTCAGTTATGTAACGAGTACAATTTCTCTTTTGCAAGACATATTTCTACTCAAGAATCTGTTTCTAACAGTGCAGCAATTGAAGTTTACAAAAATCTTGGTGCAAGTAGAGTTGTTTTAGCTAGAGAAGTTCATTTGTCTGATTTAAAAGAAATAAAAAAGAAAACAGATTTGGAACTCGAGATATTCGTTCATGGTTCAATGTGTTGTTCTATATCTGGAAGATGCAATCTTAGTGACAACTTCACTGGAAATGAGGCGAACCTTGGAGCATGTCTACATCCATGTAGATGGAAATATGCTTTATATGATGGAGATAATGTAATTCCTCATGATTTCTTTTTAGGATCTAAAGATTTACAAACTATTAAATACATAAAAGAATTAGCTGAGATTGGCATTACTTCATTAAAGATAGAAGGAAGAATGAAATCTAACTATTATGTAGCAACTGTGACAAGAGTATATAGAATGCTCATAGATGATATATACAACAATAATCTAAAAGATTATTCATTCTACTTATCTCTTCTTGAAGAAGGTAGACACGGTTCCCTTACTGAAGGATTCTTAAATGGCGATACAAATCACAATGATTTGATATATCAGTATTCATACCCGCCATCTAAAAATTATTTAGGAATGGTCCTTGAATATGATATTGATACAAAGCTCGCTTATGTAGATACAAAGAACCCTATCTCCGTAGGAGATACTATCCATATAATGTCTCCTGGAAAGGAAACAAGTTCCTTTAAAGTAACAAGACTATTAAATCCAGACAAAATTGATGTTAGTGTTGCAAACAACACAACATTTAACTATTATGTAGAAATTCCTTTTATTGTTGATAAATATGACATTTTAACTAAAAAATAAATTATTTATAATTTAAAAGTTTATATGCAATTGACAATAAAGTGAACGTGTGTTAAGTTTTATTTTATGAAAAACTATGTGATTACTACAGATGCGACAGCGGATTATCCAACGATTCTTGAAGAGAAAGACTTCTACATTATCCCAATGTCTTATGTAATAGATGGAACACTTTATGATGATATTCATAATAAAAAGTTGTCCCCTGTTGATTTCTTCAATGAACTTCAAAGTGGTAAGTTCTCATCCACATCTATGGTATCACATGACCAAGCAACAGAATTTTTTGAAAAACTCTTAAAAGAAGGCAACGACATTATTCATATAGCATTCCCACCAGTTTTATCTGGTTGCTATGATTGCTATCTACAAGTTGCAGAAGAACTTAGAGTAAAATATCCAGAAAGAAAATTTGAAGTTATAGATTCTAGATCCGCATCCATTGGTGAAGGATTATTAGTTTGGTATGCTTTAAGAAATAGAGATAAAGGAGCATCTTACGAAAATGAACTCGTATACATTTCGGATATAAGAGATAATATGGGTCATATCTTCACTGTAGATGATCCAATGCATCTATATAGAGGTGGAAGATTAAAGAGAACTACCGCCATTGTTGCAAAAACCCTTAAGATTAAACCTATTATCACCGTTAATGCTATTGGCGAATTAGTTCAACTAGGAAAGGTTGTTGGAAGAAAGGCTGCAATTAATTATATGGTAGATTATATAAAAGCAAACCATAAAGGTAAGCCGGACATAATATTTATCCAACATGCAGATAATCTTGAAGATGCCTTAGCTCTTAAGCAAAAGGTTATGGAACTTTTCTCACTTTCAGATGAAAAAGTTGTTGTTGATTTTGTTGGACCAATTATTGGTTCTCATCTTGGAAAAGGAACTATAACAATGTCATTCAAGAGTAAAGATAGACATCCTATGAGAAAGTTTGAAGACTAACAAAAAAGGAAGAGATAAACTCTTCCTTCTTTTTTTTATTCAATCGTGTTTACTTTAACATTTCCTTCATGAATGCAAGATACTTCTCTGCTTTGTCTATAGCACCCTGTTGAGTGTTTGCACTGGCTGCAACATAAACCTTAAGTTTAGGTTCTGTACCACTTGGACGAATACATACCCAATCACCACCTTCAAGTTTAAGTTTCAATGCACTTGTCTTTGGGAGATCTATATCCTTTACTTCACCGTTTGCAAATGTTTCCTTTCCAATTACTAAGTCTGATGCGGATAATACTTTGACTCCAGCAACGTCTGTATATTTTCTTTCTCTTGCTTCTATCATAATTCTCTTCATTGTTGCCATTCCATCTATTCCGCCGAATGCAACTGAAGCTGTCTTTTCTACAAAGTATCCAAATTCTTTGAACAACTTTTGAAGTTCGTTATATACATTGGTCTTCTTAGCTGCATAATAGCAAGCCATTTCAGCAAACATCATAGCAGCAACAACAGCATCTTTATCTCTTGCATGTGTTCCTACTAATGAACCATAACTTTCCTCAAATCCGAATAGATATGTGTATTCACCTGTCTTTTCCCATTCTGCAATCTTTTCGCCGATAAACTTGAATCCTGTGAGAACATCAAATGTTGTAACCTTATATGAATCTGCGATCTTTCTTGCCATTTCTGTGGTAACAATTGTTTTAACAATTGCACCATTAGTTGGTAATACTCCGTCTTCTTTCTTTCTAAGCATAATGTAGTTTGCAAGTAATGAACCAATTTGGTTTCCATTTAGTAAAACAAACTTACCTTCATTGTTTCTTACTGCAATACCCATTCTGTCGCAGTCTGGGTCTGTACCAATAACGATATCAGAATTGATCTCGTCTGCAAGTTTGATACCAAGTGCTAATGCATCTGGCTCCTCTGGGTTAGGAACTTTAACAGTTGAGAATTCGGTATCTGGTTTTGCTTGTTCTTCAACAACATTAAATGGAATACCCATTCTCTTAAGAATTGTTGTTACAGGCATATATCCGCTACCATGAATTGGTGTATAAACGATTTTTAAAGTTTTACCAACTTCCTTAACTGCATCTGGAGATAATGATAATTTCTCAATTGTATCAAAGTAATCTGCATCTAATGATTTGCCAATAACGGTGATATTTTCATCAACTTTGAAATTATCCTTCCCATTGATAACGGAAGCATCTAAAACAATGTCAGATTCTTCAATATTGAAATATGGTGTCTTAGAAATATATTCAACAACTTTTTCTGTTGCCTCTGGAGACATTTGAGCACCATCTTCTCCGTATACTTTGTATCCATTATATACCTTTGGATTGTGAGATGCTGTAATCATAATACCTGCAATACAACCTAGGTGCATAATTGCATATGAACAAAGTGGAACTGGGCGAACATTTTCAAATAAGAATACCTTAATTCCATTTTTTGATAATACTCTTGCAGCATGACAAGCAAATTCAGAACTCATCTTACGTGTATCATAACTAATAATTACACCTCGTTTTGCAGCAGCTGCGCCAAGAGAATTAATATAATCTGCAAGACCTTTTGTTGCACGTCTTACAGTGAACTTATTCATTCTATTTGTACCTGGAGCAATAACGCCTCTCATTCCAGCTGTACCAAATTCTAGTGACTTATAGAAAGCATCTTCCCTTTCTTCATCTGTCATGCGGTCTAACCATGCAGCACAATCTGCATTGATTTCTTTGCTATTACGCCATTCAGCATACATTTCTTTCCAACCCATAGTCTATATCCCCTATTAGTTTTTATTTTATAACAAAATTATAATTCTATTTATTGCTTATATTCAACCCTAACTTAACGAGAACATCTTCTCGTAAAGTACAGGCAATATCTCTTTCATCTGGTCCATGATAATCTGAACCACCAGTTGCTAGTAACTTATATTTTGATGCATATTTTGTAAACAATTGGATTTCTCCAACACTATGTCCTGGGTAATAACACTCAAGACCACCCAAGCCATAAGGCTTAAGTTCTTCAATTAATGGTTCAAGTTCGCCAATCATGAATATTTTCTTTGGATGTGCTATTACTGCAACACCACCATTATCTACAATAGTCTTAACTGCATCCTTTGGAGTTAATCTATCTCCTTTAACATAAGCAATTCCATCTTTACCCAAATATTTATTGAATGCTTCATCTATTGAGGAAACATAACCTTTTTCTATCATTAATTTGGCGATCTTAACTCTTCCAAAATTCTTAACACCAAAATCTACATCTTCAAAATCTATCCCAACCTCTTTTAGTCTCTTCTTTAATTGAAGATTCCTTTCGACTCTGCACTCTTTACTTCTCTCTAATGCTTTTATAAAAGAATCATCCTTATATTTAATACCATAACCCAAAATATGAATCTCATGGTCCGCATAAGAACTCAACTCTATTCCAGGTATGGTCTTAATTCCTTTTTTAGAAGCTGCATCTATTAATTCATCCAAACCATCTACTGTATCATGGTCTGTTAGAGCAGTTACAGAATAATTTTTGGCCACAGCTCTATCTATAAGCTGTGTTGGAGTTAGAATACCATCTGAAAATGTGGAATGTGTATGTAAGTCAACATTATACAAATTAGTCATCATCTTCTATTACTCCTAGTTGTGGTATATCGACATCATTATCATCAATAAATGGAGTACCTGTTCCATCTAATGAAGATACTTTGTTTAATGTTTTTTGGATGTGTGAATTTTTCTTTCTAGCATCCTCTAGAGATCCTTGTAGAGTATTGATGTTCTTACTCATCTTGTCTAAATACTCTTCAAACTTTGCAAAATCTTTTTGGAATTTAACTAAAACATCTGCTATTTCTTTGCTTCTCTTTTCCATAGCCATTGTTTTGAATCCTACTCTTAATGAATTCAATAAGGCGGCTGTTGTAGATGGACCACTAATTAATACTTTATACTTGTTTTGAAGTTCTTCCATTACTCCTGGTTGTTTTGCAATCTCTGCATATAAGCCTTCTGTTGGAAGATACATGACAGCAAAATCTGTTGTAATTGGTGGCTTGATATATTTCTCTGAAATGTCTTTGGCGAATGTTTTTACTCTCAAAATGAGTGCTTTAAGTGCCGATTCTGTTGAATCCTTGTCTCCAGACTCTGATGCACTTATTAGTCTATCATAATCCTCTAATGGGAATTTAGCATCCATTGGAAGATACACTATACCATTATCTTTTCCTGGTAATACTATAGCAAAATCTACCCCACCTTGTTCACCAGATTTTTTATCTATAGCATATTGTGTCTTATATTGTTCAGGTGAAAGAATTTGAGATAATAAACTTTCAAGCGATACTTCACCCCATGTTCCTCTAGTCTTAACATTATTAAAGATACCATTTAAATCTTTAACAGAATTCTGTAGGGTTTGAAGTTCTGCTAGAGATTGTCCTAACTCTTGCATTCTCTGGGTTACTTGTTGGAATGATTGATTGAATTTCTTTTCAATGTTCTCTGAGAGCTTTTGATCTACTACATCTCTCATTTTCTCCATTTCTTGCGTATTTTCTTGACGCATTTTTAAAATAGCCTCACTGTTTTCCTTTCTTTGGCTATCTAATTTTGCATCTACATTTATCATGAAATTATCAAAACGAGTTGTTAATTGGTTAATCGTGTTAATAAGCATGTCAATTCTCCCAACATTCTCACTATTACTTCTTCCAATTAATATCATGAGTTCATTCTTTTGATTGTTCATATCATTTAATATCAATGAGTCATTATTGTTTGCTGGAGTATCGCTCTTCTTTTTAAGAACAAGTACCAACAACACAGTAACGACTAACATCAACACTATTGATATAGCAAGCATTACATATCCTATTACGTTCATTAATTTATACCTCTATTTTTTTATTTTCTTCTTCAAATACTCTAAAGCATGTTCTCTGTCATTTAAATGACTATTCATTACAGTATCTCTCCAGAGTTCATACAATATCATTCCTCTTTCATATTCAGGACATCCAAGATCTACCAAGTCATTACCATCAACCTTTAAATCCTTAATGCCTAACGGAACTTGTTCTTCTTTCATCTTATTGAATAAGATGGCCCATCTCAACTGAGGTCTAATCTTTTGAGATGCGAATGTATCAGCTGCCTTAAGTTCTATTAATTGAGGAACTTGCTTGGACTTCTCTGCTAAGAACCAGCGGAGTTTATTCTCACTAGTCTCATCATCTATGTCATACATGTGATTCCTTATTAAAGAACATATATCTCTTGCTCTTATCTTTGGGAAACGTAGCCTATGACATATATTAGCTGCCATATCTGCGCCCATGGTTGCGTGCATGAACATCTTTCCGTATTGATCCATGCTTGGCTTCTTACCTATATCATGTAAGAGAGCTGCCCAACGAATATCTGGTGTAGATACTCTAAATGCCTCTAAGGAATGGTTATACGCATCATATATGTGCCATTTGGCAGATTGTTGTAGTCCTTTAAGCGCTGCTAGTTCTGGGAATATAATATCTAGCGCACCAATCTCATCTAAAAGTCTTACACCTCTATAATGAGCATTACCTAGTATATCTTTCTCATCTTTTCCCTCAACACCTAAAGAACCATCATTGCCAGGACCAGCATATGCAGAAATATAACCATCTTGTTCAAATTTCCTGCCGTGTGCTGTATCTGCAACAAATATCTTATCTAATTCAACCAAGACTCTCTCTGGAGATAAATCTCTTATTCTCCAAACATTATCTTTGGCTACCTTTAAGGTTTCTTCATCTATTTCAAATCCTAATTCTGCAGCAAAACGAACCATTCTTAGAATTCTTAGTCCATCTGCTTCAAAGACAACAATAGGATCTGTAACCGTTTTAATAACTTTGTTATTAATATCTTCTAATCCACCGACCAAATCTACTAATTCATCATCTAAAATATTTAGATATAATGCATTACATGAAAAGTCTCTACGCAAGGCATCCTCTTTCATATCTTCTGTGAATTTAACAGAATCTGGCCTATGTTTTCCGCTTCCTTCAGAATATGAGTCTACTCTAAATGTTGTATATTCGGCCTTAAAACCATGAGAAGTAATAATTATTGTACCCATTCGTAAGTCCCGATTTTGCACCGTAAACTCTGTTCCCTTTAAAAACTCTTTTACTTTAGCAGCATCCAAAGATGCACATACGTCTATATCTCCAGACTGTATGCCTAGAATATCATCCCTTACACATCCACCAACTGCATATAATGGTGAATATGGGGCAAACTTTTCTGCTAAAGCTATAAGTTTATTATTTTTCACTATATACCTCAGGAGCTAAAATACAAATATCTGGAAGATTTCTGTATCTTTCGTTGTAATCTAAACCATATCCTACGATGAACTCATTAGGGATTGCAAAGCCGATGTAATCTGCCTTAAGATCCACCTTTCTTCTTTCTGGTTTATCTACGCAAGCACATATTTTAATAGACTTTGGATTTCTTGCTTGAAGCATTCTCTTTAAGTAACTTAGAGTTACACCTGTATCCATAATATCTTCAACAATAATTACATTTTCGCCATCTATTGTGGAAGATAAATCCTTTACAAGTTTAACCTCACCACTAGAAGTGGTGCCTGCTCCATAACTTGATACGGCAATGAAGTCTATTTCACATGGGAGTGTAATTTGTCTCAATAGATCTGCAAAGAATACAGATGCGCCTCTTAAGATGCAAATAAGTGTAAGTTTTTCACCCTTATAATCTTCGCTAATTTGTTTGCCGAGTTCTTCTACTCTTTTTTGCAATTGCTCTTTTGTGATTAAAACTTGCGCTATGTCTTTTGAATATTCCATTTTGAACCTCTCTATTTCAAACTGATTTTAATTACTGATTTTGTGTTTTTATCTATTGCTACTTTTGCCGATATTTCTACACCAAAGATAAATAAGACATCGTTATCTTTAGCACAGACAATTATTTTATCTCTCAATCTTAAAGGTATTTTCTTGTCTGTTAAGAAATCACCTAAAGATTTTGTTCCGCCACCAAATTTAGAGATAATGTCTCCATCTTGTCTATTTCTTACAATTGCGCCTTGAGGAATTTTGTCTAAATCTAAATAAATAGTCTTAGATAAATTCATAAAATTGCCTTGTATAATTCTTAAAGAATTATTATCTGGAACATCATCCAATTTAGATACGTTATAATTTAAAATGCTTCCATCTATTACATCTTTAAAAGATACATTAATATCCACCTTTTCTAAGCGTTTTGTAAAGACAATCTTGTCCTCTTCTTTATATGCATCTACGCCATGGGTTAATTCTCTCTTTGAACCATTCTCTTTTGTTGCTAAATCTAAGATGGCTTCAATATGCTTTTCTTCTACATCTTGAAGCACGCCAATATATCTCATAGCCTTTTGAATGAGTCTTGAAGCAATTGCTCTATCTTTTAAATCCGAAATCTTAATTGTTGAAGTACCATCTTCTACAACTGGTTCTGGAACGTATTTGGATATAAAGTCTTCTGCATCATTGGCATTTCTTGCAAGTCTTAAGAAAGATTCTTCAATATTTGGATATTTTTCTTTTAGTTTTGCTATCTCTTGTCTTAAGAAGTTTCTTGTATAAATATCTTCAGCATTTGTTAAATCTTCAACATAAGGAATGTTGTTACTAATGACATAGTCATTAATATCTTCTCTTGTGTACTCAAGAAGTGGTCTAATATAGCTACCACTATTAATTTGCATTCCTTCCAATCCTCTAATACCAGTACCACGAAGAATACGCATTAAGATGGTCTCAGCTTGATCATTTGCATGATGTGCTAAGGCAATACAATCTACGATTCCATCTTTAATAAGTTTTTCAAAGATATCATATCTCGCTACTCTTGCTGCTTGCTCTAAGGAAATATCCTTTTCTTTAGCAAGTTTAGGTGCATCTACTCTATATGTTTTTAATTCTATTCCATGCTGTTTAGTGTAATCTTCAACAAAATGCATATCTGAAATAGAAGCCTCACCTCTAATGCCATGTTCTATATGAATTGCAATAGGAGAAATACCTGAATCTAGGAGTACAGATAATAAACACATAGAATCTCTTCCGCCTGAAAGAGCTATACCAACTTTCTTACCTTCAAATAAAGAAGTATCTACAACTATTTTTTTCATTAAATAAAATTACCTATTCTATAAAATCTATCTTCAAAATTATTATACCATAAAAGGTGGTGGTATTTTTAGATGTTTTCTAAAAATATTTTTGTTTTTAAAAAAATATAATAAAAAAGAGGAGCTTTTATGCCCCTCTTATTGTTTGATTAATAAAGAATTAGCCTTTTACCTTATCTGGTGCCATTAAATGAACCATTACAGCCTTTTGAGCATGTAATCTATTTTCTGCTTCGTCAAAGATTTCTGCTGCATGTGCTTCGAATACCTCATTTGTAATCTCTTCTTCTCTGTGAGCTGGAAGACAATGAAGAACCATAGCATCTGGTTTTGCAACTTTCATTACATCTGCGTTAATTTGGAATCCCTTGAATGCTTTTTCTCGTATTGCCTTTTCACTTTATTGTCACATACTTGCCTAAACGTCTGTATATAGGACATCTGAATCTTTGCAAGATTCAAGAACATTGTTAGTGATTGTAAGTTTTCCAAGCTCTGTTCCCCATTTTATTAAATCTGCATCTGGC
>JAEEGL010179969.1_pt1 | contig 10323 bp, 6 predicted proteins | sample 9134231 | NCBI WGS metagenome assembly JAEEGL01 (sample SAMN16246548, study PRJNA631951) | gut metagenome | biome: gut microbiome; feature: rumen; material: fiber-attached | host: Bos | place: Iran: Karaj | collected 2018-10
AGGATGGCCACCAGGCTCACCTCCGGCATGTCCAGCCCCTCCCGCAGAAGGTTGATGCCCACCAGGGCGTCGAACTCGCCCAGGCGCACGGCCCGGATGATCTCCATCCGCTCGGTGGAGCCGATGTCGTGGTGCATATAGCGCACCCGGATGCCCGCCTTCTTCAGGAACTCCGTCAGATCCTCCGCCATGCGCTTGGTGAGGGTGGTGACCAGGGTCCGCTCGTTTTTGGCGGCCCGGAGGTTGATCTCTCCGATGAGGTCGTCGATCTGCCCCTCCGTGGGCCGGACCTCCACCCGGGGGTCCAGCAGGCCCGTGGGCCGGATCACCTGCTCCGCCACCTGGCCGGAGCGGGACAGCTCGTAATCCCCGGGGGTTGCGCTGACGTAGATGGTCTGGTGGACCCGCTGCCGGAACTCGTCGAAGCTCAATGGCCGGTTGTCGAAGGCGCTGGGCAGCCGGAAGCCGTATTCGATGAGATTGGACTTTCTGGCGTGGTCCCCGGCGTACATGGCCCGGAGCTGGGGCAGGGTCACATGGCTCTCGTCGATGAGCAGCAGGAAGTCCTTGGGGAAGTAGTCGATGAGGGTCATGGGAGGCGAACCGGGGGCCCGGTTGGAGATCACCCGGGAATAGTTCTCGATGCCGGAACAGTAGCCCAGTTCCTTCATCATCTCCATATCGTAGGTGGTGCGCTGGCGGATGCGCTGGGCCTCAATGAGCTTGCCGTGCTCCTCGAACCACTTCACCCGCTCCTCCATCTCCTCGCCGATCCGCGTGATGGCCGCCTCCAGCTTCTCCCGGGAGGTAACGTAGTGGGAGGCGGGGTAGACGGCCACATGGCTCAGGCGGCGCTGGACCATCCCCGTCACCACCTGCACCTCGCTGATGCGCTCCACCTCGTCCCCGAAGAACTCAATGCGGATGGCGGAGTCCCGGGAATAGACGGGAAAGATCTCCAGGGTATCTCCCCGGACCCGGAACATATTCCGGTCAAAGGCCATGTCGTTGCGCTCGTAGCGCATCTCCACCAGCTTGGAGAGGACCTCCTCCCGCTTTCTGGTCTGTCCCTCCCGGAGGGAGAGGATCATGCCCTTGTAGTCCTCCGGGTCTCCCAGGCCGTAGATGCAGCTCACGGAGGCCACCACGATCACGTCCCGCCGCTCGAAGAGGGAGGCGGTGGCGCTGTGCCGCAGACGTTCGATCTCGTCGTTGATCCCCGCGTCCTTCTCGATGAAGGTGTCGGTGGTGGGGATGTAGGCCTCCGGCTGGTAATAGTCGTAGTAGGAGACAAAATACTCCACCGCGTTATTGGGAAAGAACTCCTTGAACTCGCTGCAGAGCTGGGCGGCCAGAATCTTGTTGTGGGAGAGGACCAGGGTGGGCCGCTGGGCCCGCTCGATGACCTTGGCCATGGTATAGGTCTTGCCGGAGCCGGTGACCCCCAGCAGGGTCTGCTCCTCCAGCCCCAGCTCCAGGCCCGCGGCCAGGGCGTCGATGGCCTCCGGCTGGTCCCCGGAGGGGATGAAATCGCTGACGACCTTGAATTCAGGCATGCTTTTCTTCCCTCACTTCTCCCGGAGGCAATTGTGCTCCGCCATGGAATAGGCTTCTCCTCCCGCCACGATCACATGGTCCACCAGGCGGATCTGCAGCGCCTCCAGCGCGGAGCGGATCCGGCGGGTGGACTCCAGGTCCTCCACCGAGGGGACCGCCTGCCCGGCGGGATGGTTGTGGGCCAGCAGGAGCCCCGCCGCCCTTTCCCGCATGGCCGCCTCCGCCAGACGGCGAAGGCTCACCGGCGCGTCGTTCAGGCTGCCCTCAAAGAGCAGTCGGCAGCGCAGGAGCCGCAGGGCATCGTCCAGGAAGGCGGCGTAGACCCGCTCCTCCCGAAGGCCGTAGAAGTGGGGCAGGAAAAAACGGACCGCCTCGGCAGGGGTGGCCAGGCTGGGATGCTTTTCCGCCTTCAGGACATCCAGCTGATAGCGGCGGTTCACATCCTTCATCAGCTGAAAGAGGAGCGCCGTTCCCTGCCCCAGTCCCTCCAGCTCCTCCAGCTCCTCCGGAGCGGCGTCCAGCACGCCGTGGAGGCTGCCGAAGCGATCCAGCAGGGCGTGGGCCAGGGGATTCACGTCCACCCTGGGGATGGCATGGTAAAGCAGCAGCTCCAGCACCTCGTGGTCCTCGAAGCCGTCCAGTCCCTGCTCCAGATACCGCTTTTTCATCCGGCCCCGGTGGCCGGCGTGCGGACTGCCGCTCATGAGAGCTGCTTCCTCCGCATGAAGTTCATGGGCCCGTCCTGCATTTCGTCCAGTTTTTTCAGGGCCGGTTCCAGCCCGGCAATGACGCAGTCCTCCCCGTCGTCGGCCTGCAGCACGGGAATGCCCGTCTGCTCCTGCAGCCAGGGGGCCAGGCCCCGAAGCCGGCTGCCGCCGCCGGTGAGGGTGATGCCGGTCACGGAGATATCCGCCACCATCTCCGGCGGCGTCTGCTCCAGGACCGCGCGGATGGCCTCCACCAGGCCCGCGGCGGTTTCCTCCAGGGCCTCCGGCATCTCCGCTTCCGTGAGGGTCACCAGCCGGGGCAGCCCGCTCAGCAGGTCCCGGCCCTTCACCTCGCACTTCCGCTCGCCCTCTGCCCGGAGACAGCCCACCAGCAGCTTGGCCTCCTCGGCCATGCTTTCCCCGATGAGGACGCCGTAGTTCTTCCGCACGTGCCGGATGACCGCGTCCCGCATGGCGTCTCCCGCCGTGCGGAGGCTGGCGGAGCGGCAGATGCCTCCCAGGCTGAGAACGGCGATGTCCGCGCTGCCGGCCCCGATATCCACCACCATGCAGCCCTTCGCCTCGCCGATGGGGAGCCCCGCGCCCAGGGCGGCGGCCAGAGGCGCCTCCATCAGGTATACCTTCCTGGCCCCGGCCTGAAGCCCGGCCTGGACCACGGCCCGCTCCTCCACGGAGGAGATGCTTCCCGGCACGCTGAACAGGAGCCGGGGCTTCACCACGCTGAAGGGCAGGATGCTGTGGAGATGCTCCCGCAGGAGCTTCACCGCCATGTCATAATCCCAGATGACCCCATGCCGTACGGGCCGGAGGGCAGTGAGATTCGCCGGGGTCCGTCCCAGCATCCGCTCGGCCTCCTGTCCCACCTGCAGGACCCGGCCGCTGTTTTTCTCCACCGCCAGCACGGAGGGTGCCCGCAGCACGACTCCCTTGCCCCGAAGGCTCATGCGCAGGGCCGCCGTGCCCAGATCCACGCCCACGTCACTTCCAAATAGCTTCATTCGCTCAGTTCTCCTGTTTATTTCCTTCCCGGGCCCTGCAGAGGGTGGCGCAGAGGACCCGCTCCGCCCCGGCGGTGAGCAGAATGCGGCTGCACTCGGAGAGTGTCGCGCCGCTGGTGATCACATCGTCAATGAGAAGAATGGTCTTCCCCTCCGCCGCCGCGCCCCGGCACAGGCCGAAGGCACCGCTGACATTCGCCCTCCGGGCCGCCGCGTCCCGGTAGGAGGTCTGGGCGGGCCGGTGGACCCGCTTCCGCAGGAAGCGCTTCATGGGAAGCCCCAGTTCCCCGGCCACCGCCGCCGCCAGAAGGCGGCTCTGGGAATAGCCCCGCCGCCAGAGCCGGGGAAAGCTCAGGGGCACGTAGGTGACCACTTCCGGCATCTTGTTCAGCTTTTCCCGAAGCTGCTGTGCCATCAGGTGCCCGAAGCTGCGGGCATAGGCCGTCCGGCGGGAAAACTTGAAGCGCAGCAGGGCCTCCCTGGCCTTTCCGCTGTACCACAGGGGCGACCAGCAGAGGCTGAAGAAGCTGCCGCTGCTCTTCCCCTTTGCCCCGGTCCAGGGCAGGTCCTTCCGGCAGTCCGGGCAGAGCCAGGCTTCCTCCGGCATCAGCTCCCGGCAGAAGGGGCATTTCCGGGGATAGAGGAGGGCGGCGGGCTTCACTTCGCCTCCGCCGTCAACCGGGTCTTCAGGCCGCAGTAGCGGCGCTGTGTGCGGTTGTTCTCCACCATATGGCCGAAAATGCCGTCGTCCCCCACGGTGATAAGCAGGCTTTTCGCCCGGGTCACGGCGGTGTACAGCACCGCCCGGCTCAGAAGGGTGGGGGCCCCGGAGCAGAGGACCAGGATCACCGCCCGGTATTCGCTGCCCTGGGACTTATGTACCGTCATGGCATAGGCCGGTTCCAGCTCGGCCAGCAGCTCGAAGGAATAGTCGGCGCTCCGGTCCTCGAAGTCCACCGTGAGGGTCTGGGCCGCGGGGTCCAGACTCCGGACCCGGCCGATGTCCCCGTTGTAGACCCCGGCGCCGATGCTGCCGTCGCTCTTCTTCCAGAGGAGGTCGTAGTTGTTGCGGATCTGCATGACCCGGTCCCCTTCCCGGAAGACATAGGGCCCGTAGGCCTTCTCCGGCTTATTCTCCGCCGGGGGGTTCAGGGCGGCCTGGAGGGCCTTGTTGAGGTTCACCGTCCCGGTAAGGCCGATGCGGGTGGGACTGAGGACCTGGATCTCCTCCGGGGAGATGCCCATCTTCTGGGGCAGGCGCTCCGCGCAGAGCTCCAGCACCGTCCGCAGGGCCTCTTCCCCCTGCCTTCGCCGCAGGAAGAAGAAGTCGCCGCCGCTGTTGCGCAGCTCCGGCAGCTCTCCCTGGTTGATGAGGTGGGCAGCCACGATGATGCGGCTCTCCTCCGCCTGGCGGAAGACCTCCCGGAGGGTCACCGCAGGCACCGCCCCGGAGCGCAGCAGGTCCTTCAGCAGGTTTCCCGGTCCCACGCTGGGAAGCTGGTCCGCATCCCCCACAAGCACCAGCCTGGCCCCGGGCTTCATGGCCCGGAGCAGGGCGTCCATGAGGGAGATATCCACCATGCTGGCCTCGTCCAGGATCACCGCGTCGGCCCGGAGGGGGTCGTCCTCGTCCCGGCGGAAGGTGAGGGTGCCCAGCTCCGGGTCGTAGCCCGTCTCCAGCAGCCGGTGAACGGTGGAGGCCTCCCGCCCAGTGAGCTCCTGCATCCGCTTGGCGGCCCGGCCCGTGGGGGCCGCCAGGGCCGCCTTCAGGCCCATGCGGTCGAACACCCGCAGGATGGCCCGGATGGTGGTGGTTTTTCCGGTACCGGGGCCGCCGGTGAGGGCAAACAGGCCGTACTGCACCGCCTCCGTCACCGCCTGCCTCTGGTCCGGCGCCAGGGAGATGCCCAGCTCCCGCTCCGTCAGCAGAAGGTATTCCCCGGCCTTCTCTCCCCCCGGGAGTCGGCCCCGCATTTCCAGCAGCCGGGCGGCCACATGGGTCTCGGCCTCGTAGAGCCGGCGGAGATACACCGCCGGCTGCCCCGCGATCTCCTCCTGCACCACGTCCCCGCTCTCCCGAAGGCGGCCCAGGGCGGCAAAGCTCTGCTCCTCCGAGACCCCGATGAGCTGGCAGACGGCGGCACAGAGCTTGTTCGCCGGGATGAAGCAGTGGCCGTTCCCGGCGTTGTGGCTCAGCTCGAAGAGGAGGGCTGCCTCCACCCGCTCGGGACTGTCCCCCTGAAAACCCAGCTGCAGGGCCAGCCGGTCCGCGTCGGCAAAGCCGGCGCCGTAGTAATCCTCGCAGAGGATGTAGGGATTGGCATACAGGACCTCCATGGCCTCTGCCCCGTAGCTCCGGTACAGCCGGATGGCATAGGCGGGCTTGATACCCGCGGCGGAGAAGAATTCCAGCAGCCGCCGCAGGGCCGACTGCTTCCGATAGGCTTCCCCGATCTCCCGGGCCTTCTTCTCCGGAATGCCCTTCAGGGCGGCAAGCTTCTCCGGCGCCTCCTCCAGGACCCGGAGGGAATCCGCGCCGAAGTGCTCCACGATGTTCCGGGCCGTGGCGGGCCCGACCCCCTTCAGGATGCCGGAGGACAGGAAGGCGTAGATGCCGCTGATGTTTTCGGGCATGAGCCGCTGGATCCGCTCGGCCTTGAACTGATCCCCGTAGGCGGCGTGGCTGCTCCAGCTCCCCTCCGCCGAGAGGCTCTCCCCCGGGGCGGCGTAGGGCAGGGTCCCCACCAGGGTCACGACGCCCCCCTCCTCCTGCCGGAGGCGAAGGACGGTATAGCCGTTTTCGTCGTTGGAGTAGATGACGGACTCCACGGTGCCGGAGATCAGGGTCCCCCCCTCCTCCGGTCCGCCGAAGCGAAGCTGCTTCATAAGAGCTTCTCCCGGAGGTACTGCCCCGTGTAGCTCCCCTCGCAGAGGGCCACCTCCTCCGGCGTGCCGGTGCAGACCACCTCGCCTCCCCGGTCGCCCCCCTCGGGGCCCAGGTCGATGATGTAGTCCGCGCTCTTCACCACGTCCAGATTGTGCTCGATGACCAGGATGGTGTTCCCCGCGTCGGCCAGCCGGTTCAGCACGTTCAGAAGCTTCTGCACGTCGAAGGCGTGAAGGCCGGTGGTGGGCTCGTCCAGCACATAGAGGGTGTTCCCCGTGGCGGGACGCAGCAGCTCGGTGGCCAGCTTCACCCTCTGGGCCTCGCCCCCGGAGAGGGTGGTGGAGGGCTGCCCCAGCTTCACGTATTCCAGCCCCACGTCGTAGAGGGCCTGGATCTTGCTCCGCAGCTTGGGGAGATTCTCAAAAAACTGCAGGGCCTCGTCCACGGTCATCTCCAGCACTTCATAGATGTTTTTCCCCTTGTAGCGCACCTCCAGGGTCTCCCGGTTGTATCGCTTCCCCTTGCAGACCTCGCAGGGAACGTAGATATCCGGCAGGAAGTGCATCTCGATTTTCAGAAGGCCGTCGCCGCTGCAGGCCTCGCAGCGCCCGCCCCGGACGTTGAAGGAAAAGCGGCCGCTGCCGTAGCCCCGGGCCCGGGCGTCGGGGGTGGAGGCAAACAGCTCCCGGATGTCGTTGAAGACGCCGGTGTAGGTGGCGGGGTTGGAGCGGGGCGTCCGGCCGATGGGACTCTGGTCGATGTTGATGACCTTGTCCAGGTACTGGACGCCCTTCATGGCCCGGAATTTGCCGGCCTTCACCTTGCTGCGGTTCAGCTGGCTGGCCAAGGCCCGGTGGATGACCTGGTTCACCAGGCTGGATTTGCCGCTGCCGGAAACGCCGGTGACGCAGGTGAAGGTCCCCAGGGGAATGGACACGTCGATGTCCTTCAGATTGTTCTCCGCTGCCCCCAGGACCTCCAGGAACCTGCCGCTTCCCTTTCGCCGGGCCGCCGGAACGGGGATCTGCCGCTCGCCCCGGAGGTAGGCGCCGGTGATGGACTCCTGACAGGCGATGACCTCCGCCGGGGTCCCGGCGCAGACCACCTCGCCCCCGTGATTCCCGGCGCCGGGGCCGATGTCCACCAGGTAATCCGCCTCCCGCATGGTGTCCTCGTCGTGCTCCACCACGATGAGGGTGTTCCCCAGATCCCGGAGCTGCTTCAGGGTGTCCAGCAGCTTCCGGTTGTCCCGCTGGTGGAGGCCGATGCTGGGCTCGTCCAGGATGTAGAGGACCCCCATCAGATAGCTGCCGATCTGGGTAGCCAGGCGAATGCGCTGGCTCTCGCCGCCGGAGAGGGTGCCCGCCTGACGGCTGAGACTCAGGTATTCCAGCCCCACGCTCTGAAGGAAGCGGAGCCGATCCCGGATCTCCTTCAGAATGCGGTCGGCGATCATGGCGTCCTTCCCGCTGAGGCGGAGCTGCTCCAGGAAGCGCAGCTCGTCCTTCACGGAGAGATCCGTAAACTCCGTGATGCCCATACCCCCCACGGTGACGGCCCGGGCGGTGTCCTTCAGGCGCTTGCCCCCGCAGTCGGGGCAGGCGTACTCGGACATGTACTGCTCCAACTCCGAGCGCATGGAGGGACTCTGGGTCTCGTGGTAGCGGCGCTTCAGGTTGTTGACGATGCCCTCGAAGGGCTGGGAGAAGGTGCCGGTGCCCCGCTCCCGCTCGTAATGCAGGCTGAGCTTTTCGCCCCCGGTGCCGTAGAGAAGGGCATGGATGGCCTCCTCGCTGAGGTCCTTCAGGGGAGTGGTGAGCTTGAACTTGTACTTCTTTCCCAGTGCCTCGAAATACATGCGGGAGATGGAATCGCTGCGGACGTTGCCCCAGGAGGAGGCGCAGATGCCCCCCTCCTCGATGCTCAGCTCCCGGTTGGGCATAATGAGCTCCGGGTCCACCCGAAGCTGGCAGCCCAGGCCGCCGCAGGCGGGGCAGGCGCCGTAGGGGTTGTTGAAGGAGAAGGAACGGGGCGTCAGCTCCTCGATGCTGATGCCGCAGTCCTCGCAGGCGTAGTTCTGGGAAAAGAGCAGGTCCTCGTCATTCTCCGTGAGGTTCACGGTGATGATGCCGCCGGCCATGCCCGCTGCGGTCTCTACACTGTCAGTCAGTCTCCGCAGTACGTCGGGCCGGATGATGATCCGGTCCACCACGATTTCGATGCTGTGCTTCAGGTTTTTATTCAGCTTGATCTCCTCGGAGAGGTCGTACACGCTCCCGTCCACCCGGCAGCGGACATAGCCGCTCTTCCGGGCATCCTCGAAGAGCTTGGCGTATTCGCCCTTCCGGCCCCGGACCATGGGGGCCAGGACCTGCATCCGGGTCCCCTCCGGGTACTGCATCAGCTGGTCCACGATCTGGTCCACGGTCTGCTGCCGGATCTCCTTGCCGCACTTGGGGCAGTGGGGCACCCCCACCCGGGCCCAGAGGAGCCGGAGATAGTCGTAGATTTCCGTGACGGTGCCCACGGTGGAGCGGGGATTCTTGGAGGTGGTCTTCTGGTCGATGGAGATGGCGGGACTCAGCCCGTCGATGGAGTCCACGTCCGGCTTCTCCATCTGACCCAGGAACTGCCGGGCGTAGGAGCTGAGGCTTTCCACATAGCGGCGCTGACCCTCGGCATAAATGGTGTCGAAGGCGAGGCTGCTCTTCCCGCTGCCGGAAAGGCCGGTGAAAACCACCAGCTTCTCCCGCGGGATCTCCAGGTCCACGTTTTTCAGGTTGTTGGTCCGCGCGCCGCGGATGGAAATCGAGTTGCGCATGGCCGCCTCTCTGCTCCCCTGTCCATCACGAGTATTCAAAAGAATGAATGGTATATTATACCCCCTGAGGGCAGCATTTGCAACGGTTTGGCTTATCTTTTCGCGGGAGCGTCAGAAGAAGGGGGATTGGATTTGGACATTGACGAAAAGATATAGTATAATCAGCGGGAATTGATTGGTTTCCGCCGGATGCTGCCGCTGCGTTCCCGGCCCCGGGGCAAAGGGGCGCCGCGCGCAGAACGCAAAAGGAGAAAAAGCATGGCATATCCCGCTCCGGATAAAACCGAAGAGATCCAGCAGCGCTGTCATGACTTTGCCGATTCCGGGAAGAAGTCCACCGCGGAGCTTCAGCTCTCCCTGTTGGAGAGGGACTTCTGCTATTTCCTGCGGGACGCGGGCTCCCTCTGCAGGCCCGGCCCGGTATTGGGGAACCATTCGGCAAAGCGCCACAGCCACACGATTCAGAACAGGAGGACCAACCATGCCTAGTAAAAGCAGCCGTTTCCACGAGATCGACACCTTCGACCCCTATTACGAGACCGCGATGGCCGGCGTTGCCGGACATCTCCAGACCCTGTCCATGTCCAGGACCTTTGAGGATGCGGTGGGCCAGGAGGAGGCGGACGAGCTCTCCCAGTTCGCGGAGCTGCTCCGCTTTTCCTTCGCTTCGCCGAGTCTGGAAACACGGGAGAAGGCTTTCACACAGCTCTATGACCTTCCTGCCTATCTGAAGAAGACCTGCCCGGACGGGAAGACCTATCTGGACAAGCTGAAGGATGCCGCCGAAAAAGACCCGCGGGGCCTGGGCGCGGCGGCGCTGTACGACGACCTGGCCCTGCTGGACAGCAAGCTCCGGATGGGGCTGGATCTCCCGCCCCTCAAGAAGGCGGAGCCGAAGAAGGGCGCGGACAAGACCTGGAGGGAATACACCCGGATGCATCTGACCGACGTGCCCCATGCGCCGGAGAAGAAGGCGGAATACCTCTCCAAGGCCATGGTGGGAGCGGTGCTGGCGGCCCGGAACGTGGTGGCCCCCAAGGGCGAAGCAATGCCCTTTGAGCTGGAAACGGCCAGGGACACGGCAAAGCAGCTGCAAAAACTCCCGGTATTCCAGCAGCTCTGCAAGAACCCCACGAAGGTGCGGCAGCTCCTGGCGGCGGGGAAGGAGGACCAGGGAAAGCTGGTGCTGGCTGCGGGGCAAATCCAGCGTCCCTTCTCCCAGTGCTCCAAGGAGCAGTGCCGGAGCATCCTGGAAAAGCTGAAGCAGATGGAGCCGATGATGGACAGCCCCCAGGGCCGCAGCGAAAAGTGGGAGCGCTTCCGGGAGAGCAT
>JAEEGL010713575.1_pt1 | contig 10323 bp, 11 predicted proteins | sample 9134231 | NCBI WGS metagenome assembly JAEEGL01 (sample SAMN16246548, study PRJNA631951) | gut metagenome | biome: gut microbiome; feature: rumen; material: fiber-attached | host: Bos | place: Iran: Karaj | collected 2018-10
AGTAACTCGTAGACAGGCTATGGAGGGTGGTCCAATGGGACGTTAAGTTTTAACCCAACCTTTTAAACCCGGGCACAGTCTCACCGGAAGAGCGAAAACGCGGCATAGGCACATATAGGTGTAGATCATCTTATGAAAACAGACTGCTCCGTTTATATATGTTTTCAGATGAAAATAGCCGTAGGAAGAATGAAGCAGACCAGGAAATGAGACGCAGCCGGAAAATAAGACATGCAACATTAATCGGTGCATGCAAGTTTATGAATAGGAGGTATCCGCCAATGGATAATGAGGAGCCCATCTGTTAGAGGCGCCGCTTGGGAAACCGGGTGGCGCCTTTTTCGTGGCAGGAAGCACTCGCCTGCTGCCCTCTCAAACCTCCATAAGATACGAATTATCATTGAGCCACTTCTTCTGCGCCCGGTAACCGGGCATTCTTTTTTCAACCTCTTCCCAGAAATCCTTCGAGTGGTCCATGTGTATCCTGTGGCAGAGTTCATGTATGATGACGTAATCTATAGCTTCCTTCGGACACATCATGAGTCTCCAGGATAAAGAAATGATCCCGTTTTCATTACAGGATCCCCATCTGGTCCTGGCAGAGTTGATCTTCAGAGCGCTGTAACTGATGCCCGCTTCATAGGCGATAGTGTCAAGTCTTACGGTCAGATACTCCTTCGAAGCTTTCTTAAGCCATTTATAATAATCTTCCATGCCGGCCCCTTCCGGGAAAAGAAGTTCATTACCAATCTTGACCGGTCGTTTTTTCTCACAGATCCTGACGCTCAAGACCTCTCCCAGGTACATGACGGTGCCGCCGTCTTCAACGCTGATCTTTACACGGTTTTCGGCTTCCCCCACAGTCTTTACATAGTGGGTCCTGATCCAGCGCTTATGTTTTTCAACAAAAAGACGCACCTCCTCCATAGGCATTTTGGAAGGTGCGCTGATATTCAACACCCCGTCGCGGTCAAACCGCATTGACAGAGTCCGTCTTTTTTCGAATACGACTTTTACGGGAATCTCCCCGTGAAAAAAATCCATTGATTCTTCAGGGATCATTTGGCGTTCTTGTAATAGATTATGCGAAGTCCGTCGATGAGAAGATCATCGTCAAAGACAATGTCATGCTTACAGTGGGGAACGATCCTTGAAGAGATACCGCCGGTGGCAACGATGGTCTTAACTCCGCCCATCTCCTCCGCGCATCTGTCGATCATTCCGTCAAGCATGGAAGCATTTCCGTAGATCAGTCCGGACTGCATGGCATCGGTGGTTGTGGTGCCGATGACGTTTGCAGGTTCATCATAGGAGATACTTGAAAGAAGAGCTGTTCTTCCGACAAGCGCGTCATATGAAACCTTTACACCGGGATAGATGATGACACCTAAGAAATCATTATTGGCCGCAATGGCTGAAATGGTGGTTGCGGTTCCAAGATCCATAATCAGCATGGGAGCTTCGTATTTTGCGATAGCTGCAACGGCACCTACCACAAGGTCCGCACCGAGTTCTGCGGGATCTCCCTTAGCAACGTGAAGTCCGGTCTTGATGCCGGGACCCACGACGAGAGCTTTTTTACCTGTGAGAAGTTCCACCACTCTGCCGAGGATATTGTTGAGAGGAGGAACAACGGATGAAATGATGCCGCCCTTGATGGAGTTTAAATCGATACCCTGTATCTCAAGGATATTCTTCACGAGCACAGCATACTCAACCTCGGTCTTGCCGTGGTCCGTAGCAAACCTTGTGAGGAAGTGGGTCTTCTCCTCATCAAGAACGCCCATGACGATATTCGTATTTCCAACATCAAATGCAAGTATCATTACTGTACGTTTCCTGCACCGCTCCTACGGGCAATGTTGATGATCTGTACGATGGTGGCACTGAGGGCAAGGTTGATGATGAGCTCAATGACGAAATTGGTTCCCACCATTCCTGCGATAAGATACACGCCGACATTCTCAAAGCCTGCAGCAGCAGCCCACTCTTTGATGGTACTCATGAAAAAGAGTACGCAGCCGATGAGAAAGATTCCGGTATTGGTAACAGGTGCGGCAATGCCCGCAACAAGTGCGGCGCCAAACTTGCTGTGTTTTGCAATAACTTTATAGACAAGTGCGGCAACCACTCCGGCACCGATACCCTTTGCCAGAACCGTGATTATGGTTCCGGGGATATTGACCGCAAGGAAAAGCCCCGCATCGGTGAAAAGAACTACGATACCGAAGATAAGTCCGAGCCATGCGCCGGCCCATACTCCGTAAAGTGCTGCACCGACGATGATGGGAACGAGCACCAGCGTGATGGTGAACATTCCGAAACGAATGCTGAGTGACAGAGCCTGAAGAACAACCACTATCGCGGTGAGAAGTCCCATTCCGACTAAAGTCTGGGTTCTGTTTTTGGTATTCATATCATTCTCCTTGATGTACTTCCTTACAGAAGTCTGATTCCTGCTTCTTCTGCCTTCTTCACATAATCGTCGGGCCAGATTGAAGACTGGACTTCACCGATATGGGCTTTTCTTAAGAAGAACATACAGATCCTGGACTGACCGATTCCCCCGCCGATGGTGTAGGGAAGTCTTCCGTCGATGATGGCTTTCTGGAAAGGAAGCTGTGCTCTCTCGGGGCATCCTGCCTTCTCGAGCTGGCTCACCATGGAATCCTCGTCAACCCTGATACCCATGCTTGAAAGCTCAAGTGCGATATCAAGAACAGGATAGTAAACAAAGATATCACAGTTAAGTGCCCAGTCGTCATAGTCGGGAGCTCTGAAATCATGAACCTCTCCGGACTTTAACTTATCGCCGATCTGCATGAGACATACGGCACCTTTTTCCTTGGTGATGATATACTCTCTTTCCTTGGCAGTCTTGTCGGGATACATATCCTCAAGCTCCTGGGTGGTGATAAAGAATATATCGTGAGGAAGGATCTCTTTGATGTAATCGTACTGGATAGCCATGTACTTCTCGGTCTTGCGAAGTGCGGCATATACATCAAGAACGGTATCCTTAAGAGTTGTGAAATTCCTGTCTGCCTTTAAGATGATCTTTTCCCAGTCCCACTGGTCAACGAAGATGGAGTGGATATTGTCGGGATCCTCATCCGCCCTTATGGCATTCATGTCGGTATAAAGACCTTCGTCAACTTCGAATCCGTATTTTGCAAGGGCGTATCTCTTCCACTTTGCCAGGGACTGAACAACCTGCGCCTTGCGGCCGTCCTCATTGGTGATGGTGAATTCTACGGGATGCTCCACACCATTAAGATTATCGTTTAATCCGGACTCCGGAGTTACGAAAAGGGGAGCCGAGACTCTCTGGAGATTAAGTCTCTCGGAAAGTCTTGCCTGGAAATAATCCTTTACGGTCTTAATGGCAACCTGTGTGTCGTGAAGGTTAAGTGCGCTCTTATAACCTTCGGGTATCATAATTTCGCTCATGGTATCCTTCCTGGAAAAAACTGTTTAGTGCTGAAAATACATAGGTATTCTATCACTAATCGCGTAAAATGTGATATTTTTTGTGCGGAAAACGTTTTTAAGCCCTTATTCTCCCGCTCTTGCGGTGATTATCCAGGGTGAAGGCTGGGTCTCGAAAACGTTCTTGGAATTAAGCTTGGATACGGTAATCTGGATGATGTTCACATCGGTCATTCCGAATCTTCCGAGGATATCCCTCATGGAAGCCGCTACTCTGAAATCAAGTGTATAGATGACAAATTCCATGCCCGGGTTAAGCTGGGTAAGGAAAGTGATCTCCTGCTCCATGCTCGCACTTGCAACCAGCATGGTGGTATCGGGAACGGGAAGATCCTTCATGGTCTTGGCGTCCACATGGTCGATGATGGAGATATTCTTAAGTCCGAATTTTCCCACGTTCTCTTCAAGGGTCTCACGGTCGCTTTCCTTATACTCAACGGCAATGACGGAACCTTCACCGCAGAGCATGGCAGTTTCAACCGCAATGGACTCACCGGAGATAACACAGAAATTCTTGCTCTCTGCTATCTGCATCTTGGAAAGGATCACGGAACGGATCTCGCTTCCCACATATCTTACGGAACCGGTGGCAAAATTCTTGTTATCCATTCCGAACTTGATGGTGGAACGGGCATTGGGATTTAAAACGATCATTCCCGCGCTGGCATTGATGCCGCGGTCGATCATATCCGCAACAAGATTTCTCTTGATGGTTCCCTCGGGTTCGGAGCCTTCATTATAGATAACCTCGCACTCACCGAGACCTACGCTCCACATGCGGTAGAAGATATCCTGATCACCTGCTTCGGTAAAAACAAGCGTGCAGCGGTGTGCCTCAACCGTGGGAATGAGGTTCTTATTTTTTCTGGTGATATCAAGGATCTTCACGTGCTCAAGATCGATGTCCGTATTGGCTGAGAAATACTGAAGCCATGAAAGAATATGTTCATTAGTGAATAATTGTTTTGACATAAGCTTCTCCTTCAGGTGAGTCACGGGGACGGTTCTACTGACTCACAATTTATTTGCACTTAGCAAGCAGGTCTTCCCATTTTTTATCCACATACTTCTGTGCAGCTTCGATGGTCCATTCGTTGCCCTTCTTGAAGCAGTGTGCGAATCTGTTCTGTCTGGACATGAACTCTTCAACGGGAAGTTTCTTCTTGGGCTCATATGTAAGCCTGTACTCTCCGTCAACAACTTCATAGAGAGGCCAGATACAGGTATCGATGGCAGCCTTGCAGATCTCGATGAGATCCTCTGCGGGATATCCCCATCCTCTGGGGCAGGGAGTAAGGACGTTAACGAAGGTAGGGCCTTCAGTGTAGATAGCACGGTGAGCCTTCTCGTGGAAGTCCTTCATGTTACCGAAAAGAGTGGTCTGTGCCGCATAGTGAACGCCGTGGGCAACAACGATCTGTGTAAGATCCTTCTGGTCCTGCTTCTTACCTACGGAATCAGCTCCCGCGGGTGTGGTGGTAGCAGCGGCGAACCTGGGTGTTGCGGAAGACCTCTGGGTACCGGTGTTCATGTACGCATTATTGTCGTAGCAAAAATATGTAAAGTCATGTCCTCTTTCAAGAGCGCCGGAAAGTGACTGGAATCCGATATCGTAGGTTCCGCCGTCTCCACCGATAACGAGGATCTTGTAGTTCTGATCGGGATCTATTTTTCCCTTTCTCTTCATAACTTCAACCGCTGCGCATACACCTGATGCGGTTGATGAAGCATTTTCAAATGCCGTGTGAATGTATGAATCGTTCCATGCGGTGAAGGGATACTGGAAGGATGAAACCTCGAGACATCCGGTGGCGTTACAAATGACAGCTTTGTCATTTTCATCCACTGCACGCATCATAGCACGGCACACGATTCCCGCTCCGCATCCGGCACAGAGTCTGTGACCGGAATTGAAACGTTCTGTTTTATTCATTTCTTCTTTAAGATTATATGCCATTTCCCTTACCTCTCACGCTGACCCATGTGTGTATAGATCTCACCGGTCTCGCCCGTTTCAGCGATGTTCATCAGTCTGTCGTAAACGCTCTTTGCGGAATCAACAGTAAAATCTCTTCCGCCGAGTCCGAAGACTATATCAACCATGAGAGGTCTGGTTTTAAGGTTATAGCAGGCGCCGCAGGTCTCTGCGTAAAGAGGACCGCCGCATCCGGAGAAGCCTTCCGACTTATCCATTACAGCAACCGCCTTACAGTTCTTAAGTGCTTCAGCAATCTCCTCACCGGGGAAGGGTCTGAAAACTCTTACCTTGATGAGTCCCGCTTTAACGCCCTTGTTTCTTAATTCATCCACTGCTGCTTTTGCGGTACCTGCGCTGGATCCCATGATGACCATGGCAACTTCCGCATCTTCCATCTTGTAGCTTTCGAAGAGACCGTACTTTCTTCCGAAGGTCTTCTCAAAATCAGCAGCCACATCAAGGATGACTTTCTTGGCATTCATCATGGCATGAGCCTGAGCTACACGGGCTTCCATATAATATGCGGAAATACCGTAAGGGCCCACTGCCAGTGGATTCTCCGTCTTAAGAAGGTAATTCTCGGGATGATATTCACCCACGAATTTTTTTACCTTATCATCCTCTTCAAGTTCGATATTCTCTATGGCGTGGGAAGTGATGAATCCGTCCTCGCATACCATGAGGGGAAGTCTTACGTCGGGGTGCTCCGCGATACGGTGAGCCTGAAGATAATTGTCATAGACTTCCTGGTTATTCTCGGCGTAGATCTGGATGAAGCCGGAATCACGCTCTGCCATGGAGTCCGAATAATCGTGATTGATATTGATAGGTCCCGTAAGAGCACGGCATGCAACCGCAAGGACAACGGGCAGTCTGGATGAAGCCGCAACATAGAGGACTTCATTCATAAAAGAAAGGCCTGCACTGGAAGTAGCGGTAACCGCTCTGCAGCCTGCAGCTTCAGCGCCGAGACATGCGGAAAGGGATGAATGCTCACTCTCCACACAGATGAATTCCGTATCCACCTTGCCATCCGCAACGTACTGTGCGAAATACTGGGGGATCTCGGTAGAAGGTGTTATGGGGAACATTGCGAATACATCGGGGTTGATCTGCCTCATGGCAGTTGCGATGGCTTCGTTACCCGAGAGTCTTTCTCTGATGCTCATCAGTCTTCCTCCTTCCAGCGGATCGCCTGGAAAGGACAAGCCTTAATGCAGATTCCGCAGCCTTTGCAGTGATCGTAATCGAATTCTTCTCTTTTTCCTTCGGAGACGGGAATGGATGCATCGGGGCAAAAAGGTGCGCACAGAAGACACTGCTTGCACTTCTCCTTTATCCATTCGGGAGTCTTGGATCTCCACTCTCCTGTTTTGGTAAGGACACTGGTACCGGGCTCATAGATCTCGCAGCCGGTGGTAAGGTCCTGCCATGCGATATGCTCGTTTATTTCTTCAGCCTTTAATCCCATATCAACCTCTCACTTCCTTCATCGCAGCTCTGAGGCACTGTAAGTTGCCTTCCACAAGCTGGGGCTTCTTGGCAAATTTATGTCTGTAGGATGTCTCCATATCCTTAAGGAACTGTTCTGCGTCAACACATCCGCTGACTTCAACCACCGCTGCAAGCATAGGGGTGTTGGGGAAATATTTTCCGAGATATGCGATGGAGATGGCCCTTGCATCAATGGTGCATACTCTTCCCTTGTATCCCTTGAGGAGAGGTTTTAATTCCTCCGGATCCTTGGATGAGTTGATGATAATGGCTCCGTTTTCGGAAAGTCCGGAGGTAACATCAACGCTTTCAAGAAGGGTCTCATCAACAACCGCAACATAGTCGGGATCATAAATATTCGAATGGATGGAACATCTCTCATCCGAGATTCTGTTGTAAGCTGTTATCGGAGCGCCGGATCTTTCGGGACCGTATTCAGGAAAAGACTGTACGTATTTTCCCGACATGAATGCGGCATCCGCAAGTAGCTGGCTTGCGGTCTTGGCACCCTGGCCGCCTCTTCCGTGCCATCTGATCTCAATCATATCTTCCATAATAATCTCTCTTTCTAAAACAGGGGGACGGTTCCGCTGTTTTGTCGTTCGGCGAAACAGCGGAACCGTCCCCCTGTTTCACCCATTTTCACATCTGCGTTATTGTATCACAATCAGCCTTCTTTTGGGGGTTCTTTTTCTCCAAGCTCCGCTGCGTAGTCGGAATAGCTCTTGCCGGTGTATTTCTTGAAGCACCTTCCGAAGTAGTTGGGATCCGGGATCCCCACCTTGGAGGATATCTCAAACATCTTCACATTGGGGCCCGCAAGCTTTATGGCATTCTCCATGCGGACCTGGTTCAGATACTGGGCGAAGCCCTTTCCGGTCTCAGTCTTGAACTTTCTGCTTAAGTAAGAAGAACTGAAATTAAAGGCCTGGGCCACGGATGTAAGGTTCAGGGTGGAATCCGTGTAGTTGATCTGGATGTAATCCATGACACCCTCTATGGTGCTGCGGCCTCCGCTGCTTTCCGCTTCTTCCTTAACGGGTCTTTCCATGGCGTCGAGTTTTACTTTGGCTTTTGCCAGCACTTCCATAACCTCGGAACGGACCATGGGTTTTAACATATATTCGAAGATGGACATGCTTACACACTGTCTTGCATATTCGAATTTGTCGAATGCCGTCATTATTATAATGATAAGATCCGGATATCTTTCGGAAGCAAGCTTGGAAAATTCTATGCCGTCCATAAAGGGCATGGATATATCCACGAATGCAAGATCCGGTCTGAGATCATCTATTGTATTGATAGCCTCGATGCCGCTGGCCGCTTCTCCTACCACTTCCATATCAAAGCTCGCCCAGTCTATGGAATTGCGGATGAGTTTTCTTGCGGATGCCTCATCATCGATTATCATCACGTTGTACATTTATGCCTCCCCGGTCTCTGTGACCACAGGAATAATAAATTCGATCTCTGTATACTCGCCTTCTTTTGCATCTATCTTAACAACGTCGTCCCTGTGAGAATAGTACCTTACTCTTTCGATGGTTCCCCAGAGTCCGAAGCTGTTTTCCTCACCGGTCTTGGTCTTCCTGCCGTTCATGAGTTTTTCCGCATCTTCCTTACTCATTCCGACACCGGTGTCACGAACCTTAAGATGCAGTTTGGAACCCTCCACATGAGCGGATATGGAAATGACTCCGGGTTCGCCTTTTTGTCTGATACCGTGGTAGATACTGTTTTCCACCAGAGGCTGCAGGATAAGTTTGGGAACAACGCATTTAAGGGCTTCGGGCTGAAGATCGTATTCATCGTTTAAGATATCACCGTATCTGAGTTTTTGCAGTGAAAGATAGTCCTTTACTATGGTGACTTCCTTTTCCAGACTGATCTCCCTGTCACCCTTGCTTAAGAAGTTTCTGTAGAATCTTCCCATGGTCTCAAGAGCGGAGCTTACTTCTTCTGAGCCGCTCTCCATAGCCAGAGCATTGATGGTACCTATGGTGTTATAGAGGAAATGAGGTTTTATCTGCTCCTGCAACACTCTCATCTCCGCTCTCTGAATGGACTGTTCCTTGTTGATCAGTTCCTTGATCAGTTCCCTGATCCTGGTGATCATATAGTTATAGGAATCCTTGAGTTTTCCTATCTCGTTCTGGGGAAGATCGTCTGTTATGGGCACAAGGTCATCGGCATTGGAACCGATATCCATTGCCTGTGTGAGCTTTGCAACGGGTCTTGTGATGTTTACCGCCACATATCTTCCGATGATGGCAAAGCTGATGAGGATGAATCCGCCGAGCACAAACAAAATAATGATGGTCTGTCTTGCTATATAGACGCCTCTTGCAGGGCTTGCGGTCAGGACCACCAGCGGCATACCCTCAACCCGGACTCCCGATACCAGCATCTGACGGCCGTGGTATAGTCTTGAAATCTGTGTTACTTCCTCACGGTTAAAATACGGTCTGTATACCGCCTGAAGGTGACGGTTGCCTGCGATATATGTTCCGTCGGGGCTTACTACGCAGACATCATCTCCGGGATAATCCGAAAGGGATTTTTCTATGACGCTTGATGAGATCATCATCATCATATATCCCGTAAGTTTCTGGGAATTAATATCATAAACGGCACGCTCAATGGAGACATACGGAGAATCCGTAATCTTCTTGAGCGCGCCGCTTCCGTTAACATATTCTATTGGTCTACCCCTTAATGCCAAAACCTCTTCAGGCCATTCTTCTTCGGGAAGAAGAATATCGTCAAGCTTGAAAAGGGTCCCCTTGGTACAGACGTAGAGTCCGTCTTTTCTGAAAACATAAACGCACTCTACACCTGTGGTAACATTCAGGATCCTCTGGATGGCATATTTTGCATCATTTACCAATCCGGAATCCACTTCATTAATGTCGGCTCTTAAAAATCTGGACAACTGCTCGTCCATCATAATGAGTCGTGAAACAGAACTATATCCTTCAAACGAAGTCTTGATATTTCCGGTCAGACCGATAAGCTTGCCTTCCGCTTCGCGGGCCGCAAAATCACGCTCCTCTTTCCTGATGATGAGGAAAGTGGATACCAGGAAAGCTATAGTCATTACCGTCACAACTCCCACAAAGATCATGCGGAGCCTGAATGACAGTGACCTTCTTCGCATAGGATATTACCGCCTTTATTATCCCTTGACGGCACCTACAACGAAACTCTCCTGAATCCTCTTGCTTAAGAAGATGTAAACGAGCAACATAGGGAATGTAGCTATTACAAGTGCCGCACCTATAGGGCCCCACTCAGTGGTGTACTGACCTGACAGCTGCTGAACACCGACAGGAAGGGTTCTGTACTTACCGTCACTGTTG
>JAEEGL011808540.1_pt1 | contig 10323 bp, 6 predicted proteins | sample 9134231 | NCBI WGS metagenome assembly JAEEGL01 (sample SAMN16246548, study PRJNA631951) | gut metagenome | biome: gut microbiome; feature: rumen; material: fiber-attached | host: Bos | place: Iran: Karaj | collected 2018-10
CCTGAGTTTGATTCTTCCAAGCTTCAGTATCAGTAAATAATTCATTCATTGTTACATCCTTAACAATATAATTACCAGTTTGGAAGGCAGTATTTTCATCAAGCATTACAATAATACCAGCTGATCTTGTTTTATCCTTTTCAGGATCTTTATCATCATCTGGAAGTAATGAATATAATATATCACTGCCATTTATTCTTGAGAATTCATTGTAGAATTTTTGAATCTTATCATTTACAGTTCCATTCTTATTTTGGAATGCCTCTCCATTAATATCAGTAACATTTAATCCAGCATTAAAGTAAGCATTCGCTACTATCTTCTTATTTTCACCCTTATTATTCATAAGCTTTCTTAGATTAGAATTTTTATACCACTTTGGATGACCAACAGTATATTCTATTCCTTCATTTATGTATGAATCAAAATTAGGATGAGAGCTATCCTTAACTACTTTTCTATCAGATTCTAAAACAAATTTTCTCCATTCAGTAATCTTACTATCCTTAACCTCAACATAATCATTTTCTAAGGTACAATTACCCATTATACCTCTATCATCTGTCATCATGTTAAGCTTATAATTAGGATTTTCATTGTTCATATCATAATCAAGCTCCATACCAACATACCAAACCATGTTATATTCAGTTGAGCCTTTTGTAAGCTTTACATCAAATGATACATCACAAGTAATTAAATCATTACTATCAATATTGATTTCTAATGCTAATTTAAAATCATAATCCCATTTATAATTTGTTTCTGTATCAGCCTTCTTTTGACCGGTTTCAATATCATAATAAATTGAATTAGTGATATTAGAATAATATTTAGTTCCAAATTCAAAATCACTACCAGTATCATCTAATATTGCCTTTAGATATTGGAATTGTATCATTGGTGGCTGATCATATTCTAATTCATCAATTTTATCACCTTGACTATCAGAATCCTCATATAGATTTTCAATTACTGAATAAGCATCAACATTAACCTTAGCAGCCATTAATCCAATATTAGATTTAATAGAATTAGATTCATTAGTATTAACTTCATTTGAACTAAGCTTAATACTCTTGAAGCTCTTCTCTACACCATTAAAAGCAAATTGTACCTTTTCATAGCTTGAAGATGGCAAATCATCTCCACATGAAGTTAAAGCTATAGCCCCTAAGAAAAGCATCGTTGTAGAGGCAAGTATAGTACTTACTTTTTTCATACATAACACCAACCTTTCATAATATATTTAAAATTTTATAAATAAATCGTTTATTTCTTTTGTTCATTATAACATACATTAGAGAAATATGCTACGTTATAAAAAGTAAAGTATCAAATTTCAAATCATATAACGAAAAACTGCAAGTACTTTTAATTCAAAAACACGGAAAAATGCAAGTGTTTTTTATTCTAAAGCCATATTTATAGGTATATATGCCAAGGACATGTGACTGGAGTGACAAATGTGACACTTAAGTATGAATTACAAATTTGATACAAGAAAAAAAGATGCCATATCTATTTGACACAGCATCCTTCATTATTTCATATAATCAATCATAAATAATGGTAAATACAAAATGTCATCAACTATTTTTATATCCCCATCATATAATACAATTCCATTATTAACTGTATTTTTAAATGTGTCTTTAAACTTTTTAAGTGATTTTAATGTGATATCATCACCAGATTTAACCTCTAAAGGAGTTATTTTTCTATTTTGAATTGTTAAAAAATCAATTTCAATTATAGTTCTATGAGTATTTTCATCTCTTTTTTCATAATAGAATAATTTTTTTCCATTATTCTTCAATGCTTGAGAGATATAGTTTTCAGCAAACATCCCTTCATTTAAATGTAATTTATCTAAAATCAATGACTTATAGAAAAATTCATCTTGATTAGTATCCATAAAAGATAATGTATATAATAAACCTGTATCTATTAAGTATGCCTTAAAATCAAATCCATTCATTGTTAATGTTGGTAAGACGGATGGATCAGTTGAATTATAGCAAGGATTAACAATATATGCTTTTACTAGCCAATTAAAAGCACCATTATATTCTCTTTCTCTAGCTTGGCTATTTATATGTGTATATTTAAATCTTTTATCATGATTTGATAATTCGCTTGGAATCATATCAAATATTGAGGCGACATAAATTGGATTTTCATTTTTTTGTTTAGCAAAATCATCTCTATATAATTCTATTATTTCTCTTTTGATTTCTTCTGCTTCTATTAGACTCTTAGTTTTTATGTAAGTCGATAATGGTGCAGGCATTCCACCGACAAATAAGTATTCTCTAAATTTTAAATAAATTTTTCGATATGCTGCACCAAGTGGTTTTTTCTTTAAAAAACAAGTATTCATTAATTCTAAAGATAAATCATCACCACATGCTTTTAAATATTCAAAAAAAGAAATAGGATTTACATCTATTTTTGTTTCTTCACTAGGAAGTAAGTAATCTTCATCATCATTTGATTTTACAATTGAAGCAAGTGAACCAGTCTCAATTATGTCATATCTTCCATCAAGTAACAAAGTTTTTATTGCCTGTCTTGCTGGCTTAAAAAGTTGAATCTCGTCAAGAATAATCAAAGACTCACCTTCAAATAATTTTTTTGAAAAAGTTGTTTCTAGTACAGAATAAAAATAATCTAAATCATTTAATTCATTTACAAAAAGATTTTTTAAATCATCATTAGCTCTATCAAAAGATATTTTGATAAATGATTTATATTCTTTATGAGCTAATTCAAGAGCTAATACAGACTTGCCAACACGTCTAGCTCCTCTTATAAACAAAGCATTATGATCTCGTGCTTTTCTATTTTTCCAATCAAGCAACTTAGAATAGCAATCTCTTTCAATATAGCATCCTTTTTCAATAGCTAATTCATATTCATCCTTAATAATATTAGGCATAATATCACCACCACATCAATATTATATTACTTTTACCACGAAAATGCAATTTATACATTATGTTTTACCACGAAAATGCAATATTTTTATTCAATTTTATCACGAAAATGCAATAGTTAACATCAAAAATATTTGAGTATAGGAAAAATGTCCCAACTACCTAGAAAAATGTCTCTAATATAAGAAAAATATCCGAGTACAAATCTTAAAAAAAATAAAAAGCAACAAAATAGAGCTTCTAAGACTCTAAATTGATGCTATATATCTTATTTTATATTAAATAAATGGCTAAGTTATGCGGTTTTAATACTTATAAATGAAAAAAGGCCTAATACCAATGGTATCAAACCTATTGTTCTTTAATGGTGGCCAAGATGGGAGTCGAACCCACACGGTATCACTACCAAAAGATTTTGAGTCTTCCGCGGCTGCCATTACGCCACTTGGCCATTTAGGAGTAATAATTACTCCTGATTATTTTTATACTTTTTTATTGCTGCCTCATAAATTTTTAAAACAGATTCAGCAAATTTCTCCTTAGAATATTTTAAAGAGGTTTTTGTTGCATTCTTCTTCATTTCAAGAAGCACTTCTTGATTTTTAAAAATGTATGTCATCTTTTCGATGCATTCCTCTAATGAATCAAATATAAATCCATTATACCCTTCTTCAATCAATCCATCAACTGCTTCATCCTTTTGAACTAAAACAGGAGTACCACTAGATAATGCCTCTATATATGTCAATCCCTGTGTTTCAGACTTAGATGCATTCATGAAAATATTGAAGATATGATAATATTGAGGAACCTCCTCCCAAGGAACTAAATCTGTAAAAATAATTTGATTTGCTATACCCTGCTTTTCTGCATATTTTTTTAAATCATCAAGCTCAGGTCCACCACCAACAAGTAAGAATTTTACATGAGGCGTATTACAGAAGGCTAAAGAGAAAGCCTCAATCAAAAATTCAATGTTCTTTTCCTTAGAGGTTCTACCTATATATGCAAATATAAAATCAGTATCATTAATTTTATATTTATCTCTTATTTCTCTAATTTTAACTAAATTAGCATTTTGAATTTGGAATCTTTCGATTTCTATACCTGTAGGTACAATCTCAACATCCTGATTTTTAACTCCATATAATTCAAAATCAGAAATTACCTTTTTAGTTGGAACAATCTCATATTCAGAAGCCTCACTAATAGGTCCTGTGAACCACTTCTTTTCTAAATACATTAATTGTCTATGGAATCTCTTATCTAAATGTGGGAATAAATATTGGATATAATCCTTATAGGAAGTATGAAGAGTATGAATAATTGGAATACCGAATTTTTTAGATGCACGCATTGCAATCTTAGAAATTGAAAATTCAGTTTGAACATGAATAATATCTAAATTATATTCTTTAATCTTATTCAATGTTTTCTTATAGCTAAATGTAAATCTATAGTCCTTTATAGATTTAAAAGGGTATCTAATGCCATTAATAAAAATAACATTTTTAGATTCAAGTTCCTTTTTTTGGCTTTCACTAAGATGCTTCATTGATACACAAAATGTAAAAATATAAACATCATGACCTAATGATTCTAAACCCTCATATAGCATTTTTATTGACGTAACTACACCACTAATCATTGGATAGTATTGATCAGTAAATATACCAATTTTCATTCTATCATTCCTCTTATAAATTTTCCTTAACCATTATATCACTTTTTTCTTCAAGTTGCATTAAATTATTATTCTTTCTATCATGACGTTCAAAAATCAAATATAATATAAATCCATAAAGAATTAAAAAGTAATATGTTAATAATCTCCATATCATTAATAATGCTAAAGACATTTGAAGTGCATCATTTGTAGAATAGCCATATCCTTCAATAAATGGAGAATATAATTCCTTAAATGCATATTCAACACCACCAGATGCCCCTGGAGTAGGAACCCATATAGCTATAGTTAATACAAATGCTGTTAAAGCCATAACATATGGCAAATCAGCCATTTTAATTTCTACTCCTATTGCATATAAGCCAATAAATGGAATGGCATAATAAATCAAAAATGAAATGATTTTAGTAATTAATATTAAAAACCATATTTTAAAAGATTTGATAATTTCCTTAAAAGCATTTTGCATATTTTCAATATACAAAACAAAATCATCATGCTTAGAGGAAAATCTATTTAAAAACTTAATTTTACAAATCTTATCAAATAAAAATATAAAAAATCTTCCAATAGGCTTTACAGTACCAATTAATATTAAGCCTACCATTATTACCATATTAATTGAAAAGCCAACAATTAAGAAGGCAATGAAGGCATCTATTTCCTGATATAATCTAGAATAATATAATATCAAGAAAACAATAGCTATAATATTTAAGCATACCTGATAGGCAATAAAATTAATAAGTAAGGCTGATGTAGAATCAGCTAATTTCATATTTTTTCTTTTTAGTGCATAGGCCTGAAAAGGCTGTCCACCAGATGAAAATGGTGTTATTGCATTAAAGAAAAATTCAGTTCCACTTATTGCAAATAAATCAATAAATTTAATATCCTTATATCTATATTTAGTTAATATCATTAATGAAGCCTGATAGGTTATAGCATATATTAAAACAAATAATATTGCTAAAAATATATATGATATTTTGGCATTAGAAATGACATTAAATATCTTTTTAATGTCACCTAATCCAACAATCATTAATATAATAAGTAATAATATAGCTAAAACAAATATCAGATTTCTTATAATCTTTTTCTTAGACATAAATTACATTTCATCAAGGTAATGAATACCTAATAATCTTAAGCCTTCATTTAATACGATTCTTACTGATTTAGCTAATGCTAAATTAGTATTTCTTACCTTTTCATCGCTTGCATTTATCTTTTCTATAGAATAGAAATGATTAAATGAAGCAGCTAAATTTAATAAGTATTTAGCAACAATTGAAGGTGAAGCCTCATTTGCGGCCTTTTCAATTGTTGATTGGAATTCAGAAACTAATCTTACTAATTCAAAATAATGCTCCTTCTCAAATAATTCCTTTGAGATATTATTAAAATCAAATTCAGCATTCTTTAAAATAGATGCAATTCTAACAGATGTATATTGTAAATAAGGACCAGTTTGACCCTCGAATTTTACAGCCTGCTCAATATTGAAATCAATATCAGAGCCTCTGAAATTCTTTAAATCAGCAAATACGATTGCGGCAATACCAACGTATTTAGCAATAGTATCCTTGTTCTCTAAATTAGGGTTCTTCTCACTAATTAAATCATAAGCAAGCTTAATTGCTGTTTGAAGAACATCATATAATTTAACAACATTACCCTTTCTAGTAGATGCCTTTTTACCATTAGTTAAATATAAACCAAAATTTACATGCTCGATTTGATCAGAAAAATCATATCCCATCTTAGCAACAAGCATTTTTAATTGCTCGAAATGAAGCTTTTGCTCATTTCCTACAACATATAAAATCTTATCAAATTTATATTCCTTTTTCCTATAGAATACAGCTGCTAAATCACGAGTGATATATAAAGAACCACCATCACTTCTTTTAATTAATGCAGGTGGAATATTATCACCTAAATCAACAATCATAGCACCCTGATCCTCATGTAATAAATGCTTATCCTCTAATTCCTTTACAATAGAATCCATCTTATCATTATAGAATGCTTCACCATTATATGAATCAAAATCAATCTCTAATAAATCATAGATTTGAGCTGATTCCTTTAATGATTCCTCTCTAATCCACTTCCATAAATCTAAATATTCAGGATTATTTAATTCCATTTGTCTAAATGCTTCTCTTGCTAAATCATCAAGTGAAGGATCCTTTTCAGCCTCCTCATGGAATTTAACATAAAGCTTAGTTAATTCAGAAATAGGGTCTTTCATAATAACTTCCTTATTTCCCCACTTCTTATAGGCAACAATCATCTTACCAAATTGAGTTCCCCAGTCACCTAAATAATTTATAGCAAATGTATTATATCCACATTTCTTTAAAATTAATTTAATTGAATTACCAATCATAGTTGATCTTAAATGACCAATTGAAAAGCTTTTAGCAATATTAGGAGATGAATAATCTAATGTTACATTCTTACCTACACCAATATTAGAATTACCATAGTTTTCACCCTCATTTAGGCACTTTAATATAATCTTTTCAGATAATATTTCCTTATCAACAAATAAATTAATATAAGCACCTACAGATTTTAAATCCTTAATAGGTAATGAAGCATTCTTAATAATATTTAATGCCTCCTCTACAATTTGTGGCATTGGCTTTCTTAAAACCTTAACAACAGTAAACATAGGAACTGAAATATCTCCAAGCTTTGGATCCTTTGGTGTTTCAACTACAATGCTTACATCAAATCCATTATCCTTATAATATTTTTCTAATAAATTCTTTATTTCAAGTTTAATTTGTTCAATCATAATTTCACTCCTTTTATTAAAAGATAAGGCTGAGAAAAATCTCAGCCATTAAATTAATTTTCGCTTTTAGCCTTTTCATTCATTTCAAAGCTGAATGCTTTTTGAATATAAATACTCCAAGAATATTCATCAGAATCCTTACCTACCTGAGTATTGAAGATTAATGAATTATTCTTATATACAAATAATGCAGGATAAGATGTTAAATCAATTTCAGTTGCGTCTGCGCTCTTACCCTTATTTAGGATATCCTCATAAGTATCACAAGTTTGCTTGAATGAAACTGTATCAGTTGTACTATCAGCCTTAGCATCCTCATAGAATGTTGCATATAGTAAATATACACTACCTAATTCATATGTTGTAGCTAATGTATTGATTTTAGATAATTGCTCTAAATAAGTTGCATTAGTTAAAGTACCATAAAAGAAATATGTATATCCTTCAGTATCAGAAATACTTCTAGCCTTCTTAAATTGTGCCTCATCAGAACCACCAACTTCTTTTAAATGAATATCAGTTGTTCCTAATGTAGAATATGATGTACTATTTTCAGAATTATAAGCTGTAATAGCGTCATTCCACTTAGTTAGGTTCTTTTTATCTTGAGATGGAATAGCAAGGATAATTGTAACTGTTAATAATATAGCTAAACCAGCTAGCAATATAATTAATTCCTTTGTCCATTTAAATTTTACCTTTTTTCTATTTCTTTTTGATGCCATAAAACATTACTCCTTAAATCATAAAAGAATGAATTCAAATACTGCATTATTATAACAAATTTACTTTGTAAATACAATAGATTATTTTTGGTCAATCCAATTTTAAACTATATTTTACCTTTTCTTTATATAAAAATTGAATATCAAGTATAAATTTATATTTTCAAAATCCCCCAAAGTAAAAAAATGGTCTAAAATTAAATAATGCTACGATTTTATAACATAGCATCTTGTTTAATAAATAAAAAAGTTATATAATCAAATAAAGAGATTTTTCTATTAAAGTGGATTTAGAGGTGATTTAAATGAAAGCATTAATTTGCGCAAGTGAAGGTGCTCCTTTTGCAAAGACAGGCGGTCTAGCAGATGTTATTGGTGCTTTACCAAAAGCATTAAAGGAAAACGGCTGTGATGCAAGAGTAATTATGCCATTCTACAAAAGAATTAAGGATCAAAACACATCTTATTATTTAGGCTATGCCTATGTAAGATTAGGTCAAAGAATGGAATATGTTGGTATCTTCCATGAGGAACGTGATGGCGTTGATTTTTATTTTGTAGACAATGATAAGTATTTCTATAGAGAAAGCTTATATGGATATAATGATGATGGAGAAAGATATGCATTCTTTAATTTTGCTGTATTAGAAGCATTAAAGGTTATTGGATTCTTCCCAGATATCATTCATTGTAATGACTGGCAAACAGGTCTATTACCATATATATTAAAATGTAATTATTGGCAATATCCTGAATATAGCAGAATAAAGACAGTATTTAGTATTCATAATATTCAATATCAGGGAATTTTCCCATTAGATATGATGTCTATATTATATATTCCATATTCTTCTTCTTTAGAATTTGGTGGATGCATCAATTTCATGAAGACTGCAATTATGGAAGCTGATTCTATTACTACCGTATCTCCTACATATAGAGATGAGGTATTAACAGATTATTATGGATATAAGCTTAACAGTGTTTTAGGAATGAGATATTTCAATTTTATGGGTATCATAAATGGTATTGATACAGATAAATATAATCCTAAGACTGATAAGAATTTATATAAGAATTATGATATTAAAACATTTAAGTCTGGTAAGGCAGCTAATAAGAAGGCTCTATTAGAGGATTTCGGATTAGATTCTAGCGAGGATGTTCCTGTATTTGGTTTAGTATCTAGATTAGTAGATCAAAAGGGTATTGATTTATTAATGCCTATTATTGATGATATTATTTATAACAGTAATGCAAAATTCATTTTAATGGGTTCAGGTGATGCAGTTTATGAAAACTTCTTCCGCTCATTAGAGGGTAGATATCCAGATAGATTTAAATCATATATTGGATATTCAGATCCAGTAGCTCAAAAGATTTATGCTGGATGTGATATCTTCCTAATGCCTTCTAAATTTGAACCATGTGGCTTAGGCCAAATGATAGCAATGAGATATGGTACTTTACCACTTGTAAGAGAAACTGGTGGACTAAAGGATACAGTACAGGCTTATAATCAATTTACTGGAGAGGGTACAGGATTTACATTTACTAACTTTGATCCATATGATTTAAAGGAAGTTATGTATCTTGCAATTTATCTATATAACAATGATAAAGAAGTATTCAATAGTATGATTAAGCAAGCAATGTCTAAGGATTATAGCTGGAAGCAATCAGCAGCTATATATCTTGAATTATTTAATAATTTAGTAAATAGCTAGAAAATAGGAGGAAATATATGGAAACATTAGCTTTAATTTTAGCTGGAGGACGTGGTTCTAGATTAGATATCTTATCTGAAAAGCGTAGTAAACCAGCTGTACCATTTGCTGGTAAATTTAGAATTATTGATTTCGCATTATCAAATTGTACAAATTCTGGAATTTACCAAATTGGTATCTTAACACAATACCTACCATTATCTTTAAACGAGCATATCGGTGTAGGTAAGCCTTGGGACTTAGACAGACGTGATTCATTCGTAACACTTCTTCAGCCTAACAACTCATGGTATGAAGGTACAGCAGATGCTATTAGAAAGAATATCGAATTCGTAAAGAGATATGCATCTAAATATGTACTTATCTTATCAGGTGACCATATCTATAAGATGGATTACTCAAAGATGATTGATCAGCATAAGAAAACTGGAGC
>JAEEGL012259627.1_pt1 | contig 10323 bp, 9 predicted proteins | sample 9134231 | NCBI WGS metagenome assembly JAEEGL01 (sample SAMN16246548, study PRJNA631951) | gut metagenome | biome: gut microbiome; feature: rumen; material: fiber-attached | host: Bos | place: Iran: Karaj | collected 2018-10
ATTTTAAAAATTTTTATAATTAAGATATTATTTTACTGATTAAATAATTTTGATTCTTAAATGAAAATATTTGTAAAAATTAAATATACTTTAATTATAGAAATGATACAATTATTAAAATTTGTTGATTTGATAACTAATTTTAAAATAATATTTTATTATAATTTATTAATTGATATTTCAAATATTTTGAAATATAAAATAGTCTAATAAAATAAAATGGATAGATTTTTACTAATTGTTTCTCTAATTTCATTTTTCAATTTAATTAATAATCAATTACAATATAATGAGTTGAAAAGTTTAATATGTGGAGCAGGATTAATTGAAGCTCCAGACTTAATTTCATTCGAAAATTCTATAGAAAAGGAATCAAATTACTCCCCAATAAGAATATATATAGATTATACGAATTTTGACCAAACATCTTCATCTTATTCAAATATTTCAAATTCAAAAACATTAATAAAGGAAAAATTATCAAGAGCAGCATATTTAATGGAGCAAATTATAAAAGTTCAAAGATTTAAAAGTAATTTAATTTTAACAGAAGAAATGATTCAAAAACACAATTTAAATTCATATGATACAAAACTTATTACAGGTATATCTTATGATTTAATAATATTTCCAAAATTTAAAAGTTACACATATAGAACTATATATAACAGTATGAAATATATAAATTTTCATGGTTACCCATTAATAATAGATTCAAATACAAAACGTCCAATTACAGGAATTATAGATATATATAATTTAGATTATTCCAATATGGGAAATTTAAATACATATTTGATAAATTCTTTTATTCATCAATTAATACATATAATGGTTTTTGATTCTAAATTAATTAACATTTTTCCAAATTATAATTCCCCTCCAATTGGTTCTAAAATTGATTATACTGGTTATCAATATAGATATTTCATAACATCACCTAAAGTATTTGAATATACAAAAAGACATTTTAATTGTTCTATAAATGTAATAGGTCTTCAATTAGATAATTCAGGATTCAATTATTTAAATTCAGGTCAAATAATATATCATTGGGAACCTAGATTTATGACTGGTGATATTATGTCACCATTCCCTTATGAAGAAGAAAGTATATCTGAAATAACATTAGCTTTATTTGAAGACTCAAATTGGTACAAAGTCAATTATTATACAGGAGGTTTATTTCGTTATGGAAAAGGAGAAACTTGTTGGTTTATAAATGGATTTTGTATAACAACATCATATTCTAATACTTCATTCCCAAATCATTTTTGTTTAAATCAAAACGAACAAAGATGTACAGCAGGAAGGACACAAAGAGGAATATGTAGAATGTTTAATGATGAAATGATACCATCATATTTCCAATATTTTCAAAATGATACTACATTAGGAGGAAAAAATACAGCTCATTATTGTCCAAAAACAGAATCTGAATATTTAAATAATAATGTAATACATGATTTCTATCCTGGAAGTTGTTTAAATGGAATTATACCATCATATTCTCAAAATTTAGCAGAAGTAAATTCAGATCATTCATTTTGTGCAATTTCAAATATAATACCAAATGATCCTGAATATGCTAATTTAAATACTAGAAGAGCAGTTTGTTATCCTATGTTTTGTACAAATACAACTTTGACAATTCAAATTGGTAATATTTATATGACTTGTCCTAAATTAGGAGGTGTTGTTAGAATGAGTAGTGATAGTGGATATATTGGTGCTGTTGAGTGTCCTGATTATAATTTGATTTGTACTGGAAGTGTTATGTGTAATAGTATTGAAAGTTGTATTGAGAAAAAATCTATTGTTAAAGATAGTAGTTTTATTTATAATAATTATACTTATGTTTATCAAAGACTTGATATGATTGAATATTCTCATATTAAAAGTATTGGGGAACTTTCATATGATGGAAAATGTGGAATTAATTGTCTTTATTGTAAAGATGGGAATACTTGTATGAAATGTAGAGATGGGGAATATGTAATGGGGTCTAATAGTAAAACTAGAGGATACTACCAAATTATTTTGTGATTTAATTACAAATTTCCAAAAATCTACTAATTATGAATTAGATAATGAAATTTATTATATTATTGATGAAAATTATGAAGGATCTAATAATGATGACAATGAAGAATCTGATACAGATGAAAAGGAAGATGATAAAGAAGGATCTGATACAAATGATAATGAAGGTTCTGATATGGATGATAAAGAAGCGACTGAAACAGATGATAATGAAGAATCTGGTACAGATAATAATGAAGGCTCTGGTATAGGTAATAATGAAAGAGATGACATAGATGATAATGAAGAAAGTAAAACAGATGATAAAAATGATATTGAAAAACCTCAAGTATTAGATAGTGGGTTTTTTATAAGTAAAAACGTAAATTTTATTTTATTATTGTTAATTAATATATAAAGTATTGACAATTTGTTGATAATATATATATATATTTGATATTTTATATATTATGATTACAATATAATTATAAATAATTAAAAATTAATATGTTTAATTAATTGTTTATTTTTATTTTTTTTATTCATATACATATTACTTAAACAATATGATTTCTAAAGTAGTTAAAGAAAAAGAATTAAATCCAATAATAGAAAAAAAAGATTTAAGAAATTCCTTTAAAAGAAGTATAAAATATATTTTTGATTTCGAAATAACAAATAGGATCTTTAAAAAAAAGTAAATCAGACTCCAAATTAAATAAAGAAATAATTGATGCAAATTTTATGATAAATAATTTTAAATCAAACATAATATTAATAAAAGAAAACAAAAAAGGAAAAACAGATTCATGGACTGAATTTTTTCTCTCAAAAAATTTCACAATATCAATGATACTATATTACTTAGATGAAATGAAAGACACAGGAGCAATAGAATTATTAATAAATACAATGATGGAAAGATTTAAAGACGAAACATATTTTTACATACCACAATATTGTTCATTATTAAATGAAAAAAAGAATTTAGAATCACTTCAAACATATTTATTAGAACAATGTATAAATAAAATCAAATTTAGTTTATATGTTTATTGGATGGTTTCTTCATATGCTGAATTACAAACAAATATTAAATATAGTACATTTTTATCAACTATTGAAATGGCAATGGTAAATGGAACAAGATATACTGGAGGAAGTTCTTTTCAAATGAATATAGAAGAATTTAGTGAAGAAGAAGTATATGAATTTAATATTAATAAACAATTTCATGCTAATTATTTTAATAAATGTATTATATTTTATAAAGATTTAAAATTTATTTGTGAAAAATTAAAAAATTATCCTAAGAAAGATTATTATAATCCTGAAAATGAAAGGAAAAATATATTTAAGGGTTATTTAAAAATTTTAAATAAAAGAATTCATTCAATGTATAATGATGAAGAAGGAATTAAATATACTAAATCTATAATTAAAGGTTTATATAGAGGAATTATTTTACCTTTTGATGATAGTGATTCAATTGCAGATGAAGATTGTAATTTAATTGTTAATTTAGATATTAATAATTCAATTTGTATAAGTACTAAAGCAAGAGTTCCTTGTAAAATTGTTTTTGAATGTGTAAAGGCAAAAGATTTAATTAATTTTGATGATTATTATATTGAAAATAATGAAGATGATAAAAATTCAAATGAAGAAATAAATAAAAATAATAATAATGAAAATAATAATAATCATAATAATGATTATATTAATGTTTTAGGTTCTGTTGATGATTTTTTAAATGATAGTTTTGATGATGATAAAAATGAAAATGATAAAATAAATGAAGAAGAAAATAAAGAAGAAAAAATAAATGAAATAGTAAAAGAAGTAAAATATTATAATGAAAATAAAAATGAAAAACCAAAAAAATTAGAAAATATAGAAACATTATCATTAGAAAAAAAAGAATCAGAAATTTCATTAGCAGATTTCAAAAGTGAATATGGTCAAATTTTTGGTATTCGTTGGAAAACTATAACAAATGAAATAAAATTAAAAAGTAATTATAAAAATTTTAATACTTTACAAATAAAAAGTTTTATTGCAAAAGCAAATGATGATTTAAGACAAGAATCTTTAACAATGCAATTAATAAAATGTTTTTCAGATATATTTAAAAAAGGAGAAATTCCATTAAAATTAAAAACATATGAAATTATAATAACATCTGCGAATAGTGGTTTAATTGAATTTATTCCAAATACTTTATCAATAGATGCATTAAAGAAAAAAATAAATGGAATTGATTTAAATATTTTTTTTAGATCATTTTTTAATGAAAATTTTGAAGAAGCTCAAAAAAATTTTTGTGAATCATTAGCTGGATATTCTTTAATAACTTATCTTTTAAATATTAAAGATAGACATAATGGAAATATTTTAATTGATATGAATGGGAATATTATTCATATTGATTATGGTTTTATTTTAGGAATTTCACCAGGTAATTTAAATTTTGAAAATGCACCATTTAAAATAACAAAAGAATATATTGATATTTTAGATGGTCAAGATTCAAATATTTTTCAATATTTTAAAAGTTTATTAGTTAGAGGATTTATTATATTAAAACATCATTTTGATGTTTTTGTTAAAATTATTGATATTATGGCAAAAAGTAAATTAAATATATTTTTTTAATTTTTTTTTTATTTTTAGCTACTAATATACCTTGTTTTATTGGGAAAGAACCTAGAAATGTTGTAAATGGATTTATTGAAAGATTTCATTTAAATAAAAGTGATTATGAATATCATGAATTAGTTGATCAATTAATTTATGATTCTGTTGGAAATTGGAGAACTTATCAATATGATTTATTTCAACAATTAACTAATGGAATTTCACCTTAATTAGTTATTTATTTATAAATTATAGTATTTATCATATTTAAATTAATGTTTATAATATTTATCTAAATAAAATATTTATAAAAAATTTTTTTTTATTTTTTAAAATAATTTAAATTTTTATTTATATAATAAATTAAAAATATAAAAAAAAGTAAATGATTCAAACTGAAAATTTTAAAAAATTTCCAACTGATATTTTGGATGATGAAAGTAATTATATATGTAATGAAAAGGTAATAATTAACAAACCATTTGGAATAACATTTGGAACAAGAACTCCATTTAATTCTCAGCCAAAAATGATAAGACATTTTACAGAAAGTGAAAGAATTCCAACAAAAATAACATCAAATTTCAATTTAACAAAAACAATAGAAGACATAAAAAACACATCAAACAATACTCAAAGAAACATAAATAAACTATCAATAAACAAAATAAATAAAATAGATAAAGAAAATCAATCAAATAACATAAATAAAACAAATTTATTAAAAACAGAAAACATAGATTCATTAAAAAGAGAAAAAAACCCAATTTCAATATTTCAAAATGCAAATTTAGAAAAAGTAAAAATTTCACATAAATCATTTGGTTTAATTCATTCATATGGTGCAATAACATCAGAAGGTAGAAGAGATTATAATGAAGATAGAGTAAGTATAATATACAATATATCAAAGCCAATTAATTTTATTGAAACACAAAATAATAAATGGCCAAAATGTTCTTTTTTTGGTTTATATGATGGACATGGTGGAAGAGGATGTTGTGATTATTTAAGAGATAATTTACATAAATTTATAATTAATGATATTAACTTTCCAAATAATCCACAAAAATCAATTGTAAATGGATTTATTAAAGCAGAAAAGAATTTTTTAAAAGAATATGGTATAAAAGATTCTTCAGGATCATGTGCAATAGTATTATTAATAATAGAAAAAAGATGTTATATTGCAAATGTTGGTGATAGTAGAGCAATATTAAGTGGTCATAATGGATTAAAAACTTATATTTTATCTAGAGATCATAGACCAGGTGATGAAAAAGAATATAAAAGAATATTAGATGCTGGAGGTAAAATTTATCAAACTGAATATGAAAATGTTTATAATGGAAATTCAAATACTCATATAATAGGACCTTTAAGAGTATTTCCTGGAAAATTAAGTGTTTCTAGAACTTTAGGTGATTTTGAAGCAAAAGATCCTAATTTTGGAGGTAATCCTAATGTTATTATTTCTACACCTGAAATTAAATATTTTGATATTAATGATAAAAATGATTTTATTTTAATTGGTTGTGATGGAATTTTTGAAAAAATGAAAAATAAATTTGTTATTAATTCTGTTTGGGATGTTATTAAGAAATTTAATTTTAAAGATATTCATAATTTAACTGGTGTTTGTATTGAGAAAATTATGAATTTGTGTATTGAGAAAGAAAGTTTGGATAATTTGACTTTGATTATGATATCTTTGAAAAGTTTAGGGGAATTAAAAAGAAATAAATTTATTGATTATATTCCTTCACAAACTGAAAATGTTATTCTTTCTAAACAAAGATTACAAAGTGCTATTCCTAGAACTTTAAAAAATAAAAATAATAATAATAAACAATCTTTGTCTTTTTTACTTACAAAATTAGTTCATAATTCATCTTCTAATATTAAGAAAGTTGTTAATAATCATAGTAAAAAGCTTAAATGATAAATTGAATACCAAAAATATTATATATAGAATTAAAGTGTATATATTATTTTAATTGATTAAATTTTTTTATGATTTCATTTTATTTAAATAATAAAATTTTATAATAATTTAAAATAAAATTTCTTATTTTTTGAATTTTGTCTTTTTATCTTTTTAATTGAAAACAAAAAACAGAAAATATTTGAAAATAAATAATTTTAATAAAATAATTATAATTATATAATAGATTGAATAATAATTATCTTAAAAGTAAAGTCTAAAATAATATATATATTTTTTCTAAATTGGAAAAAAATAAAAATTATATGTAATTTTTATATACAAAAATGTATTTTTATTATAATTGAAATCTTGCAAAATTATTTTTATTTATTTATTTGTAAAAATAACTAATTTATATATTTGAACTAATGGATGATGATAATTATGATATTCCTTATAATATAAATTCTCCCAAAAGTATTAGTAACGATTCAATAGATTCAATACCAGAATTTAATAAAAAAATTCAAATTATTTTTAAAATAATTTTTGCAATTTTTTCCATATTTTCATGTATTTTAGGGATAATAATATTTTCACATAATGACATTTATTTAATAAAAGATTTTAAGAAAAGTTTATTTCTTTTTATTTTCATTTTATCATATACAATAGGAGTATTTAGCTCATTTTTATTATCATTTATAATATCAATAATAATGTATTTAATAACTTTTATATTCAATGTTTTTAATAAAAGTGAAATTTATAATATGAAAGATAAAATAAATGAATTAGATATGATTCATAAACAAGAACACTTTTCAATAATTTCATATACATTAACAATTTTTAGACTAATGATATTAATATTTTATTTAGCATCAATTCCATTTGGAATTTATTTATTAATGAATTTAATCAAAGATGAAAATTATAAAAAATTTAAGTCTTTTTTATTACTATATTTTTTTATAGGTTTAAATATTTTAATTGGTGTTTTTATGCTATTATTTTTGTTATTTAGTATAATTTGTTTTAAGTCAGAAGATTCAATTTCACAGAATAAAGATATAATTAATAATTTAGATTTAATTAAAGTTACTAATGAAATTGAAATGGCTTTAAGCCAATATAATAAAGTTGAATAAGTTATTATTGTAAAATATAAAAAAATATTAAAGCTAATTTTTAAATATTATTTTTTATAAGATTTTGAATGGAAGAAAAAAATAATTCTTTTGTAAATCATCAAAATTTATTTAATTCATTCCAAGATATAAAAAATAGAATAAATTTAATTCGTGAAAAAATACAAAAAAATAGACTTCATAAACAAAAAGATTTAATAGATATTGAAAAATTAAATAATTTAATGGAAAAAAATTCAAAAAATTATATAAGAAAAAAATTTTTAAAACAAGAAGAAAATATTAAAATATATAAACCAAAATATTACATTCCAAAATTAAGATATATAAAAAGTAAAAAGAAAAACCTTGATTATTATGAATGTGTAATTGATGGAACAATAATTAGTTTAGATAATAATAAATTATTTTCTAGATCATCATCAATGTTGATTAATAACTTACAATTAAAAAATAAAAATAAAACTTTATTATTTAATAAAAGTCAAGTTAATAATAATAATAAAAATTATAGTATTACACCTTATACGCAAAAAAATTTAAATTTAAGTTCATCATATTCAAATATCAAAAGAAAAAAAAGTCCATATAATAAAGAGTTTTATAGAATGAAAATATGTCAATTACATAATAAATTATTTGAAGATAGTCAAATTGAATGTAATAAGACACCAAATATAAAAAATAAAAATTTATTATATAAATAAATACTCATATAATTAACTTCTTTTTTTTGGTAAAATTTTTTAAATATGAAAATATTAATTTATAAATTTAAAAATATTTTCATTTTATTATAAAAAATTAATTATATAATTTTTTTTTTTAGTTAATTATTATTATCATAAAAAATAATATTTGTATTTGAACCATGAGTTGAAACATTTGAATTTTTTAACATTTCATCTAATCTTTGTATTCTATTTCTTAAACCTTCCAAAGGATCATTTTTTATTCCAAAATTTCTACGTTTATATTTTTGATTACTAAAACTAAAATTTTTTTTTATATCATTATCAATACTAAAAGATTTATTTGGTCTTTGATTAAAATAAGAATTATTATTTGTAATAAATGTATTTCCATTTACTTTATTATTATTTTGTAATTGATTATTTGATTTATATGAATTAGTATTATAATTACGATTATAATCATCAAATTGAATAAAATTAATTGATTTACTTCTATCTTGATAATTTGGTGAATTAAAATAATTTTTACTTTTATTTCTTAATTGTGGTGATTGTGATTTTTGATTTAATGAATAATTATTAATATTATCTTCTTTAATAAATGAACTTTGTTCTTCTTGATTATTAATAATATTAATATTACTATTATTTGGTATCATATAATTATGTTGTTCAATATTATGTTCATGTAATAATCCAGAATAATTTCTTGCAATATTAAAAGATTTTTCATTTTTATTATTTTCTATTTTTTCATTTAATTCTTTATTTGAATTTATTGCTTTTTCTAATCTTTCAAGTAAATCTTTATTTTGAGTTTTATATAAATCTAAATCTTTTAAAAGTTTTTGATTTATTCCAATTAAATGATTTATTAATTCTTCAAATAATGATATATCAATTATTTGATTTTCATCATCATTAATAGAAATTCCTAATTTTTTAAATAAATCTTTTTTAGAATGTAAAAAATCATCAATTCCTTTTTGTCTTTCAACTAATAAACAATTATCTCTTTTTAATATTTCAAATTGTTCTTCAATTTCATTTATATAATTATTATATCTTTCATCTTGTTCAGCAACATTTTTTTCTTTTAATATATTTAAATTATTTAATTTTTCTTCGAAAGAATTTGATTCTATTTTTAAAGTTTCAAATTGCTTTTTTAATTTATTTAAACTTTCTTCAAATAAGAGATTTTGTCTTTTTAAATAATCATTTTCATATTTTAAATTTGAATTTTCTATTTGTAATTCAGATATAATATTTTCTATATTTTTCCTATTTTCATTATTTGTTTGAATTTTTGATGATTTATTTGTAAATGATTTTGAATCTTTTTCATTATTATTTTTAAATTTTGATATTGTTTCATCTACTTGTGATAATATTTCTCTATATGATTCTAAATTAATTTCGTTTAATGACATTTTTTATTTAATATAAAAAACGAAAAAACAATATACAAACTTAAATTTAATAAAATTTTTAATTTTTTCTCTTTAAAATAAAAATATAATCTAAATATTTTACTTCAAAAAAAATGAATTCCTTTTAATTAAAGAAGAGGAAGATTTATTGGATAAAGAATAATATTTCAAGACTAAAAGGAGTTTACTTTTACATAATGTAGAAAAGATAACATTATCACCCAACCATAAAATATTTAAATTTCCAAACTTTTTTTATTCATCAATTAAAAAAAAAAAAATTAAAAATTAAAATTAATTTATAAATTCTTTTTTAGTAATTAAAAATTAGAAAAAAATTGGAAAAATAGTTTTTTAAATATATTATAATTTTTATAATAATTCTTTTATGTTTTCTATATGATAATTGAATTATAATGACATATTTCTTTTATTGAATTAAATAAAAGAATAGAATA